>OQWM01001409.1_pt1 | contig 16496 bp, 16 predicted proteins | sample 1691531 | NCBI WGS metagenome assembly OQWM01 (sample SAMN03418257, study PRJEB22391) | human gut metagenome | biome: human-gut; feature: organic feature; material: feces | host: Homo sapiens | place: Tanzania | collected 2013-01
GTTTAAGACTTCACCCATCTGTTAACCTTGGAATCATCAAATTCTTAGGATTTGAACAGATCTTCAAAAACTCTTTAACAGGACTTCCTATCGGTGGTGGTAAAGGTGGATCTGACTTCGATCCTAAAGGAAAATCTGACCGTGAGATCATGGCATTCTGCCAGAGCTTCATGACAGAACTTTGCAAATACATCGGAGCAGATACAGACGTTCCTGCTGGTGATATCGGAACTGGTGCAAGAGAGATCGGTTACATGTTCGGTCAGTATAAGAGAATCCGTGGACTTTATGAAGGAGTTTTAACAGGTAAAGGTTTATCTTATGGTGGATCTTTAGCTCGTACAGAAGCTACAGGATACGGACTTCTTTACTTAACAAGCGAAATGTTAAAATGCAATGGTAAATCTATCGAAGGAGCTACAGTTGCTGTTTCTGGATCTGGTAACGTTGCAATCTACGCTACAGAAAAAGCTCAGCAGTTAGGTGCTAAAGTTGTTACAGTTTCTGACTCTACAGGATGGATCTATGACAAAGACGGTATCGATGTTGCATTATTAAAAGAAGTAAAAGAAGTAAAACGTGCTCGTTTAACAGAATACGCTGCTGCTCGTCCAAGTGCTGAATACCACGAAGGAAGAGGAGTTTGGTCTATTCCTGTTGACATCGCTCTTCCATGTGCAACTCAGAACGAATTACACTTAGAAGATGCAAAACAGTTAGTAGCTAACGGATGTTACGCAGTTGCAGAGGGTGCTAACATGCCTACTACTTTAGAAGCTACTGAATATTTACAGGAAAATGGTGTATTATTTGCACCTGGTAAAGCTGCCAACGCTGGTGGTGTTGCTACATCTGCTCTTGAAATGTCTCAGAACAGCGAAAGATTAAGCTGGACATTCGAAGAAGTTGATGGAAAATTACAGAACATCATGGTTAACATTTTCCACAACTTAGATGACGCAGCAAAACGTTACGGAATGGAAGGAAACTATGTAGCTGGTGCTAACATTGCAGGATTCGAGAAAGTCGTAGATGCAATGACAGCTCAGGGTATTGTTTAATCCTTAAGAAGAAAGAAGAATGTTCCCGTGGGACGGAATGTTCAATTAAAATAATGTCATGTGTATGTAGAAAGCGGAGATCCTTTTATGGATTCTCCGCTTTTTGGGTTTTATTTATTTACTTTTAATTTTGGTGTTCTTATGATCTGTACGATCAATGGAATGACCATGATAAACCACACGATCGGTTCTGCTACGATAACACCTGCATATCCCATCAAAGGAACTAATGTAAATGCGATCACCACTTTTCCGACCATTTCTAATCCACTGGATACTAATGGTGTGATCTGATCCCCGATTCCCTGCATAACATTTCTTACAATGCTGATGACCGCTGGCACATAATAAAAGATCGTATTAAACTTCAAATAATTTGTTGCATTTACAATGACTACATCTTTGTGACTTCCTGTAACCATATGGACTAACTGTGGTCCGATCGTATAACTTGCGATCATCGCAAAAGTTGACCAGACACATGTATAAATGATCGCTAGTTTCATACCTTTCTTAATTCTGTCAACTTTCCCAGCTCCCATATTCTGCCCACAGAATGTTGCCATCGTCTGACCAAAAACACTGAACATGATCATATATATTTCTGTGATCTTTCTTGCCGCTGTATGGGCTACGATAATTTCCTGTCCAAGTTTATTGATCGCCGTCTGTAATGTAAGTGATCCGATATTCACAAGAGAACTCATAAATCCCATAGACATTCCTGTCGCCAGCATTTCTTTGATCATTTTAGATTCCAGATCTTTAAAATCGTTTTTATTCAGACGTAATAACTCATATTTATGAATCATATAAAAACAACAAATGACCAATGCGATAAACTGCGCCAACACAGTTGCTGCTGCCGCACCCCATGTTCCCGTTTTCCATACTGCAACAAATAAAAGATCCAACACAATATTTAATCCCACAGAAATCGCAAGGATCAATAATGGTGTTAACGTATCTCCGATCGCACGCATCACCGCCATTAAAATATCATAAAACATCGTAATCCATAAACCAATGATAATGATCAGTATATATTGTTTCGCTTCAATAAATAATTTGCCTGGAACATTCAAAAATCCTAAAATCGGATTGATAAATACCGTTCCGATCAAGATTAAGATAATAGAAATGATCACTCCTAATACAAGTGCGATCGCAAATGATCTTCGAACTCTCTTTTTATCACCTGCTCCAAATTTCTGTGCTGTAATGATCGCAAATCCATTGGCCAGACCTAATAAAAATCCAACGATCAAGTTACTGATCGTTGTCGTTGCACCAACTGCAGCAAGTGATCGTTCTCCAAGAAAACTTCCGACAATCCTTGTATCAGCAAGGCTGTATGTAAGCTGTAATAGATTTCCTAAAAATACCGGAATTGCAAATCCTAAGATCAATGTTGAAATCTTTCCTTTTGTCAGATCTTTCATTATCGATCCTCCGCTTTCTGTAGTCTTCCATCTTCATCGATCACAACTTTCATTCCTTCATTGATATCTCTTTCATATAGTAATTTATCTTCCATGAAGATGATTGTTTCTTCCTTTGTTATTTCTTCTTTTAAAAATACTTTATCTTTGATTTCCTGTCCTTCCGGGCGGCCTTCACAACCGAAATCCGGTTCTTCGATTCTTGTGACGTAGTATGTGTCCATATATTGTTTTTCCTTCTTTCTTTGTTTGTCATGTTTGAAAATTTTGTAAAATAAAAATCATCTGTAATACGATTTTTATTGCCGTATTACAAACGATTTTTATTTTAGCATAAATGATGTTGTTAGGACAGTATAGATTGCATTTCTTTTGCTGATTAATTGCTGATCTTATATTGTTTTATTAATTGTTCTCTATATGATTCATCCTCATATATTCTATCGATATCTTTTAGGCGATTGCTTGCTATTAGAATCTTAACAAGTTTTAAGATTTCATCCTGACCATTCTTATAACCAAGCTTCTTTCCTTTGTTAATTCCTTTTTGTTCTACCGCATCTAATATCGTACACATCGTAACTTCTCCCTTCTCATCTTTTTTCACATTCAATTTCAAAAACCTGTTATCTTCAGCAAAAATCTTCATGAATTTCAGCATCTCATCCACATGTTTTATTGGTTGATGATTCTCGATTGCTTTATAACCTTTTCTTCGTTTCACAAAATAATCTGCAATAATTCCAAAATCACTCCGAAACATCTTTACTTGCTCTTCTGTCAGATACGCTATATCAAACACATTCAGTTTATAATTTTGAAACCTGTCTTCTTCTCCACTTTGTTTCTTGATGATTTCTTGTAATTCCTTATCCCCTTTCCAACGACGATTACCAAAATGCAAAACCAATGTTATTACTTTACAAAAATCTTTCTGTTGCTTCTTCAACATTTGCGAACGATAGCTTGCACCATCATACGCAATAACTCGTAAAGGCATCTTTCGATCTTTTGTTGTCTGATTCTCTATTCCAAAGAAAACCTTATAATCCTTCCCTTTCGTCCACTCCTTTAAAGTATCTCTTTCTTCCTCATGTAATACATCATCTGATGCTTTATATTGAGATTGAATGTTTGTTGTTCTTAATTCTTCTGGTTTAACAATCTGCTTCCCATCATATATTAATACATTAATGATATCTGCAAACACATCTGGATAATCTTCCAATAATTTTTCTACTTTATCTTTCTCTGCCATTCCTACCTCCATTCTTATATAAATGAATGTTTTTTGAATCTTTTTGCGAATACGCAATTTTTAATGTCTGTCTCTATCACATTTTCTTCAACTTTATAATTGATTTTTAGATTCAGCAGATTCCTAGATAAATTGATATACTGTGTTTTTATTTTACATTAATTTACATATTTGTGCAAGTTTTATTTTATATTTATTATATACATTATATTTTATAGAAATTTTATTTTCAACCTAAAAGGTTGCTCAACGTTTTCGAAAATTAAATTCCAGAATGTTATTTTTTGCAATACTTAGTTCCAGACTCTATCTCCTATATTTCCACATCAAAACCGAACAAATATAAGAAACCAAAACCATTACAATTGATATCACTACCGCATTCTGTAAAAACATCTGACTCTCCGGGATTCTTTGTATTTTTCGTATTGCATAAAAGATCAATCGACCTCCCACATAGCAAACTAAAAACAATGGTAATCCTACGAGTCTGTTTCTTATATTTTTTAAATGCAGTATGAGATTTATTAGAATCTGAATCGACATGCATAAAAAACTTACTGCAATAATCCATTGAATCGCTTGCTTTACTTCATAAAACGGAACTTCAATATTGAGAACTCCAAGTACTCTTCCAATCAAAAATATGGTGGTCATAATTGCTGTCGCTGCAATTCCAAGAAGATACCTCATACCAACTTGTTTCCTTCCACTGACTGGTAAGATCTTGCAATACTGATTCCATCCACAGGCTTGATCATCGATCATTGTGTCATTAAGCTGAATTACAAGAAGTGCTGACAAAACAGCCCCACCAGTACCAAATCCAAAAAATCCTATGATCATCTGAAGAACTAAAAGTATCCAAATCACATATTTAATCCCAGTTTCCATAATCCTGTATTTGTATTCTAATAACAAACCTTTCATACTGCCTCCCTTATTGATCATTCCGCTTCTCGTATAATTTGCAACTCAATACACCTGAAAAACACCAAATGATAAATAGCAAAATCAGAAATGCAATAGTCGGAAATGGCAGATTTAATAACAATTGCTGCAGCTTATATGGATAAAACATTCCAAGAAAACTTACGATTATCGCTGCAGGTAGTCTTCCTTTGTCATATCCATATCTGCACAAAATCGGAAATGCCAGTATCATATTCAATGTACCATTAATCCATATAGCTTTTACAACACGTCCAATAAAGTGAATATTGATTCTGCCCACTATCATCTTCTGGCAGATCATACTTCCTGCAAAAACTAAGATACTCGCGATCATAACGATTCCAAAACCAAAGATATATTTTGAAACAACAATCTCCCTTCCCTTGATTGGGAGTGTTGCTCTGTATATATCCCACTTTGATGTTTTTTCATATTCTACCGAATGCATTAGAATATAGAAAATCGTTATTACTGCCCAATATATCCAAAAAGATTCATCAGGGAAAAAGTCTGTATTTTTTATAATTGGCAGCAATACTCCTAACCCCAACATTGCCAGCATATGTATCCGATACTGACTCCATAAACTATACCATTCTTTTCGTATTAATCCTTTCATATCCACCACTTCCTTCTATTCTTCCTGTCCTTTTGAGAGAAATACGATAATTTCTTCTAATGTTGCCATATCTGTCTCATAATCTTTCGGCATCTTCGATCTGTCTACCAATGCTTCAACTCCATATGGATTTTCTCTTACCCCTTTAACTGCCTGTTCGTCAAATTCTTTCAGCTCTTCTTTGGAACATTTTAAGATTCCATATTGTTCAATCAGGCGATCTTTTTCTTCATATAATTTCAAACTTCCCTGATCAATATATGTAATATAATCACAAAGCCTTTCAAGATCACTGACAATATGAGAAGAAATCAAAACAGATTGATCTTCTTCTCTTGTAAATTCATAAAGAATATCCAGAATTTCATCTCTCATAAATGGATCTAAACCACTTGTTGGTTCATCTAAGATCAGTAGTTTTGCATGATGAGAAAGTGCCACTGCGATCGCAAGCTTCATCTTCATTCCTTTGGAGTAATTCTTAAACTGCTTTTTCCATTTCGGAAGTTCAAACTGATCGATCAATTCATAATATCGTTTTGCATCCCAGTTTCTATAAATATTTTTCATGATATTGTTCATCTGATCTGCTGTCACATATTCTGGAAATGATGGCTCATCTAAGACAACTCCGATATCTTGTTTGGTATCTGTAAAATCTTCCTCAATATTCTTTCCTAACACATGGATTGTTCCGCTATCTTTGTGAATCATATCCATGATCAAACGAATCGTAGTACTTTTCCCCGCCCCGTTCTTCCCGACAAGACCAAGAATACAACCTTCTGGTAGTGAAAATGTCATATCTTTCATTTCAAATCCTGTAAATGACTTTGATACATTTTGTAATTCTAATGCATTCTTCATTATTCATCCTTTCCAATGATCTCGATCATATCGATCAGATCATCTTTTGTTAACCCGCACGTTCTTGAAAGCTTCACTGCTTTCTCCAAATATTGTTCTACCTTCTTTAAATTCTCCTCCTTGATAAGTTCTAGATTCTTCTCCGCCACAAAACAGCCTTTTCCTGCCACAGAATTAATAAATCCATCTTTCTCAAGCTCATCATACGCCCTCTTTGTTGTGATCACACTGATCCTTAAATCCTTCGCAAGTCCTCGAATCGATGGAAGCATTTCGCCAGCTTTTAGTTCTTCTGTAATGATCAGATTCTTAATCTGTTCATAAATCTGTTCATAGATTGGCTGATTCTTGACATTGCTGATTATGATTTTCACTTAATTCTCTCCTTCCTTTGTTCTACTGTATATGTACAGTATATACAGTTTGATTTGTAATTGTCAAGATAAAAGAAATAATCACAAGCAGTAATTTTTTATTACCACTTGTGATTATTATCTATGCCATATTCTAATTTTTCAATTTATAAATCTTCTATTTCTTTCAAGATTTCTTCTACTTCAGATATATCAACCTGACATTCTTCTGCTATTTTTTCCTTTGAAAAACCTTGTTTTTTTAATCTTATACTAATTATGCTATCTCAATCTGGCACATCTTCATAGCTTCCAATGCATTCCTATGACTCTCAGGAGTCACTCCTGCACAGCATGAAGAATCAACACTTACCTTCACTTCCGGCAGTGCTGCCTTAATCAGCATTGCATTCGATATCACACAAATATCCGTACATAACCCGATCAGTTCGATCTCGACTTCCTGATCTTCATATGTTTCTTTCAACATCTGTGCCAATTCCATAGAACCGAAAGTTCCTTTTCTATAAAAATTATGGACTTCTGCTTTTGTCTCTGCGATTGCCTGCATGATCTCGCTGTTTAATGCCCAGCCATCTTCTCCACAGATACAATGTTCCACTGGAAGATTCTTTCCTTCCTGTGTGGAAAGATAATCTTCCTCATGCGTATCAAGCGTTCCATAAATATCTCCATCAAAATTGCGGATCTTTTCTGCAACAGGTGTTACGATCTCCTGTGCTTCTTTGGTTCCAAGGCTTCCGTCGATGAAATCATTCTGCATATCGACGACAATTAATATATTTCTCATGAAAGTTTAGCTCCTACCAGCTGGTTTACAAGTTTACCGTCAGCTTTTCCTTTGACTCTTGGCATCAGGTTCTTCATAACTTTTCCTTTATCTTTCATTGTTGGTGCATCAATTCCAAGCTCTGCTAATACAGCATTGATCTCAGCTTCGATCTGTTCTTCGCTCATCTGCTCTGGTGCGAACTCTTCTAAGACTGCTAATCTTGCTTTACATTCATCAATGATATCTGTACGATCGGCAGGGCAAGTATCCATTGTCTCTTTTGTCTGTTTGATCTCTTTTGCGATAATTGTGTTTTCTTCTGCTTCTGTCAGATCTTCTCTCTTATCGATCTGTGCGTTTTTTAATGCACTTAATAACATAGAAAGACTTTCTTTTCTCTCTTTGTCCTTATTCTTCATCGCTGTCATCATTTCTTTGCGGATTACATCAATCATACTCATAGTTTCTTATCCTCCTGTATAAATGTTCTCTTGACATTATTGTAGCACAAAATACTATCTTCGTTTCACTAATTTTACAACATGACTCAATTATATTTCCCAAGAATGCCGGCTTCCTTCCAATTTTCTCTGATAGGACAACACCAGATAATCTTCTTTATATTTTCTGATCTCCAGAATATCTGGCTTTGTGATCTCTGGAAAATCTGCTTCTGAAAATACATGAATATATCTCTTCTCACAAGGTTTGTCGTCTTCGATCACTTGTCCTGCATCGATATAGGCACTTTCAATATCCAGACGCTTCCCCTGTCTTGCTGTGATCTTTGTCTGTTCATATACTTCAATATCCTTCGTCATAAACAAAAACAACTTCACTGGATGGACTTGAATGCTTGTCTCTGAAATAATTTCAAGATCACAAGGAATATGTTGTCTTATAATATAATTTCTCAGAATACAGAGATCTTTAAATTCATTCATATTCGTTGCTTTCAAAATGCCCATTCCACCAAGTTCTGGCATATCTCCAATACTTTTTTCTTCAATGATCATCACCGCATTTCCATCTTCTTTCCGAAAATGGGCTTCGACTGCATGTTCCAATGTTGCACCTACATATAAAATATCTGTCTTTTTATCTCGTTTTAAGATCGGATAAACTGGAAATTCAATCTGTTCCTGCCAAATAGAATGCATATACTACTACCTCCTAAAAATTGCTCTCGTAATAGTATATGCATCATTCATCTTAATATTGACATTTTCCTACGGTTCTTGGATATGGAATGACATCTCTGATATTTGCAATTCCTGTTGCGTACATTACCATACGCTCAAATCCAAGACCGAATCCTGCATGTCTTGTGGAACCATATTTGCGAAGATCTAAATAGAAATCATAATCTTCTGGTTTCATACCTAATTCTGTGATTCTCTCTTCCAATTTCGCGAGATCATCTTCTCTCTGGCTTCCACCAATGATCTCTCCAATAGCTGGCACTAAAAGATCCATCGCTGCAACAGTCTTATTGTCTTCATTCATTTTCATATAAAATGCTTTGATCTCTTTTGGATAGTCTGTGACAAACACTGGTTTCTTAAAGATCTTCTCTGTCAGATAACGTTCATGCTCTGTCTGTAGATCAATTCCCCAAGATACTTTATATTCAAATTCATCATTGTGTTCTTCTAATAATTTCACTGCTTCTGTATAAGTCACTCTTCCAAAATCAGAAGATACCACATGGTTCAAACGTTCTAATAATCCCTTATCTACGAATTTATTAAAGAACTGTAATTCTTCCTGTGCATGTTCCATCACATAATTGATGATATATTTGATCATCTGCTCTGCAAGGATCATATTATCCTCAAGATCTGCAAATGCAATCTCTGGCTCGATCATCCAGAATTCTGCTGCATGTCTTGTTGTATTGGAATCTTCAGCTCTGAAAGTTGGTCCAAATGTATAAATATTACGGAATGCCTGTGCAAAAGTCTCTCCTGCAAGCTGTCCGCTGACAGTTAAGCTGACTGGTTTCTTAAAGAAATCCTGTTCGTAATCAACTTTTCCTTCTTCAGCGATCTTATTAAGATCCATCGTTGTTACCTGGAACATCTCTCCAGCACCTTCGCAATCCTGTCCTGTGATCAATGGTGTATGCACGTATACAAAGTCACGTTCCTGGAAAAATTTATGGATTGCATATGCAATCTGAGAACGAACTCTGAATACTGCCTGAAATGTATTGGTTCTTGGTCTTAAATGAGAGATGGATCTCAAATATTCTAATGTATGACGTTTTTTCTGTAATGGATAATCGGATGGGCAGTCTCCCTCGACTTCTACACTCTTTGCATGAATCTCAAATGGCTGTTTCGCATCTGGTGTCACAATTACTGTTCCATTTACGATCACGGCTGTTCCAACATTTAATTTGCTGATTGCATCAAAGTTGTCCATCTCCTGATCATATACGACCTGAATTGGTTCAAAAAATGTACCATCATTAATAACCAGAAATCCGAATTTTTTTGATCCACGATTGCTTTTCACCCAACCGCAGATTTCTACTTCTTTCTGGTCATATTCTTTGTAATTTCGAAATAATGTTCTTCCTGTCATCATTTCCATGTTATCTTTGTCCTCCGTTTTTCACTTAGAATTCAAATAAATTCAGCCCGATTTCTTCATCAAACTTGCGGTCTACTTTGCCTTCAATCTCGGTTAATACAAGTTCTCCGGTTCCGCTGATCACTGCTTCTGTCAGATGACCTCCATAGACATTCCCTGCTTCATCCGCAACACTGATATGGAAGTGTGTATAGACTTCCCCATTCATAGTATTGATATTCCCACCAATGGAAACGATCTCAAGATCACCTTCCCATGTATGGCCTTTGAATACTTTTTCCTTTGTATCAAAGACACCAGCTGTTACTTTGCCTGCTGCCCCGATTCCTGTTAAGTATGCAAGTTTGATATTTTCTTTTTGGGCGATCTCTTTTAATTTTGCACAGATTTCTTCGCCTTTGTCAATTCTTATTACGTATTGATTGTTGAATTTTTTGTATTCCATGCTCATTGCCTCCTTTTGGCTCTTATAATCCTGCATATATCTTACCGCACGTGCTATTTCTTTTCTAGGTGTTTTCATAGATTTTTGTAAAAAAAATGGGTGCCTCATCATACAAGAACACCCATCTTTTGAACTTCTATTCTATTTTCATCTAGCAAAGCTTTTCATACATCTCAAGCAACATCTCATCCGTAATCTCCACTGGATTATTATACAGATTTGGATGCCTGCTGATCTTCACTAATTCTGCGATCTGTTCTTCGTCCAAATGAAGATCCTTCAGATCATTTCTAAGCCCCATGCTGGCTTTCAGATCGTGAATCGCATCTGCCATCGCATCCACATCTTCAAATCCTAATTTCTTCGCAAGTTCTAAAACTCTTCCTCCATCTGCATCTTTGTTGATCCTTGCAAAATAATCCAAAGTCAGCCCGCATGCTTCTCCATGTGGAATATGATGCAAGTTTGTCAGAGGAAATGAACATGCATGAGATGATGTTGTCTTCGGCAAGGTAAATGCAAGTCCTGCGATCACAGATGCTTCACACATCTTTTCTCTTGCTTCTTCATCCGTTGGATTCTTATATGCTTTATATAAATATTGAAAAACAAGGTCGGCTGCATGAATCGCCAATGCATCGCAGATTGGCTGATGTCCTTTACTCCAGTATCCCTCGATCGCGTGAGACAACACATCAATTCCAGTTCCTGCCGTTACCTGTGGCGGCATCGTATAAGTAAGTTCTGGATCGATGATCGCCACATCTGGATAAAATCCATCGGATACGATCGGAGATTTCTTTTTATTTTTTCGGTCTGTTAGTACAGATACACAAGTAACTTCACTTCCAGTTCCTGCTGTTGTTGGAATTGCGATCAACGACAAATGTTCTTGTGGTACTTTTTCTCCGGTTCCATGATATTTTCGAATCGAATCTTCTGTCAAAGCGATTGTCGCTGCTGCTTTGGCAGCGTCCATAGAACTTCCACCGCCAAGTGCTACAATAAAATCAATTCCTTCTTCTCGTATCATCTTTGCACAACGATCAACTTCTTCCACATCAGGATTCGGAGAAATATCTCCATATGCTGCTTTTAAAAGTCCCTTACTTTCTTTGATCATTTTTTCTGCCTGTCCGCTTTTTATAAAAAACGGTCCTGTGATCAAAAGTCCCTTTTTACATCCTAGTTCTTCGGCTATTTTCCCAATCTCACGTACTTTTCCTTTTCCAAATATGATCTTTACCGGTTGTAAATAATCCCAGTTCATCTATCTTCACCTCAAATCATAAATTTTCTAGTCATAAATTTTCTAATCACAGAATTTTTCATCTGCCATTGTTAACACTTCATCAAGAATTGGCAGGTATTCATTTAATTCTTCTTCTGTGATGATCAGCGGTGGACAGATTTCAATAAAGTTTTCTCTTCCAAATGTCGCAAAACCACGTTTCTTAAGTTCTGCAAAGATCCAAGGCATTGCTTCTCCAGGAACTCCATATTCCTGCATTGGTTCTCTTGTTTCTTTGTTCTTTACAACTTCTAATGCACCAAATAATCCAATACATCTGGCTTCTCCAATACATTTATGTTTTTCAACCATTTGATCCATAAATGGTGCTACGATTTCATGCATTTTGGCAACATGCTCTCCGATGTTGTGGTCCTTGTAGTAATTGATCGCTGCAACACCTGCTGCACAAGCAAGTGTATGTCCTGAATAAGTTAATCCACACTGTAGTACATTTTCTTCAAAATATTTTGCAACTTTCTCATTTACGATAACTCCTCCAAGTGGTACATATCCACACGTAACACCTTTTGCAAATGTGATCATATCTGGTTTGATATCAAAATTCTGCCATGCAAACCATTTACCAGTACGGAAGAATCCTGCCATGACTTCATCACAGATCATCATGATTCCATACTTGTCACAAAGTGCTCTGACACCTTCCATGTAACCGTCTGGTGGTAAGATCACTCCGTTTGCTCCAACGATAGATTCCATAAGGATCGCTGCTACATTATCGGTTCCTTCATATCTTAACTGAAGATCTAATGCTTCCAATGCTTTCTTTGTAACTTCCGCATCATCCACACCTTTTGTGTAACCATCTCTGTACATATGTGGGTTCATAAATTTTACAAATCCATTTGCTCCACCGATCTCTGCTGCAAATCTTCGCCAATCACCAGATGCATTAGAAGATCCAAGAGTTGCTCCATGATAGCTTCGATAACAGGAAAAGATTTTTGTTCTTCCTGTTACCATACGTGCCATTTTAATTGCATTTTCATTAGATTCTGCACCTGCGTTGGCAAAAAATACTCGTTTGTATGTATCTGCCCCTGCTGCTTCCACCAAGAGTTTTGCAAGTTCACTCTTTGGTTCTGATGCATATGCTGGTGCCATAAAACACATCTTGTCTGCCTGTGCTTTGATCGCATCTACGATTTCTGGAAGCTCATGTCCTAAGTTAGAACATACCAGTAAAGAGGCCATATCTGCATATTTTTTTCCGTCATAATCCCAAAAATAAATTCCTTTTGCTTTCTCGATCGGCAATACATCCTGTCCTGCTTTGTTCCATGACTGGAGAATGTATTTTTTATGTAATTCCTGTACTTCTTTTCCTGTTAAACTCATGATGTGATCTCCTTTCAATTTACAATACATTATTTCCTATGAAAAAAGAACATCGGATATTTCATCTCCGACGTCCTTGTCTTTCTCTTTCTGGATTTATCATAGGCTTTTTCTGTCGCCCGTTCAATATTATAAAGCCTATTGTTTTTTATGCTACAGCACATATACAAGGCTAAAAATTCACACAGCCACTTTGTGCTGTGCCACATTTCTTACAAAATTTCCTGAATCATAAATGCAACTTTAAACCGGACTCTGATATCAAGATCTGAGAGATTAAAACCTGTGATCTCCTCAATCTTATTAATCTTTTTATTGATCGTATTTCGATGTACAAACAGTTCATCTGCCGTATCTTTGACACTTCCACTATGGTTTAAATACGCCTCTAATACTTGACAGTAATCTGTCTGACTTGTTTCATCATACTTCAAAAGTTTTCCCATCATTTCCATATAATATTCCCGGATCGTTGTCTTATCATCCATGGACAAAAACAACTTGTACATTCCAAGTTCAGAATATAGACTGGCCTCTTCCGCGTGATTTCTTGTTTTTTCAAGTTTCAGCGCTCCCAGCGCCTGATGATAGCTTCTCGAAATACACTGCATACTTTTTGTTGACTGCCCAATCCCAATATAGCTGCTTTCTTCTTTTCTTAAAAGCCTCTGATAATTCTTGATCACTTCATTCAAGATTTTCTGAACATCATGATCATTCGTCTGATTAAAGATCAATAAGATTTTCTCATCCATTTCAAAAATGATCACATCCTGATGTCTATAAGATAAATGATTTTCAATATATTTTTGCAGACGTTCCTGTCGTTCTTTTTCAATCTTCTGAGCCCCTGCCAACACCTCGATCATCGCCACACAGTAAGACCATTCTGCAGAATAATGATAACGTTCTAACGCCGGAATATAAACATCTTTTTGTTCTGGGAAGAAAATCGCATTTTTGACTGCACTGGAAAGCTCAATTCCTGCCATTCCCTCTTCCGTGATCTTTCTGCAAAACATCTGCATGATCCTCGCCATATGCGTTTCCCATGGAGTCGTGATCAACGGAAATGATCTTTCTGCGCAATAATCTATAATATTTTGAGGAACCTTTTTTATATATGGTCCTGTATTGATGATCAATGCTGTGGCTTGGTTATCAATAATGCATTTTACAAGATCAAATAACTCTTCTTCCGATTTTAATGCCACTCCTGTTGTAAGTGCCACTTCTTGTCCCTCCAGAAATGTTGAGATTTCCATTGCTTCCACAACATGAGTCCAACGGACAACTCTGTCCAAATTGTCTTCCCCTGAAAGTATCTCCAATTCTTCATCTTTTACAAATTCAAGTAATCTTCTTAAGGTGATCGCCATACTCTTCCCTCCTTTTTCTTATACTAATATCGAAACTCCTGATGCAAAAAGTAAGATATACGTTATTTTCATAAATAATTTCTGATCGATCTTTTCATGAATCTTATTTCCAACATAAATTGCCAGAAACAGTGGGAGAATACTGATCCCTGTCATCTTCAGCATCTCACTCGTCATATATCCTTTTAGAATATCGCTGATCATAAGACCCGTGTTTAATACCACCCACACAGATGCAACCGTTGCACGAAAGTTTTCTTTATCTTTTAACACAGCAGATGCATACACGACTAGTAATGCACCTCCCGATACAAACATCCCATGAATCACTCCCGCTGCCAGTAAAATTCCATTTAACATAAATCCAGCCATTTTGATCTCTTTTTTGATAAACATTTTTTTCAATGCGATAAGCAGGATCATCACTCCATATGCTGGCAGTAAAAGATTGAATGATAAACGTTCAAATAACCATATACCTGCAAACATTCCTATTGCCATATAAACGATGATATTAAAAAGTATCTTCCACTGAATATTTTTGTAATTTTTTACTGCCAGGATCAAACAAGACAAAAAGGCCATAATATTTAATATGACCTTCGCCTCATGCACCCCGATCAGCATCATTGCCGGCGGCATTGCCAACAATGTTCCGGCAAACCCTGTAACCGCCTGTACGACATTCGCTACAAATAAGACGAGCAAAAATATCATATTTCTCATAATTTTAATGTCTCATTTTGTTCATTGATGATGTTTAAGATTTCTTCACGGATCTGCATGTATTCTCTTGTATATCTTGCACTTTCTTTGTTTACTCCACCAATATCATATGTAAAGTCTGTTTCAAACTGTTTTACGATTCTTCCAGGTCTGCTTGACATAACGATAACTCTTGTTGCAAGTGCTAACGCCTCATCAACATCATGTGTGATCAAAAATACTGTATTCTGTGTCTGACTCCAGATCTTTCGGATCAATGTCTGCATATTTTGTCTTGTTAACGCATCCAATGCTCCAAATGGCTCATCCATCAGTATCATTCCTGGCTGATTTACAAGAACTCTCGCAAGAGATGCCCTCTGTCTCATACCTCCGGATAATTCATATGGTTTATGATCTCCAAATTCTCCAAGTTCTACAAGATTCAAATATTTCTTTGTCAACTCTTCTGTCTGTTCTTTTGGAAGATGTCTTACATTTGGTCCAAACGCCACATTATCGTGAATATTCAGCCATGGGTACAAAGTTGGTGTCTGGAACACTACAGCTCTTTCCCAACTGGCACCATCGATGATCTCCCCATTCATTTTTGCTTCTCCTTCGGTTGGTTTTAAGAATCCCGCAATGATATTTAGCAGAGTACTTTTACCACATCCAGAGGGTCCCAATACACAAATGAATTCTCCTTTTTCAATGTTTAAATTGACATTCTGGAGAGCGGTGACTTCACCGCGTTCTCCATTGTATCTTAAATTGATGTTTTTAAGGGTTACAACATCCTGTGATTCTTCTTTTAATAATTCTTCCATGGCTTTCCCTCGCTTTCTAGTCTTCCTGTCTTGTGGCTATTTTAAAGCCTTTTCGATATATTCTGGTGCGATTCCTTTTTCAAATGCTGATTTTGCCGGAACTTTTGTGATATTTTTCTGGTCTTTTAAGAATTTTGCTGTATCTAACAAGTTTTCTGCAAATGCACCAATCTTATCACTTGTTCCAAAATAATCACTGCTGATCTGTTCTTTTGCTGATGGCCATGTTGCCCCTGCAATCTGTGTTGTAACATCTGAATTTGATAATCCCAGCTGTTTTGCAAGTGCTGTTACCGCATCATCTTTGCTGTCTTTATAATATTCCTGTGCTTCCATCATCGCTTTTACATATTTCTGAACAAGATCCGGATACTCTTTTGCAAAATCTTCTCTGACAACTTCTACATTGGCTGTCATATATCCTTCTTTTGCTGCATCTCCATTTGATACAAGGATTTCTCCTCCTTCATTTAATACATTCTGAAGTGCTGGCTGCCAGATCCATGCGGCATCGATATCGCCTTCTATGCCATCAACTTCGT
>OQWM01001420.1_pt1 | contig 16450 bp, 17 predicted proteins | sample 1691531 | NCBI WGS metagenome assembly OQWM01 (sample SAMN03418257, study PRJEB22391) | human gut metagenome | biome: human-gut; feature: organic feature; material: feces | host: Homo sapiens | place: Tanzania | collected 2013-01
TGTGCCGCATAGCCGTCAAATTTAGGTTTCATTGTCAAAGAGTCCTTTCTGATTTTAGAATTTCAAATCTACGGGGGTTCTTTACCGTTGTCTTTGGTTCATTTTCCCTTGAAAAGCTGGGTGTTTACCTCGTTGGATTCCTAAACACCGCATTCGATACGGGGTAACATAAGGCTAAAGCCCTACCTCTTACATTTAAACGAACCTTTTGTTAAGTGTATCACAAGCAGCCCCTTTCCGCAACGCCATTCTTAACAGTCCGCAGCGGATCTCTGCCTCAATTTTCCCGTAATCGTTTTACGATTCAGCTAAGACGGCAAGCACCCCCTCCCCCTGCTGTTTGAGTGTAAATTCTGACAGATTTTTCAGAAAACATCCGCTAAAAATCGGCGTCCTTTTTCACAAGACTCTTTGCTTTTCCGCGCCGGCATGGTATGATAGCCACAGTACCTTGCCCCCGACACAGGCCGGGGCATACTCCGCCAGCGGCGGAGCACTGTTTCCCGGCGGGGGAATCACGAAAGGGAGTATCGTATGGAGTACAGCAGCATCTTTGTCTGTCTCATGGGCATGGGCACGGTGTTCTTCGGGCTGATCTGCCTGATCGCGCTGACCTATCTCATGAGCGCCGTGGTGGGCCGCGGGAAAAAGGCCGCCCCGGCACCGGTCCCGGCTGTGCCCCAGACCGTCGGTGAGGTAACACCGGCAAAGTCTGCGTTTTTCTTGATTTTTGTCAAAAAATGGCCAGGCTGTCTCAGACAGTCTGGCCATTTTTTCATTGCAGGACACGCCGCAGGTCTTTTTATCTCTGAACGCGGCCGGAAGCGTTGCCGCCCGCAAGGTTCTCCACTTCAGCAACGGACACCAAATTGAAGTCATGCTCGATGGTGTGCTTCAGACAGGAAGCCGCAACAGCATAATTGATAGCCTTCTGATCCTCGTAGCCGCTCATCAGCGCATAGATCAAGCCGCCGCCGAAACTGTCTCCACCACCCACGCGGTCTACGATGTCGATGCGATAGGTGGGAGAGAACACGGCCTTGCCGTCGCTGTAAAGCATACCGGCCCAGTCATTCACGGAAGCAGAAAGGCTGCCGCGCAGAGTGATGGCCACCTTCTTGAAGTGGAAACGGTCGCACAATTGCTGAGCCACGCTGACATAGCCCTCATGGCTGATTTTGCCGGTATTCAGGTCCGTATCAGCGGCAGCGATGCCAAATACGTCCTTTGCATCCTCCTCATTGGCGATGCACACATCCACATAAGGCATCAGTTCACTCATGGTCTTGCCGGCCTGTTCCTGGCTCCACAGCTTCTTGCGGAAGTTCAGATCGCAGCTAACGGTAACGCCCATCTCCTTGGCAGCCTTGCAGGCCTCCAGGCAGATCTCAGGCAGCTTGCCGCCCAGAGCGGGCGTAATGCCGGTGAAGTGGAACCAGTCCACACCCTGAAAAATATGCTTCCAATCGAAATCGCTGGGTTCGGCCAAGGCGATGGCGGAGTTGGCCCGGTCATAAATGACCTTGGAGGCCCGCTGAGAAGCACCCTTCTCTACAAAGTAGATACCCAGACGATCACCGCCCCGGACCATCATGCTGGTGTCAACGCCATAGCGGCGCAGCTCGTTAACAGCGCACTGACCGATCTCATGCGCAGGAACTTTGGAGACAAAGGCGGCATCAACGCCGTAGTTGGCCAGAGATACGGCCACATTGGCCTCGCCACCGGCATAAGTGGCCTCAAAAGTCTCCGACTGCACGAAGCGGCGGTATCCCTCAGGATTCAAACGCATCATGATCTCACCAAATGTAACAATTTTCATAGAAATATACTCCCTTCTTATTTTTCTGTTCTAAGTACTTACGCGTTGTGTGCAATTTCTACCAGTTGGCGGGCTACTTCAGTGATCTTGTCAAATTCACCGGCTTCGATCCAAGCCTTGTTGGCCAGATTACCGCCCACGCCTGCGCCGGACATTCCCACCTTCAAGAAGTCGGCAAAGTTCTTCTCGTTGACGCCGCCTACAGCCAGCAGTTTGATATGGCTCAGCGGTGCCCGGATCGCCTTGACATAATTCACTCCCAGATCGGCGGCGGGAAACAGCTTGACATAAGCTGCGCCGCATTCGTGGGCATATTCCACCTCTGTGGGGGTCATGGCGCCAGGCATAGCAACCATGCCCAGCTCCACTGTGCGGCGGATCACATCCGCATTGGTATTAGGAGCAATGGTGTAGCTGCCGCCAGCCTTGGCAGTCAGTTCTACCTGCTTTACATTAAGAACCGTACCGGAGCCAATCAGCATCTTACCGGCGTATTTCTCTGCCAACTTGGCGATGCAGTCGGCAATGACCTCATCAGAGGCCGGGTCCTTGGGATTGAAGGGCACTTCCATCAATCGAATACCGCCTTCATAGAGGGCTTCTGCCACCTTCATGCACTTTTCCGTGCTGACGCCACGGACAATAGCAATCACTTTTTCCTTGTCGATCTGTTCCTTGATCTCTTCAACAGTCATTCTGAATAACCTCCTGTTTTTATCGATATGTTCACCTGCTATCCCGCAGGACCCGATCCAGTTAATCGTTTACAATTCCTTGGGAGGAAAAGGCCGCGGATGGCGGCCTTTTCCCTCTACCAAGGGTCTCAGAGCTTAAAAGGCGCCTGTTTTATGGTACCTGTATCCATGCTCTTGGGTTTATTTTTCCAAATTCTTCATATTCATGACCGCACCCTCTGCGCCAGAGCCTGCCAGCTTGCAGTACAGGCTCAGCCAGCCCCGCGTAAACTTCGGCGCAGGTGCTTTCCAAGCGGCACGGCGGGCAGCCAGCTCCTCGTCGCTGACCAAAACGTTCAAAGAGCGCTCTTCAACATCGATAACGATACGGTCGCCATCGTGAACCAGCGCAATGGTACCGCCTTCAAAGGCCTCGGGGGAAATATGGCCCACGAAGCAGCCGTTGTTGGTGCCGGAGAAACGGCCATCAGTGACCAGTGCGGTGGTCTTGGACAGGCCGCGGCCATAGAGATACTTCATGGCCTTATACATCTCCCGCATACCGGGGCCACCCTTGGGTCCCTCATAGCGGATAACCACTACATGACCATCGTGGACCTTACCGGCCAGGATCGCTTCCTCGGCATCTTCCTCGCAGTCAAAGCAAATCGCCTCGCCTTCAAAGTGGTGCAGGCTCTTGTCAAATGCGCCGGGCTTGGTAATGCCGGTGTTGGGGGCCAGATTGCCCCGCAGAACTGCCACGCCGCCGCTGAAGCCAAAGGGATCGCTCAGCGTACGGATGGTGCGGCCGGTGTTGGGATAGAGATACTTGTGGGCCGCGATATTTTCACCAATGGTATGGCCGGTGACCGTCATCTGATCATAGTCCAGATGTTCACGGGTCAGGTTCTCCATCATGCGCATCACGCCGCCGTCATGGAAGAAGTCAATGACGTTGAAATTGCAGGCGGGGTTCATCTTGGCCACCTGAGGCGTGGTGCGGGACAGTTTGTCGAACTCAGAGAGCACATCGATCTCCAGCTCTGCCTCGTGGGCAATGGCGGTCAGATGCATAACCGCATTGGTAGAGCCGCTCATGGCCATGCAGGCCTTGATGGCATTGCGAATGCTGCCATCAGTGATGACCTTCCGTGCGGTGATTTCCTTTTCTACCAGTTCCATGATCTTCACACCGGTCTCCTCAGCCAGAGCCAGACGACGGGCAGAGGTAGCGGGAGCCAGGCTGGCATCAGGCAGGGTCATGCCTAAGGCCTCCGCCAGTGCGCACATGGTGTTGGCAGTGCCCAGGTAAGAGCAGGAACCACAGCCAGGGCAGGCAGTATCTTCCAGAGAGACATATTCCTCTTCGGTGATCTTACCGGCAGAGAGCATACCGTAGGCCTCTGTGCTGGAGGTCTGGTCGGACTCACGGCCGTCAAACACCTTGCCACCCTCCATGGGGCCGCCGGGCAGCAGAATGCAGGGAATATCCAACCGGGCGGCAGCCATCAGCATACCGGGAACGATCTTATCGCAGGAACCCAGCAGTACCAGAGCGTCGAACTGGTTGATCTGGGCCATGGTCTCAATAGAGTTGGCGATCAGTTCCCGATGGGGCAGGATATAGTGCATACCTACGTGGCCATTGGCCATGCCATCGCAGCCGCCGATCACGCCGAATTCTACCGGGGTGCCGCCAGCACGGTACACGCCGTCCCGGACACGCTGGGCCACCTGGCGCAGGTTGAAGTGGCCGGGGTCAGACTCACTCCAGGAATTGGCAATGCCAATGATGGGCCGGGTCAGATCGTCCGAGGTAAAGCCCATAGACTTATAGGTGGCACGGTAATACTGGTTACCCAGGCCGGTCAAAAACTTTTTACTGCGTTCCATAAGCATTCTCCTAATGTCACATTTTCAAAACCGGGGATATCCCCGAAATTTTTTCGAATTCAATCCAGCTCTGCTGGGGGTATGGTGGAGGGTCAGCCCTCCATTTCCGGCAGCTCCTTAGCATATTGCTGAATGGCAGGCAGCAGCCGGTTCAGTTCTTCGCTGAGCGCCTGAACGCTCTCCTGCGTCATACCGACGCAGATGGCATCCTCAGGCATCATGATCTTCAAGATGCCAATGGAAGATTCATGATCAAAAGACAGATTCATAATTGTGTTGAGCGGCACACTTTCCATGCGGGGCCGACGGAAGGAGCGCATCTGTGCCATGAGCACCCGTTTGTTAGTAAACGCATAGGCGAAATTCCGCTGGTGAGCAGACATACTGTGGAACCGATGAAGGCCAATGAACGCAAGGTACGCAAATTCATCCGGATCCATGGCTTCTTCGATCAGGTGAAAATTTGTAAGTCCCTTGGCCCGACTCAGATCTTTGCCAAAGTTGTGGCCACAGCTATACGCATACAGTTCTTCTGCCTTTTTCATGCGGACCTCTTCCATAGAAAACGCCTCCTTCTCAAATCATATTTTTGGGTACTGGCCCGGCAGACGCCGGGCCAGTATCGTCAGAAAGGATCGCTTGAAATAAGTTTTGTGCTTAACCCTTAGCGGCAGCCAGCAGGTCCATGATCTCTGCGCCGGTATCCTTGGCGATCATATCCTGGATGTGAGCGGTCTTAGCCACGAACTCAGCCTTGGCGTCATCAGTGAGATAGGTAACTTCCATGCCGTAGTCATCAATGCAGGACTGCAGGTTATCGGCGGCAGCCTGACGGTTGATCTTCTTCTCCTCCTCGCCGAAAGCCTTAGCAGCCTCGGTCAGGATGGCCTGCGTGTCAGCATCATAAGTATCCCAGATCTTCTTGGACATATCGAACAGGAAGGGGCTATAGATATGGTTGGACATGGTAATGTACTTCTGGACTTCCTGGAACTGATAGCTGTAGAAGTTTGCGACGGGGTTCTCCTCGCCGTCAACAGTACCCTGCTCCAGAGCGGTGTACAGCTCAGAAGAGGACATGGGAGTGGCGGTAGCGCCCAGGCTGTTCCACAGTTCCTGATGGAACTTGTTCTCCATAGTACGGATCTTCAGGCCGGCCACATCGGCGACGGTGGCAACAGCGTGCTTGCTGTTGGTCAGTTCACGGAAGCCGTTCTCGTTCCAGGCCAGGTTGATGATGCCCTTGTCGGCCAGCTTAGCATTCAGATAATCGCCCACCTCGGAAGCCAGGACCTTGTCGGCCTCAGCCTCATCGGCAAACAGGAAGGGGATGTCGAAAATGCCCAGCTCAGGCACATAGCCCACCAGAGGAGCGGTGGAGGTGTTGTTGATCTCCAACTGACCGGCAACCACCATCTCGGTAGCGGTGGTATCGTCACCCAGCTGAGCGCCGGAGTAGACCTCAACGCCAATGTTGCCCTTGGAATTGTTCTCTACCATGGGAGCGAACACGGACAGCTGAGCCTTTACGCCGGGAGAAGTCTCGCCAGCACCGTTGGAAACCTTCACAACGATGGGGTTAGTCTTGCCCTGGGTCTCGGCAGAGGAGCCGTAAGTACCGACCTCAGTGCTGTCGCTTTTGGTGGAATCGTTGTTGGAATCGTTGTTGGAGCTGTTGTCAGGAGCCGTAGTGGCAGCCAAACCACAGCCAGCCATGGTTGCTGTCATGGCCATAGCCAGCAGCAGCGCAAGTGCCTTCTTTTTCATGGTGTTTCCTCCTAAAGAAAAGATGTGTATTAAATGAACGGGCGTACATGAGACCCGCGCATTTCAGAAAAAAGGGATCAGCCCATCACTTTGGGAACGAACAGGATCAGCTCGGGGAACATGGTGATGAGCAGCAGGACCAGATACATGACGCCGATAAAGGGCAGGCTGGCCTTGATGAGATCAGAGAGCTTGACCTTGGACAGGGACACGCCGCAATACAGCACGTTGCCCACGGGGGGAGTTGCCAGACCAATGCAGAGGTTGGCGACCATAACCACACCGAAGTAGATGGGATCCAAGCCAAAGCTCTTGGCGATCGGCAGCAAAATCGGAGTCAGGATCATGATGGCGGGGCCGGAGTCCATAACGCAGCCCACCAGAATCAGCAGCACGTTTACCAGGATCATGAAGGTAATGGGGCTGTGCGTCATGGAGAGGATCGCCTTGGCCAGCAGTTGGGGAATTGCGCAGGTAGTTACCATGTAAGCAGCCACCTGTGCAGAGCCGACAACGAACATCATGACAGCGGTGGACTTCATGGCATTGATCATCAGGTGGGGCCATTCCTTGATCTTAAACTCTCTATACACCAGGCCGGAGACAATCAGCGCATACAGGACAGCCAGAGCGGCAGTCTCGGTAGCGGTAGCGACGCCAGTGGTGATGCAGAGGATAATGAACACGGGCAGGCAGATCGCCAGGAACGCCTCCTTGGTGGCCTTCAGGATACCGCTCAGGCTGGTCTTGGGGCCAACCGGATAGTTCCGCTTACGGACATGGAAGAACCAGGCGATCATCAGGCCAATGCCGATCAGAATACCGGGCACAATACCACCCAGGAACAGGGCGGAAACAGAGACCTCGGCACAGACACCGTAAAAGATCATCTGAGTGGAGGGCGGGATAATGGGACCAATGCAGCCAGCGGCGCAGATAATGCCGGTAGACTTGGGCTTATCGTAACCGGCGCCTTCCATGATGGGCAGCATCATGGAGCCAACAGCCGTGGTATCCGCCACAGCAGAACCAGAGACGCCTGCAAAGATCATGGATGCCAGAATGCCCACATAGCCCAGGCCGCCCTTGAACCGGCCCAGCACGGAATAGGCGAAGTCCACGATTCGGCGGGAGATGCCGCCGCGGGTCATGATCTCACCGGCGATCATGAAGAAGGGGATCGCCAGCAGGGGCACGCTGTCGGTGCCGTTAACAAACTTTTGGGCCAGTGCGAACACGGACCAAGCAGACGGGCGGTTTATAGCCTGCGTCAGCATCATAAAGAAGCCCGTACCCACCAGAGAGAAGGCGATGGGAACGCCAATGATGACCAGGCCGAACAGTGCGATCAGAAATACAGCTAACATCCTTATTCAGCCTCCTTATCTGCGTTTTCCAGCTTCTCATCGCTGTAGGTGATGGTCTTATACAGCTTCACCAAAGTCTGGATGAACATATAGCCAAAACCGATGGGAGCGCACAGGTAAACAGCTCCCTTCGGGATGCGGAGAGCGGAAGTCAGCATGGGCCAGGTGCCCTGCACCAGCTCGATGCCACCCACAAACAGCACGCCCAGCATCGCCAATACCAGCAACAGGGCGATCACCTCCACGATCTTGCGAGGGATACCGTGGAACATTTCCACGATGAAATCCATTCGCATATGCTCACCATGGAGACCGGCGTCGTTCGCCAGAATAGCACCCAGGAAGGTGACCCAGATGAACAGAAAGCGGCAGGATTCCTCAGACCAGGAAAGGCCAGAATTGAAGACATAGCGCAGAATTACGTTCATGATGACCAGGCAGGTCATCAGCGTACCCGCGAAGATCAGAACAATCTTAATAAATGCCATCAATCCATCATTGATTTTTTTCAGAACATTCACGTTTTTGCAATCCTTTCTTTTTTTATTTATGATAGCCGCAAAGCGGCAAATCAACGGGAAAGTGCTTACCCTCAGGTGGCTTCTACAAGTGCCTGCACCGCCGATCGGCTGCATATGAATACAGGCTGTCCATTCACCGCTACGCCGCAGCGTCGGCCCTCTAATTCATAGAAGGCATAATCTGTGGTTCGGGTAGTGCCATCGGCGTATTTTATCTCTATCTGCATTTTCAGCAAGGGTTCCGTCTTTTCTCCACCATCCCATGCGCCTTGCACAGATATGCGGTTCAATGCAGTGTAAACGCCGTTCTGGAAGGCGTCCAAAGGTTCTTCGCTACCATCCAGCGTTATCTCCAGAGCAGGCGGCGTACCGGAGATCTGATATGTATGATCCCCGATCCGCAAGGAGGCCAAATCCCCCAAAGACACGCTCACAAGATTCTGTCCCACTACTTGTAGAACTGTGTTGTAGAAGAACGAAAGATTGGCCGTGGGCACCAGCATAACAACATCACTGCCTTCCCGCAGGACATAAGTCCCTGCCCCCTCCTGCCGTCCCACACGGATGACAGCCATGGTACCATCCTCATAGGTCAGGACAAATTTTCCGGCACCGTCCGTCAGGCCATAGAGAGTCAGATCTTCCGGCTTGTTCAGCGCATTCACTCCCCTCAGGTCTCGCAGAGGAGTCAGGATCTCGTTTTTCGTCTGCGCAGCGCCAAGGGGCAGTGCGTAAGGTTCCGTCATGGAGAATAAGGTCACACTGCCATCCTGTGTGGCACTAAAGGTCAGGGCATAGACTTGCTTCCCTCCCCGCTCCACAGAAAGACCCCGCAGTCCACCCAGATCATCTCCCATCAGGGAGGGATACAAGCTCAGGTCATAGAAACGGTTCACATTGTTCAGGAAAATGGCTCCATAGGCCTGATCCATGATGAACACCCGTGTATCTCCACTGAGACACGCATAATATCCTTCACCATCTGGCGTGGCGCTGCCCACCCGAAAGAGGACTCCGCCTTCTGCCGTATCCTGTATCAAAATCTCTGCCTGAGGATTGGTCAAGCCGTATTGGGGGTCTGAGGCATCTGCCTCATCCAGCAAGCGCTTCATAGGCAGTTTATACACTGTCTCAAAAAAGCTCTGCACCTGGGCACCGTCAGCAGACAGTTTCAAATCTCCCACAGTGTAGTACGTACCGCCGCTCGCAGCCAAGACCACACTGCCAGTGCTGTTTTCTACACTGGCCAGCACCAGATCCTCCGGTGAGTCGTACGTCGTGAAATAATATGTATGAGCATGGTCCTCTACTTCTCTTCCGTTTCCCGTAAAGGTCAACAGCAGTACCGCCGCAATACAGGCCGCCAGAGCGCCAGTCAATCCCAAAAGGGTCTTCTTTGTTGCTCTCATGCGTGCCTCCGTTTCAGGAACACCCATACACCCGTCAGCAGCAGGCCCATGGGCAGCAGCACTACAAAAAACGCGGCGAAGGTCATAACACCGGTCCGTGTAACGGTCAAGGCATCCGCTGTCAGCTTTTTTGTGGGGATATTCAGCGTTACCTGATTGTCCGTCATGTAAGAAAGTCCCTGTAACACCAGATCTGCGTTACCCATGCTTCCTGTTTTCAGATAGCTGTCCTGATAGAAGCCCGTACAGGCCACAGCAAAAACATACTGGGTACCACTTTCTCCGGCAGCATTGGTAAAGCTGCGCTCACTGGTAGCCGCCACGGTAAACGGACCCATTGCGTCCTCTGCACTCTGTTCCAGAGAACCCATAGAGGCAAACTCCTTGGCATAGGAAACAGATGTGGAACGCAGCACCGCATTAGTGATGCAGCCATCTGTATTGCGCAAGTCCAACGCTCTGCACTCAGGCAGCACCACATACGTCGCATGTTCGGAAAAGTAGACATTGATCATACTAACGCCGAAATTGGGTATGATATTCAACGGGCTGCCCATCTGCTGGCCAGGTTCCAAAACGATTTGGTCCGTAACTGTAATACCCCAGTCCGCCAGATAAGCGTCCAGATTTGGCAGACTTCCCACCTCCGGGTCCCGGAAAACGCACAGACTGCCGCCTCTGTTCATGAACTCCTCCAGAATACGCAGCTCCGCTTCGGAAAAATCCCGTTTGGCGCCCGCAATCATGATCACATCCGTGTTCTCATCAATGGCGTCCACGCCCAGTACCGCCTGAGATACTTTATAGTTGCTGTTGGACACCAAATCTCGGAGGTAATCGCTGTCATCCTCAGAGTGGCCTGCTGTAAATACCACGCTGGGGCAATCCTGTCCGCTGACCGCCACAATAGCAGAGGTCAGCATGGTCTCGGCCTTCAGTCCGGTGATAGAATATCCCTGACTGCCGTCTCCGGAGGAGGTGGTCCTGATCTCATATAGGTCACTCCATTGGATAAACCGAGCCTGAACGCCACAGGTCACCAGAACGCCATCGGGGCTGAGTTCAATCCCCTTCCGACTGTATTCATCTGCCAAAGCGGGGTTTGCGTCCAGATCCATATAGTCAACCTGAACCTTGGACGAAGCAGCCTTATAGCGGCTGAGCACTTCTTTTAAGTTGGTATCCGCATCGGCGCGGTCATTGCAGTAGGTAAACGTCACGGTCTGCTCCAAACCGTCAAGCACACCTTTTGTTGTGTCCGTCAGTCGGAATACCTGACCCTCTGTCATGTCTATTTTCCAAGAAAACCGATCTGTGGCCGCACTGATGACACTGTAAATGCCGAAAATCACGGCAACGGAAAGAATCAGGCAGGCAATCCGGAGTTGACTCTGCTTTCGCCGTTGGCGCTGCACTTCCGCAGGGATCGTCCCCCTGCTGGCTCTTCTTTGATGCTCCACGGTGTCAACCTCTCTTTCCCCGGACCACCGCGGTGGTCAGGAGTAGGAAGCTGGCCGTGATGGCCAGGTTCAGTGCAATGCCTGTGGGGTTCAGAATTCCCAACGCCAATTCGTAATACATCTGCATGAGAGACAGCTTGTTGAGCAGTTGAAGCAGCATAGGGTTTTGAATCGCCGACCCAAGGCCATAAGAATACCAGAGAGCAAAGATCAGCACATAGGAAATAATGGCCGAGACGATCTGGTTTTCCGTCAGAGTAGAAACGAAAATACCGATCGCAATAAAACTGCTCATCAGCAGGATAATGCCGATGTAGTTGCCCAGGGTGATCCAAATCTGCACACTGCCGCACATGGCCAGGATCACAGGGAACGCCACCGTCACGGCCAGTCCCAGTAGAAACATTGTCTCTGCCGCCAAGAACTTGGCCAACACCACCTGTGAGCAATCCACCGGCACGGTGTAAAGCAGCAGATCCGTTTTCTGCTTTTTTTCCTCGGAAAAGCTCCGCATGGTCAGCATAGGCATCAGGAACATTTCCAGCGTAATGGTGGCCCGGAAATAATCCGTAATATCGCCGCTGCGGGTCAGAAGATTTTGCAGTAAAAAGTAAAATGCGTTGATAAAAACGAAGATTGCCAGAAATACATAACCAATGACGGAGTGGAAATACTGGCGCATTTCCTTGCGGTATACAGCCTTCATGCTTCCATCTCCTGTTCGTGCTCAGTGATGCGGAGGTACAAGCTCTCCAGGGATACTTCCTCCGGTTTCATCATCAGCAGCTCGTAGCCGGTAGGACGCAGAGTGCGATACAGGGCACCGCGGATATCCGTTCCCATCCTATGAGCCACCTGATAAACACCGTTTCCGACCGGCTTCACAGCCAGTACATCGGGAATACCCTGCAGCAGGGCGCTCACGCCCGCTTCCTCTCCGCTGATCTCCACTTCCAGGACTCGGTGACCCGCTAACTGCTCCTGTAAGCTCTGTGGCTCTCCATCCGCAATAAGCATTCCCTCGTAAAACACCAGAATCCGCTTGCACACGGAACTGATCTCCGAAAGGATGTGAGAAGAAAGAATGATAGTATGCTCGTGGCTCAGTTCGCTCAGGAGATCTCGGAATTCCCGGATCTGCCGGGGGTCCAGGCCCACCGTAGGCTCGTCCAAAATCAATATCTCCGGCTCGCCCACTAACAACTGGGTAACAGACACCCGCTGCCGATAGCCTTTGGACAAATTCCGGATCAGCCGGTCTCTGGTATCCAAAACCTGAGTTCTGGCACATAGACTGTCGATATAGTCCCGCAGTTGCGGCTTCTTCAGCTTCAGTCCCCGGAGTTCACAGGCAAATTCCAATTGCTCCGCTACGGTCATATCCATGTACAGCGGCGGGATCTCCGGCAGATAACCGATATGACGCTTAGCCTCCAGTGGGTTTTCCACCATATCGATGCCTGCGATCTTTACCTGACCCCAGGAGGGCGTCAAATAACCGCACAGCAGGTTCATGGTGGTGGACTTTCCTGCACCGTTAGGGCCTAAAAAGCCTACAACCTCTCCCTTATCTATGGAGAAATTTACATCAAACAGGGCATTGGCATTGCCATATTGCTTTGTTAAATGTGTTGCTTCAATCATGATAAGGCTCCGTCTCGCCTCTCTTAGAATTCAGATTATAGGAATCAACTTACCACTCAGCCACGGAACCATCGGCATGACGCCAGACGGGGTTCTTCCACTGGTGGGGATTCTTATTCTCTTCCAGAACCAGTTCCTTATTTACCACGATACCAAGGCCCGGCTTGGTGGGCATCTTAGCAAAGCCGTTTTCAAACTGGAAGTCCTCCCGGTTCAGGGCGTAGTCCAGGACCTCCTTACCCACGTTGTAATGGATACCGATAGACTGCTCCTGAATAACAGCATTGTAGCTGGTGGCATCCACCTGCAGGCAGGCGTTCAGAGCGATGGGGCCCAGAGGGCAATGGGGCGCCAACGCCACGTCATAGGCCTCTGCCATAGAAGCGATCTTCTTGACTTCCGTAATGCCGCCAGCGTGGCTCAGATCAGGCTGAATAATATCCACACCGCCAACCTGCAGCAGACGCTTGAAATCGTACTTGGTGAACAACCGCTCGCCGGTGGCGATGGGGATGTTGCAGCAATCGGCGATCTCCTTGAAGCATTCCATGTTTTCGCAGAGAACGGGCTCCTCCAGGAACATGGGATCAAATTCTTCCAGCTTCTTTGCCAAGACCTTAGCCATGGGCTTATGAACACGGCCATGGAAGTCGATTGCAATGCCAAAGTATTTGCCGCAGGACTCCCGGATGGCAGCCACGCGCTCCAGAACCGCATCCACCTTTTCATAGCTGTCGATCATCTGCAGTTCCTCGGTGGCATTCATCTTGACAGCGGTGAAGCCCGCGTCCATGCGCTCCTTAGCCATGGCACCCGTATCAGAGGGACGGTCTCCGCCGATCCAAGAATAGACCCGGATCTTATCGCGGCACCGGCCACCCATCAATTCGTAAACCGGGGCATTGAACACTTTTCCCTTGATGTCCCACAGTGCCTGATCAATTCCAGAGAGGGCACTCATCATCACACCGCCGCCACGGTAAAAGCCCGCGCGATAGATGGTAGCGCTCAGGTCCTCAATGCGGGAGGGATCCTTGCCGATGAGGTAGGGCTTATACTCATTCAGGCAGGCCAGCACAGCGTCTGCATGTCCTTCCAGAACAGCCTCACCCCAGCCAGTATAACCCTCGTCCGTTTCGATCTCCACAAATCCCCATCTGGGCCGGACATAATAAGTATTAACAGCAGTGATCTTCATGTGATGTCCTCACCTTCCACAATTTTTTCCGTTCCGCGGAGTCCACCAACCCCCGAACTCAGAAAGTATCTTTTATAATTTATGTACAAATTATAAATTTCTGAAAAAGCCGTTTCAAGTTGTCCGAAATCATTTCTACTTTTTACTCATTTTTCGTGTTCATTATGTTCATTTTCAACAAATATAGCGGAATATTTCTGCGTTATCAATAATTTCAAATTTTTTACCTCAGAAAGTCATCCAATGACTTTCTGATTGTCTTTCGTCCGTGCACATAAAAAGGCCGTTTTGAATGTGCATATGGAATGGGCATCCAAAACGGTCTTGGTCTATAAATCTTCAGGATCACTGTCTCCGGCTCTTTTTGTATTCCCTGTTGATCACATTGCGGTTCATGGCCAGGTGCATGGTCATGGCGGACCGAGCCCCCAGGTAATCTCTGTCGAGAATACATTCAACGAGTTGGTCGTGCGTTTCATTTGTAGCAAACAGCAGTTCCTGCCTGGTGATATTGGCGATCATCAGTACCGCAGTGTCGATAAGAGGGATCAGTGGCTTGAGAACCATGTTATGAGAGCACTTGGCAATGTGAGAGTGAAAAGCCATATCCTCATTCATATAGTCCTCCCCCGCCTCGATTTTCCGGCGTACGGCAGCAGAGTATTCTACCAACTGCGCTGCCTCCTCGTCTGTGCGGTTCAAGGCCGCCATCTCGGCGATATTTGGTTCCAGCATCATCCGCACATCTGTCAGGTCAAGGGCCAACTGCAATTTATCTTCCACAAATTTCAAGCCCAACGGGTCTTCCCGCATCGGTGCCGTAGAGGCAACATAGGTCCCGGACCCGTGCCGTACCTGCACAACACCCTTGGATGCTAAAAGTTTTACCGCCTCTCTGATCGTCCCCCGGCTAACATTGAAATGATCGGCCATCTGGTACTCGTTGGGCAGCTTGGTCCCTATTGGCAGTTTTTCATTGAGAATATACTGGTAAAGTCGCTCTTCGATCCGCTCCGCCAACGCCTGATTTTTGATATTCGATAGTTCGCCCATGAGCCCTCCTTCACTGTTCAGGCCGGGCCGTCTCTGTAAAGTAGCCCAGTATCCCTGTGTTAACCCCATTATACCGGAAACCGGCAGAATTTGGAATCTTCTTTCCGCTCACATATGTAAAAAAAGCTGCGTGACCTGATTCTGAACCGCCGCCTGTCAAGAGCAGACATATGGCGTGCATCTGTTTTCTCCTGTGATACAGAGATCTTGCGGGTAGAGACCTCTGTATCAAAAGGGCTCGATTCAGTTGCCACCCATGGCGTAGACCATGTCCCAAAAGCGCAAATCAAACAGGCAGCACTTTTCAAAGATCTCGCAGAGGTGCTCTGTTGTTTTTTCGTCGATGAATCCGCTGAGTGCGTCGATTCGGTCAATGAGCATCTGATTGGTTCGCCGGTAGCTTTCTGAAACGTAGCCCGCGAACCACGAGCCGTAATGCTCGTCCCGCAGCGCATCCGGACAGCGTTCGACTATCTTTTCCGCCACATACGCATAGCTCCAGGAGCAGTTCAGAAGCGTCACCAGTCCGGTCAGCACATCCCCGGTCTGCGCCTCCCAAAGCATATAATGGGTATAAGCGTTGTTGTCCATGTGGGGACGGGCGCTGCGGATCTCCTCCTCCGTAATGCCAAGGCGCTTCATATACGGAATGTGGGTGCGGAAGGTCTCTCCGATGGTGTCCGCCAGCTCTCCGCTCAAAAAGCGGATCTGTTCAAAATCGTCAGCCTTCTGGATGATCGCCGCAAAGATCTTCACATAATCCTTGAGGTATAAATAATCCTGAAGCATATAATACCGGAACTTTTCCGGCGGCAGTGTTCCATCCGCCATCTGCGTCACAAACGGGTGGCAAAGATACCGGGGCCAGATTTTTTCCGCCCGGGCATAGAGTGTTTGTGAGAGCTTCACGCCGTCCTCCTCTTTCATTTATGGGCGATGATCGCCACATAGCCGCCGCTCTGATAGCCGGGGACAACATTCTCCACGTCCTCGTTGGTGTACATAGGGTTCTTCAGCAGTGTCTGATAGAAGTCAAAATCGTGGAAGCCCAATGCCTTGAGCACGTCGATCTTCTCCTCCGTGGAATGCCACACGCCTGCGCAGCATAACTCGTGGGGATACGGCAGCTTGGGCATAACGCCGTTGAGGAACGGATGGTCAAAGGTGCCTACCTCTTTTGCCAGCAGATACATGAACCCAAAGGCGCTCTCCTTGGGAACGTCCAGGGAGATGAAGGTGCCGTTCGGCTTGAGGGCCTTCTTGCAGACATCAAACGCCCGGGTCAGGTCCTCCATATAGCTGGAACTGCCGTTGAGGTAGATCATGTCATAGGCGTTCTCCTCCAGCTCCGCGTCTTCGATCGCGCCGAAAGCCACCACATTCACACCCCGTTTCTCCGCGATGGCGCCCATGTCGCGGGAGGGCTCGATTCCCTCAATGCCGCTGCAGTCGATCATGCTCTCGAACAGGCCGCTGCCGCAGCCAACGGAAAGCACACGTTTGCCCTGAATATCGCCGAGCACTTTCTGGAACAGGCGGAGTTCACTCTGAAACAGGTTTTCATTCTCCATGAACCAAGCGTCATACTGTGCCGCATAGCCGTCAAATTTAGGTTTCATTGTCAAAGAGTCCTTTCTGATTT
>OQWM01001422.1_pt1 | contig 16430 bp, 9 predicted proteins | sample 1691531 | NCBI WGS metagenome assembly OQWM01 (sample SAMN03418257, study PRJEB22391) | human gut metagenome | biome: human-gut; feature: organic feature; material: feces | host: Homo sapiens | place: Tanzania | collected 2013-01
ACGTCGACTACTTCGACAACGTCATCGTTGAGGCTTCTGGCCAGCCACTTTCTTGAAGAACTCTACAGCCATATCGTCCATACCATTCTCGTAGAACGGCTGCAGCTTCATTGTTCCCGACTTGTGTGCCTGATAAGCAGCCATGTCGGCAGTAGACATGCGGTTGCTGATATATCCGTTCCAGAAAGCCTCATACTTGCCGTCCTTGAACTGGCTCATCAATGTGAGAGTGTTCTTGCCACGTGTGCCGAGCTTCTTGAACTCAGCCAGCCACGGGCGCAGTTCCTTCATGAGCAGCGCGTTCTTGCAGTCGCGCTCCATGATGGCAGGAGCCTTCTCCACACGGTCGAACTCTGCATACAGATTGTCGTAATCCTTCTTGTTGTAGTCGGCAAGACGGAAAGTCTTGGTCTCCCACGACTCTATGCGGCGATAGCCAGTCTCGGTGTCGCACGAGTGTATGGCGAATGTGCGGTAAGCATCGTGTGCTTCGGGCGTTACGTCAACAAGCGAGCGCTCCCAGTTGTCGATGGCATTGTATGCCGAAACATTCCAGTTATAGTCAGCCACACCGTAGAGAGCGAGCTTCGAAGCCTCGCCGTGCTCCATCGGATTGCTCAATACTCCGCATGTCTGCTCAGCGGTGAGGTCGGTCTCAAGTCCGTACACCGGACCCTGCATGATGATATGACGGGCATAGTCTGTGACAGGGAAGTTCCACCAGTAGTAAGCCGGGCGCTTGATGCGCGAGTCTACGAAGTCGAGTGTCTCCTTTGTGAGGTCCGAGCAAACCACGGCACCTGTCCAGAACACGTTGATTGACGGATCAAGACGCTTGCCATAGATGGCGAGCTGTCCGTTTTCCTTCGGGCTTGCCCACAACTGTGAGTAGTCGGTAGGACAAACTACGAGCGGCGCAACGTCGCCCTTTGTCTTCACAAACTCCTTGGTGAGGCGGTTGAGCAAATCGACCTGCTTGTTCGAGTCGGTTCCTTCGCCCTCGATGTCGTCGAAGTGTATGGCAAACGAACGAACGCCAAGGTCGTACATATGATTGAACTTGTTGACGAGGTTCTGATAGTCTTCCTCGTTCCACTTGATGTCCTTGCCCGGGTGTATAGCCCAAACGAAGTCGACACGGTTGCGTCGGCAAGCCTCAACGAGTTCGTGTATGTTGCGAGCCTGATCGTCGGGATAAGGCAGACGCCAGTTGGGTGAACTATGATAGGGATCGTCCTTCGGACCGTAAACATACTCGTTGAGCTTGTTGCGTCCGTAGTAGTCGATGAGCGAGAGGCGCACCTGATGCGACCAGGGTTCGCCATAGAATCCCTCTACAACACCGCGCAATGGCAGGTCGGGGTAGTCGTTGCATGTGAGATAAGGCATATTGCCGTTCAGCACGGGCGAAGCCAGCACCTGCTTCATTGTCTGTATGCCGTAGAACGCACCGCGCTCGTCGTAGCCAACGATGTTGATGCCCTTCTTGTCGGCTGTGAGCAGATAGGCACCCGACACCATCTTCTTCAGTCCAGCCTTCTGTGCCTGCTTCTTGCCGAAGTCGATTGTAAGGCGCACACCTTTCTTATTGGCTTTGAGGAAACCAAAGTCGTCTGCAAACTTATGCTGCTTGTCTACCAGGTTAACGCCGTTGGCCAGATTGAGAAGTACATCGGTCTGCACGTTGAAATTGTGTGGTGTAGGGTTGATGACGATGCCGTGATGGTCGAGCTTCTTGCCCGGAACAACGTTGACATCCTGTTTCTCGCCACGCTGCGAACTGAGGTCGAAGCCGTCGTCCTGCGCCTGCACGCCGCTGAAAGCCGCTGCGAACAGTGCGGTCAGTAAGAATTTGTTTCTGATCATTGTTGTTTATCTATTGTTTTAGTAATATCAATGGTTGATGCGTAGTAAAATAAAGTGTATGCAAATTTACACAAAATAATTCGATTTTGCGTTGTCAGCAATGAAATAACAACAATATATAACAAAAACAATAACAATATATAAGCAAAAAAGAGGTTTTCCGTTTTATTGGAAAACCTCTCTTCTATGTCGGGGCGACAGGATTCGAACCTGCGACCACCTGGTCCCAAACCAGGCGCGCTACCGGACTGCGCTACACCCCGTTCCGATTTAGCGAGTGCAAAGGTAGATATAATTTTTGAAACCACCAAATATTTCAGTGCTTTTTTATCTGAAAAAGACAAGTTGCGCTGCCACATTGTGTCTAAAAGAACAAAATCCAGACCGAAAACCAGAACCGCATAGTCCATAGTCAAGAGCGAAATCAAGCTCCACCCGTCAGGGTTTCATAGCATGTTCTTTGTATGTTACAGCAGACTACGCGAAATGTTTTGTTAATTATCTATTGTATTCTTGTTCCTTATGTCTTATTATTTATCTTAAGTTCAGACACGGGTGGCGGCGCATGCGCAGAAGTTTCCCGGCAGGCGTTCAGTCTTCTGCTACTTGCCTGTTTGGTTGAATAATGGCGCCCTACTCTTTTCCGAGGTTCGACACCTTATTATATATATCGTTCAAATCGTTTGGTATGGTTATCTTGAGTTGTGCCACACGACGGTTCTCACGGTTCTTATACTCGTTGAACTCCTTCTCTATCACTGCCACGGCTGCCAGATAGTCAGCGTTCTTGACATCATATTCGCCACGCTTGCGCTCCTCATCCTCGCGCAGGGCTTCGTCTATCTTGTGCGTATAGCCGTTGAGTTCGGCCTGCGCCTTGCGATATTCGTTCTGCAGAGCGAAGAAGCTGGCTTCCACTTCATTGAGTTTCACGCTCGGCTCATATCTATAGAGCAGTGTGTCACGACCGCCTCCGTCAATCTCGGCTTCCTGACACAGACGCTTCATATACTCCTTGCGTGCGTCAGACAAGTGTCCGTCGGGGTGGATATGCTTGCCAAACGCCGATGCCTTGGCTTCGAGCGAGAGTATACGCGCGCGTTCCTTTATAGATAGTGTCGCCACATACTGCTCGCGTGTCATGGCTGTCTGCATCTCGGGACGCTCCGGCATCTCGGTGCCCTTATCCTTGCAATACTGCTCGATGGTGAGTTTCTGTATGTCGGTGAGCATCTGTGAGCGCATCTTGATTGCCTCGCGCAGCCATGCTATGAGCGAATTGGCGAGCGATATGTCGCGCAACTTCACGGCGATGTCGTCGAGTTGCTGGCTGGTGCATCCTCGCTGCACACGCTGCTCCTTGTCCGACCCGATGATGGTGAGATAAGTATTGTAGAACTCTACACTCTCAAGCTCCTGCTCTTGCGCCTTGACATATTCCTTGGCAAGATTGGCTATGTGATTGGCAGATGTCAATGTAAGTCCGTTTTCGGCGAAAAAAGTAAGATCCTGTTCCATAGATTTAAAAAGTTAGTGATGCAGTTTAACATACAATAACTATGCCAAAGCCAACGAAAAGGGTCAAAATGATTTGCTTTTTGACGCACCCTCCTCCTACAGTCAGCCCGTTTCAGCCTCTATTAGCTTTCAAATCATACAGCTGGGGGTGTGTCAAAAGTCGAAAAAATAAGAATAGGGCTATTAGTAGGAGGGTATAGCATCCCTGCTATACCCACTCAATCTACTGAAAATGAAGGCAGAGTGGGTAGGGCAGGGATGCCCTACCCTCCTACATTTGTTGCATTCAACCCATATAATTGACTTTTGACACACCCTCCTGGGGGTAGGGCTTATTTCAAAAAGGAGTCCTTTTGCATTCCAAAACGAGTCCTTTTACTCTCCAAAAGGAGTCCTTTTGCACTCCAAAACGAATCCTTTTGCAAGCCAAAAGGACTACATTTTCAACTTCTAATAATATCACATGAAATGCAGGATGAGCAAAACGAAAAAAAACGATGAGCCAAACGAAAAAAGCGGTTTGACTTTATCGCTTTATGGATAAAATCAAACCGCTTTTATTTAAAGTTTATATTGTTCGGCTACTCTGCAATAAGCGAGAACTCGGCAGCCGATGCGTAGTCGACACCATAGTGTGCATTGAGAGCACGGAATCGTACGTAGCGTGCCTTTACCGGCTTGTCGAACATCACAGTCTTAAGCTCGCCCGAGCGGTCGAACTCTCCCTTAAGGATTGCGTTGCCCCATGTCTTGCCGTCGTTGCTAACGTAAATCTCGTAGTTCTTGATACGGCCGTAGCCCGTGTCCTGACGTGGCATAAACTTGAATCCCTTGATTGTCTTAGGCTCCGAAGCGTCGAAGTCGACCCAATGAGGATACTTGGCAAGTGTGATAGAGTACATGGTGTGCCAGATAGTAGTCTCGTCGCCATCAACAAGATTTACGGCGTCGCCCTCCTCAGGCTCTTCCGACGATACGAAGGCTATCTGCAGAGGCACAAAGTCAACCTTATCGAATGTCATCGTGGTCTTCTGGCTGGGTGTTTCCTTATACCATGTGGTGATGGTTCCGCCCTTGCTCATGTCTATCGCGCCCTTATACACCATCGGTTTCTTGGCTCCGTTGACGGCATAAACGATGGTACGGTTCTTTGCAGGTGTTGAAAGCATAACCTTACCTGTCAACTTATGCTCAATGCCGATAGGCTGCTCGCCCGAGAGCGAAACCTTCGAAGCCTCGGCTACGGCTGAAGCTGTAGCCTGTGCCGGACGTATCACGAATCCGAAGTTGTAGTTCTGGCTGTATGTACGGTCGTCCTTAAGCGGTCCACCCTGTCCGCAGCTGGCTCCACCGAGTCCGGTCACCTTAGCATCGAGGTGCAGATAGGTGCCGTCTGAAGCAGGCAATTCGTTGGCATGTGCCACTACTGTCATCTGCTGGGCGCTCCATGGCAATGCCGATACCGACATTGTGCTGTCTGCTACGAACACTACACTCTGCTTGCCCTGCTCGGTGAGTGCACACCAGCGCACTTCCTCACGGTTGCCCATCGACTGTGGCTTAGGCAAGAGGATGTCCTGCTCGCCTACAATGCCACGATGATGCTCTATAAACTGACCGGTCTTGCGGTCGTTATAGTTGTTGACGGGTCCGCGTCCGTAGTAATCGAACTGCTTGTATGTGTTAGGCAACTTCATAGCGTAGCCTATTCGCGGCAGTATTACGCTGTTGCGGTTGGCAGAGATTGCACTGTTGAGTTCTATAGAACCGTCCTTGTAGATGGTATATACCTGATTGGTAGTGAACTTGAAGTCGTTCTTGCCAAGTTTCTGCTTGTCTACATTGAATGTATAAGCCGACTCCGGGTCGCGGTCGCGGTTAGAGTAAACCTGCTTGCAACCCTCCTTGCCCTGGCTTTCAACTGTCATGCTGATCTGAAGCGAACCGTCCTTCTGCTTCATTACGCTCGGTTTGCCTACTACATGATGGTCGAGATCGTAGAGACCGAACTTGAACCATGCATTGTGATAGCCTATACCGGCATCGTTATCGGTAGGCGCACGGAAGGCATCGAGCTTCGGTCCGTTGCCCTCAGCGAACACTGTATTGCCGCCATACGACAAGCTATTGAGTGCTCCATCAGTCAGACTGAACGTTGCATTGAAGTTGTCACCATTCACAGTGACGGTCTTTGCATCCTGAGTAAAGGTGATATTGCCCTTGGCATTTGCCACATCCTTAACGGCTACTGCCTTCATGTCGGCACCCTTCACACGCAACTGCTCCTCCATCTGTACATATCCTTTCTTAGCCCAAGGCATATCCTTGCCCTGCAAGAACTGCACCTTGACGAAGTATTCGCTCTGCGGGTCGAGCTTAGAGTAGTCGTAGTCGAGTGTGTATTCCTGACGTTCGCGCGGACCGACGATGTTCTTGGCACCCATAAGCTGTCCGTCGTGCTTGATGCACTCACCGTCTTTCCACAACGACCATACTATCTGATAACCGCGCAGCGGCTCAAAGTAGTTCTTGTTGAATATCTCGATGCGGCCCTGAGTCATGTCTACTGCCTTCACACCTACGTTCTGATATACCTTCTTCACCTCAAAATACTGTGCCTTAGGCGAAAGGTCGGGACGCATGATACCATTCATACAGAACATACCGTCGTTAGGCTTGTTGTCCATACCGAAGTCGCCACCATAGCCCCAATACTTCTTGCCGGTCTTCGAGTCGACGTTATACAATGCCTGGTCTACCCAGTCCCAGATGGCACCGCCCATAAAGAAGTTGGTGCTTTCTATCGCATTCCAGTAGTCAACGAGGTTGCCTACGGCGTTACCCATTGAGTGTGCATACTCAGAGATATGATAAGGATACTTGATATCATACTTTCCCTTCACAGCTTCCTGCACCCATGGTATAGAAGGATACTGGTTTGAACCCATATCCACGATGTTGTTGTTGCGCTCATACTGCACGGGACGGCTTGTGTCGTATGCCTTTATGGCTGCATAGCAGTCCTTGAAGGTATCGCCAGGACCTGCCTCGTTGCCCAGACTCCATATCACTACCGACGGATTGTTAACAGTAGCGTGTACCATCTCCATATTGCGTGCAACGTGGGCGTTGCGGAACTCCTTGACATGCGACAACGATTCCTTGCCATAATAGTACTGATGGCTCTCGATGTTGGCCTCATCCTCAAGATAGATGCCGTACTTATCGCACAGATAGTACCAGTATGGAGCGTCGGGATAGTGACAGTCGCGCACGTGGTTGATGTTGCCGCGCTTCATAAGGAACACTTCGTGCTCCATCTGCTTGCGTGTCACATAGTGGCCTGTAGCAGGATTGTTCTCATGACGGTTCACACCCTTCATCTTGATGGGCTGTCCGTTGAGATAATAGTAGCGGCCTGCCAGTCCGAACTCGTCCTTTTCGGCAGGTGTATCCTTAATCTCTATCTTGCGGAAGCCTACGTTTGTAGAGAATGTCTCTACTGTATTGCCCTTCTTGTCCTTCAGTTCGCCTACGAGAGTGTAGCGATGCGGAGCCTCAGCACTCCACGGTTTCACGATGTTGCCAGCCTTAAGCGTAACCGAAGCTGTGAGGTTGCCGTTCTTGTTTATGTCGCCTACGATAGCAGTAGCACCTACGCCAGGCACGAGAGTGTTCTCGTCGGAATAGAGACGGTTTTCGTATAGCTTATAGTCGATAGTGTAACCCTTCACCGCCTTGGCTGTGAGATTGCTCACATTAGCCGTGATATGGAGCGAAGCATCGGTGTATGTATCGTCGTAATCGGGAATTGCCTTGATGTCGCGCACCTGCACCTTGGGCTTGGCTGTAATCGAAACGCTGCGGAATATACCCGGCAGACGGAACATATCCTGGCTCTCGAGGAACGAGCCGTCGCTATGACGGTAAACCTCAACAGCCACTACGTTGCTGCCTTTATTATTTAAATAAGGTGTAATGTCAAACTGCGCGAGGTTGCGCGAGTTCTTTGCAAAACCTACATATTTACCATTGATGTAGAGATAGAAAAACGAGTCGACACCGTCGAAGTTGATATACACCTCCTTGCCCTTCCAATCGGCAGGCACATCAAACGTTCGGCGGTATGAGCCTACTTCGTTACGGTTCTTGTAAGTCATCCAGTTCTGAGGCGGAGTACGCATTACACCACCCTTCCAGTCGCCCACTTTGACACTGTGCTGGAATATTACACGCTGGTTGGAATACAATGGCATTCCATACTTGAATGTTCCGTCGTCCTTGGCACCTGCCATGTTCCAGTTCATAGGAACCTGCACACGATCCCAAGCCGACGCATCGTAATCAGTACGATAGAAGTCCTTCGGACGTTCATCAGGATTCTTTGCCCAATGGAAAAGCCATTCGCCGTCGAGCGTTTTCCAAAGCGAAGAGTTCTCGGGCAGCACTCGGCGTGCCTCGTCCACGTTCTTGAACGAGAAGAACCACGCATGTGGCTGCTGCTTGTTGTAAGCCACTGAGTCGGGACTCTGCCACTCCCATCCAGTAGGAGCCTGCATCTGTCCGTAATAGAAACCTCCAAGCTGTGTGGTCTGAGCGCACATTGGCGATGCCATCAGAGCAGCCAGAAGGGTCAGGGTTGATTTGTTCATTGTTGTTATTAAATTTATAAGTATTTTGTTTTGCTGTCTTATACGTTGAAGAATCTATCCTTATTGGATGAAGGATTATTTCTTATATGTTGAAATATTTGTCGAGTATTTCCTCGGCCTTGCCGTCTGAATTGTCGATATCTTCTATTATTTCACCCTTTTCGAGCAACGCCACACGTGTTGAAATATCCACGGTGTGCTGCAGATTATGGCTCGACACTATCACAGTTGAACCTGTAGAACGGTTGAATTCGGTCAGAATACGTTTCAGTTGGTTCTGGCTGCTTGGGTCGAGAAAGTTGAACGGCTCGTCAAGTATCACGAGTTGCGGACTATTTAGCAATGTTGCCACAATGCCAATCTTCTGCTTGTTGCCAGCCGAAAAGTCGCGTATGTACTTCTTCTGTCCCATTATCTCGTCGCTCATGAAGGCCTTGAACGCCTCAAGACGTTCGTTCACCTGCTCCTTTGTCATTCCCGACACCTTGCCTACAAACTCAAAATACTCCTCAGCGGTAAGGAAGTCGATGAGAAAAGAGTTGTCGATGAAAGCGCCAGTCAGCAGTTTCCAGTCTTCGCTCTTTGCCGGGTCAATCTCGTCAGGCACCGCCGTAGGGTCTGCAATTGACTGCTGCAAATCGGCAGCAAGCATCTGCTTATTGGGAATCATAATGACATTGCCCTCTGTAGCTTTCGCCAAATCAAGCATCAAGCGGAACAATGTGGTCTTGCCGGCACCATTGTTGCCAACGAGTCCTAACACCTCACCATCATTAATGGTAAACTGCCGGATGTCAACGGCAGTATGTTCGCCGAAACACTTTTTGAGATTATTGAGTTGTATACGCATCTTTTTTGTGGCAAATTTAATGATTTTCTGACACAACAGCAAATTTTACGTGACATAATACAGCATTATGCCACGCTTAATTCACTTGTTTTCAAGTTCCATCTTAAGGAATTTCGGAGTGTAGCCTTCCTTCGATTCAGCCACTTCTTCGGGCGTTCCGGCTATAAGCAAGCGTCCGCCGCCACGTCCACCTTCCGGTCCTATGTCGATAATGTTATCGGCAAGCTTTATAACATCAAGATTATGCTCGATTATTATAACCGTGTTGCCACGGTCGACAAGCTGCTGCAGCACATCCATAAGAATGCGGATGTCCTCAAAGTGGAGTCCGGTTGTAGGCTCGTCGAGTATGTAAAGCGTCTTGCCTGTGTCGCGCTTGCTCAGTTCGGTAGCCAGTTTCACACGCTGGCTTTCACCTCCCGACAGCGTTGTCGAGGGTTGTCCGAGCTTGATATATCCCAGTCCCACGTCCTGTATGGTCTTTATCTTCTGCAATATGGCAGGCACATTCTCGAAGAACTCTACCGCCTGGTTGATAGTCATGTCCAATACGTCGGCTATGCTCTTGCCCTTATAGCGCACCTCAAGCGTCTCGCGGTTGTAGCGTTTGCCGTGACATACCTCGCAAGGAACCATCACATCGGGCAGGAAGTTCATCTCTATAGTCTTGTAACCGTTGCCCTTGCACGTCTCGCAGCGCCCGCCCTTCACGTTGAATGAGAAACGTCCAGGCTTGTATCCTCGTATCTTCGCCTCGGGCAGAGCCACAAACAGCGAACGAATGTCAGAGAATACGCCTGTATATGTAGCAGGATTGGAACGTGGAGTACGTCCTAATGGCGACTGATCCACATTCACCACCTTATCTATATATTCTATTCCTTCGATAGAATCATACGGCATCGGCTTCTTTAACGAACGGTAGAAATGTTGGGAAAGGATGGGCTGCAACGTTTCATTGATAAGAGTTGACTTGCCCGAACCGCTCACTCCGGTCACCACGATAAGTTCGCCAAGCGGGAACGACACATCAATGTTCTTCAGATTGTTGCCGTGTGCTCCGTGTATAGTTATCGACTTGCCATTGCCTTTGCGTCGTTCGGCAGGCACGGCAATCTTCCTTTCGCCGTTGAGATAGTCGGCTGTGAGCGTATGATGACCCAACATGTCCTGCGGAGTGCCTTGAAACACCACCTCACCACCACGCATTCCAGCCTTCGGACCAATGTCTACAATCCAGTCGGCAGCAAGCATCATGTCCTTGTCGTGCTCAACTACCACCACCGTGTTGCCCATATCGCGCAACTGCTTGAGCGAGTGGATAAGCCGCTCGTTGTCGCGCTGGTGCAATCCGATGCTCGGCTCGTCGAGGATATAGAGTACGTTGACGAGCTGCGAACCTATCTGTGTGGCAAGACGGATGCGTTGGCTCTCACCTCCAGAGAGCGTTGCCGACTGTCGGTTGAGCGACAGATAGTCGAGACCCACGTCCAACAGGAATGATATGCGTGTACGTATCTCCTTCAGAATTTCCGCAGCTATAGTGCGCTGGCGGTCGTCGAGATGTGCCTCTACATCATTAAGCCACTCGTTGAGTTGGCTTATGTCCATCGATGCAAGTTCGAATATGTTCTTGTCCCAAACCTTATACGACAACGATTCGCGGCAAAGTCGCTGGCCGTGACACTCCGGACACTCGCAAGTTGCAAGGAATTGGTCCGCCCATTTCTGTCCGCTTGTAGTGTCGTCGTTCTCCATTACAGAGCGCAGATACTTTATCACACCGTCGAACGTAGTGAAATAGTCGCTCGATGTACGTGCCACATCCTTGTCGATGCGCACGGTTTCGAGCGAACCGTACATTATTTCGTTCATCGTTTCTTCCGGAATCTCGTTCACGGGAGTCTTCAACGTCAGTCCAGCCTTGTCCAGTATGGCTGAGATTTGCCAGAAAATCAGCTGGTTCTTGTATTTGCCCAATGGCACGATTGCACCCTCGTGTATTGACAAAGTGTCGTCGGGTATGACCTTCTTGAGGTCGATCTCGTTGACATAGCCAAGTCCCTTGCACTTGGGGCAAGCTCCTTCGGGCGAGTTGAACGAGAACATATTGGGCGCAGGGTCGCGATAGCTGATGCCCGTTGTAGGACACATGAGTCGCTTGGAGTAGCTCTTTGCCTCACCGGTGTTCTTGTCGAGAATCATCAACAGACCATCGCCCTGGCGCATAGCGGTCTCAATGGTCTTCTTCAGGCGGTCGTCGAATCCCTCACGCATCTGCATTTTGTCAATCACCACTTCAATATTATGGTTCTTGTAGCGGTCGGTCTTCATGCCGGGCGTTATGTCCATTATCTCGCCATCCACCCTAACATACAGATAGCCCTTGCGCCGAAGCGTCTCGAACAGTTCCCGATAGTGTCCCTTACGTTGTCTTACGAGTGGCGCAAGGATATAGATGCGGTGTCCGGCATACTGCGAATTGATCATGTCGAGAATACGCTCCTCGGTATACTTCACCATCTTTTCGCCCGTAGCATAGCTGTATGCCGTTCCGGCACGGGCAAAGAGCAGTCGCAGATAGTCGTATATCTCGGTCGTAGTGCCCACGGTTGAACGTGGATTGCGGTTGGTTGTCTTCTGTTCAATTGAAATAACGGGGCTCAGTCCGGTAATGTTGTCAACATCGGGACGTTCCATTCCACCGAGAAAGTTGCGTGCATAAGCCGAGAAAGTGTCGATATACCGACGCTGTCCCTCTGCATATATGGTGTCAAAGGCAAGCGACGACTTGCCCGATCCACTCAGTCCGGTAATGACAGTAAGCGAACCGCGCGGTATCTCCACGTCGATATTCTTGAGATTGTGGACGCGTGCGCCCCACACATTTATCTTGCCTTCTTCTGAATAGCTACTCATAAGTATTGATTGAGTTTCGGTTGTTATCTGAATTTATTGGTCCGTAAGGCGTGCAGACTGCCGTTATTCGGTTCCGCCTGCGGTCGATTCGGTATATCCACGCAGCAGATTAACATCGCTCTTGATGTTGAATTGTCTGCCGTCAGCCCCCTTTGCCTTCACCATCACAAAGTAAACGCCCTGCGCTACATCCCTTCCTTTGTACTTACCGTCCCATCCTCCGGCAGGATCGGACCATTCATAGAGTTTCTGTCCCCACCTGTTGAAGACGGTGGCTTTGAACTCCACTATGCTCTGATAGCCGCTCTTGGCACGATAGACATCATTGATGCCGTCGCCATTAGGCGAAAAAGCGTTGGGCATTTCGAGTTTGCTCTCCGATATCGACACCGTTATCGGAGTGGCGTCAGCCCAATACTCGGCAGTATAGGCTATGGTATCGGTGCCGAGAACGAATGTGGCATACAGTTCGATGATATGGGTGCCAGCCTCAACAAAGGTGTATTCGGTGTCTTCTTCGTATCGTACGAGGTATGGCGAGGGCGCTCCTTCCTTCCTGAACCGCCACTCATAGTGGGCGGTATAAGCCCCTACATCTGCCGTTCCGGCACTAAGCGTAACCGTTAGAGGTGCCGAGCCAGTATAGCTCAGCCCCGTATCGTCGCCATCGGGTGTATGAAACGTTGCAACGGGGTCGATAGTGGGCACCACATCGGCATGGGCGTCCATACAAACCAGGCCAACAAGAAGCATTAATATTCGAAGGATGTTCATAATATGCAAAGTTAACTATTATATTGCACATTACAAAGCCAACGCATTGTTTTAATAACTTTATTTATAAGACAAACATTTCATTTTACAATATATTTTATGTACTTTTGCAGAAAAATATATGACAACTATGAGACGTTACTTCAGACTTATTTTGTGCTTCTGCGCTTTGCTGATAGCCACAGCAGTGGCAGGACAGACCATAAAGTGGCAGGAACTGTACAAGGTGAAGAAGAAAGACACCATATACGGCATTGCCAAGAAGTACAATATCACTATTGACGAGCTGATAAGCGCCAACCCCGCTATGCAGAAGCCCGACTACACTCTTCAGAAGGGCGACCAGCTGCTCATACCCTACCCCACCACAACGCCGGCAACAGCCACAACACCTGCCGCAACTGCATCGAAGACACAAACAGCAAGCCCCGTCACACACAAGCGCGCGGCCGACGGAAGCGTACGCATAGGCGTAATGCTGCCGCTTCACAACGTTGACGGCGACGGCCAACGAATGATTGAATACTATCGCGGCGTACTTATGGCGTGCGACTCGTTGCGCTCGCAGGGCATTGCCACACACGTTTATGCGTGGAATGTGCCTATCGACGCCAACGTACAGCAGACCATCAACGACGACAACGCACGCCAGTGTGACGTGATTTTCGGTCCGCTCTACACCAAGCAGGTCAAACCCATTGGCGACTTCTGCCGCAAGAACGGCATACGTCTTGTCATTCCGTTCTCTATCAACGGCAATGACGTGGCGCAGAACGAACGCATCTATCAGATATTCCAGACTCCTGCACAGCAGAACGAGGCTTCGGTCAATGCTTTTGCCGAACGCTTCAAGGGTCGTCATGTAGTGATTGTCGACTGCAACGACACCACAAGTCGCAAGGGCGTATTCACTTCCGCCCTGCGCAAACGCATGGAAAAGGCTGGCATGACATACAGCATTACCAATCTGAAGTCGTCGGAACAGTCGTTTGCCAAAGCTTTCAGCACAACCCTGCCCAACGTTGTCGTGCTCAATACCGGACGTTCGCCCGAACTTAATGCAACCCTTGCCAAGCTCAACACACTTACAGCTACCACCAAGGGATTGAGCATTTCATTGTACGGATATACCGAATGGCTGATGTATACAAAGGTATATACCGACTATTATTTCAAATACGACACATACATCCCTACCACTTTCTACTACAATCCGCTTGCCGGCAAGACCATTGCCATTGAGCGTGCCTACCGCCAATGGTTCAAATCGGACATGAGGCAGGCACTACCGCGTTTTGCGCTGACCGGATTCGACCACGCACAGTTCTTCATTCGCGGACTGCACAAGTATGGCGACCGATTTGACGGAACCCAGCAGCAGAACACATACACTCCGTTACAGACACCGCTCAAATTCAAACGCGTAGGAACGGGAGGCATGCAGAACGCAAGCTTCATGCTCGTACACTACAAACCCAACAGAACTATAGAGTCGGTATCATACTAACACACCATTATTAATATATGTTTCAGACATTAAGACTTAAAACCGTTGCCCTGCTTGCAATGTTGCTGACGGCATCAACAGCCATACACGCCCAGATAGGCGAACACCGCAACGACCTTGCCATTGGCTTTAATGCCGGCTATATAATGAGCAGCGTAGGGTTTACGCCTAAGGTTACGCAAGACACCCACACCGGAATCACAGCCGGACTGTCAATGCGCTACACCTGCGAGAAATACTTCAAGACTATATGCTCGATATCTGCCGAAGTGAACTATGCACGCATAGGATGGAAGGAGCGCATACTTACAGCCAACGACGAGCCGGTGATAAACCAGACAACGGGTATGGCAGAAGCCTATCAGCGTGACATCAACTACATCCAGGTGCCCATATTCGCCCACTTGGCGTGGGGACGTGAGCGCAAAGGCGTACAGTTCTTCTTCAAGGCTGGTCCTCAGTTCGGCTACATGATAAGCGAGTCGACAACCACCAACTTCAATGTCAAGGACGCCAACTTTACCGATCGCGCCAACAAAACATGCGCACAGGACACCATGGCAGTAGAAAACAAGTTCGACTTTGGCATCGCTGCCGGATTGGGTATGGAATATTCCATTCCGCACGTAGGCCACTTTCTGCTCGAAGGACGCTACTACTACGGACTCGGCAACATATACGGCGACTCAAAACGCGACTACTTCGGCAAGTCAAACCACTCGAACATCGTAGTCAAACTGTCGTATCTGTTTGACATAACGAGAACGAAAGGCATTAAGAAGTAACAAAATTTCAATAACCATTAATAAATAACCAATTTAAATTCTTATGTTCGAAAATCAACCTAAAGGTCTATGGGCCCTCGCATTGGCCAACACCGGAGAGCGCTTTGGTTACTACACCATGCTCGCAGTGTTCTTGCTGTATTTGCAGGCTAACTTCGGTTTTGAAACCGGAATGGCAAGTACTATCTACTCAACATTCTTGATGATGGTCTACTTTCTTCCCATCATTGGCGGTATCGCAGCCGACAAGTTCGGCTTTGGACGTATGGTTACCACTGGTATCTTCATTATGTTCATCGGCTATCTTGTTCTTTCGCTTCCGCTCGGCAAGGACACCGTTGCCATTGCCGCAATGGGTGTATCGCTCATCCTCATCGCTTTGGGAACAGGTCTGTTCAAGGGCAACCTCCAGGTAATGGTGGGTCGTCTGTACGACGAGGCTCAGTATGCAAGCAATCGCGACTCTGGTTTCTCACTCTTCTACATGGCTATCAACATCGGTGCTATGTTCGCTCCTACAGCAGCCATCAAGATTATGGACTGGGCTAAGACAAGCCTTGGCGTATCGCCTGAGGACGCTTACCACTTCGCATTTGCCATTGCATGTGCTTCGCTTATCTTCAGTATCGCCATCTACTACATCTTCAGCTTCACATACAAGCACGTTTTGGCTAACGAGACACAGCAGAAGTCGGGCAACGAAACTAAGTCGGAGGTTAAGGAACTCACTCCTGCCGAGACTAAGGAGCGTATCGTATGCCTCTGCCTCGTATTTGCAGTGGTTATCTTCTTCTGGATGGCTTTCCACCAGAATGGTAACACATTGACATTGTTCGCTCGCGACTTCACACAGAAGACTTCTGAGGGTCTGCAGTCAATGGCATTCGACGTAACAAACCTCGTGGCTTGTATCTTCGTAGTATACGGCAGCTTCGGTCTGGCACAGAGCAAGACCGGTAAGGGCAAGGGCATCTCGCTCGGCGTTATCGTTGCCGCTATCGCATTCCTTTTCTACAAGTACAACACGCTCGAAGGCACTGTTGAGGTTCAGGCTCCTATTTTCCAGCAGTTCAATCCTTGCTACGTTGTAGCATTGACTCCGGTGAGCGTAGCTCTCTTCTCATGGCTCAACAAGATTGGCAAGGAGCCTACATCGCCCGAGAAGATTGGTCTTGGTATGCTCGTTGCAGCTCTTGGTTTCGTATGGATGGCTGTAGGCTCTATGGGCTTGGAGCTTCCGTTGACACAGGGCGATCCTGCTACTGAGGGTACACGCGTTAGCGCTAACCTTCTCATCTCTACATACCTCATCCTTACATTCGCCGAGCTGTTGCTTTCGCCTATCGGAATCTCATTCGTATCGAAGGTAGCTCCTCCTAAGTATGCAGGTTTGATGATGGGTCTTTGGTTTGGTGCAACAGCCATTGGCAACCAGCTCGTAATGGTGCCGGGCATCATGTGGGGTCAGAACTTCAACCTCGTTACTATCTGGGGTGTTCTTGCCGGCATCTGCCTCGTATCGGCTCTGTTCATCTTCTCTATCATCAAGAAGCTCAACA
>OQWM01001427.1_pt1 | contig 16397 bp, 12 predicted proteins | sample 1691531 | NCBI WGS metagenome assembly OQWM01 (sample SAMN03418257, study PRJEB22391) | human gut metagenome | biome: human-gut; feature: organic feature; material: feces | host: Homo sapiens | place: Tanzania | collected 2013-01
ACCGGATGCTGTTTTCGGTCTCCGGTCACTCCTGTTCTTTTACATATTTATCCGCTAATCACCTTTACTAACACGGAGGACTACTCAAATGGACGAGTTGAATCCTACGGTGCGCGAACAGGAAATTTATGAGGAGATGGAACTGACCCCGGAAATGATCAAGTCCATCCGAACCCTCTGTGCAACCTGTCTGCGACATTTCGTAGAAGCCAAGGCTTTCAAAATTGCTATCGTGCCGAGTGCAGACAACAGCATGGACACTTGCACTGTCTGTCAGACCCGGCGTGGTTACGATTATGTTGTAATGCACCGTTGATACCGGTGCTTTATCTCAGTCATCGAAGGAGATGATGTGTATCGTATAAAAAGAATTGCTCCCATACTTCAACAGAAACCCGCTGCCTAGGAGGTGCAGTGGGTTTCTTACATATCCAAACGGAGGTTTCGCAATTTGGAATCTACTTTGAAATTCCAACGCGGAGACATCTACTTCGTTCGACTTGACAACCGCACGGGTTCCGAACAAAGTGGAACCCGTCCAGCGGTCATCTTACAAAACGATGTGGGAAACTCCTGTTCACCGACATTGATCGTTGCGACTTTGACAAGTAAGACAGAAAAGAAAGCTACGCAGCCGACGCATTGTCTGGTGGAACCGGAGGGGCTGGAGCCGTCCATCGTTCAGGCTGAGCAAATCTTCACCATCGACAAAAGCCGTGTCAAAAGATTTGTCGGACACCTCACCCCAGAAGAGATGGGGCGGGTCGATGATGCTGTGAAAATCAGCCTTGCGCTGAACCCGATGGGAAGTATCCAAAAACTCAAACCGATCATCCGCTCTACGGCGGCTTACGCACCGCCAGAAGTAGTTGACGGTAAGCCGCCTGTCTATCCCTACACTCCTATCAAATCCGATTTTGAGGATGCAGGAACAGTCGAAGAAATGATGTTATACACCGAACTGCAATCCGCTGTTCACGCAATGATCCAGCGGCTTGAATACAGCTTCACCTTTAATCCCAGCTTGCTCACCAGCCCGAAGCGTAAGAAGCAAGTGACTGAGATTTTGACCGAAGCTGAAAAATACATTTGGCGAATTAAGGAGGAAATCAGATGCGCCTGAAGAATGACACTGAAAATTTTGCAGCTTCCTTCAATATCACCCCGCCTTACCAAATGAGGGTGATTCACAGCAGTAAGCTGATCTACCCCCGTGAAATCTACCAGCGGGGTGTGCAGCGCAAGCGGGTGGAACTGATTGCTGCTGACTTCAACGAATACGTTGCGAATGAGCCGAAGATCAGCTTCCGCAACGGCAAGTATTATGTGGTGGATGGCCAGCACACCATCGAAGCGCGCATCCTTCGTAACGGTGGCAGAGCCTTGCCGATTCTCTGCAAGGTCTACACCGGTATGACCATGCAGCAGGAAGCCCTGCTCTTTGCCGAGCAGAACGGTCATTCTGCCCCTTTGTCTGCGGGCATCAAGCTGCGAGCAAAGGTTGCAGGCGATGATGCTCCTTCCAAAGAATTTCTCGCTGCTACCAACCGGGTGGGGCTGGCATTCAACTATGACAGTTTGCAGTTGAGCGACTACCGCATCAGCTGCGTGGGCACCGCGCTCAAGCTGTATAACGAGATGGGCGAAAAGATCTACTGCGAATCCCTGCGGATAATCGTGGCTGCGTGGGATGGCAAGCCCGATTCATTCCGTGCATCTGTCCTGCGTGGCATGATGCACTTTGTGGAGTTGTATCACGGCGAGTTCAGCGAGGAACGGCTGGTTCGTGCGCTTGGCAGCGTCCATCCCATGGAGATTTACCGTGTTGGCAGGGATAACCCTGCAAAGCTGCCCGGATGGAAGAAATACGTTTTTCCCATCTACATGGCTTACAACGGCAAAGGCCGCAAGGACGCCTTGCCGATGAAGTTCTAAAACATATTTCCTATGCCAAGAGGCACCTGCAAGCTGTGGGTGCCTCTTATTACATAATTATATCGCGCTATCGCTACTTTTGAAAGAAGGGCTAGATATGACCAATATGAATGTGATTCCTGTGTCGCAGGATTCGTATATCGTTAATGGCTGCAAAGTGAAAATCACTTATGCAGAAGATGGTGACAGCATGGAGGTTCTTCAGAAACTGATTCATGATACCCTCCGCGAAGAAGCCAAGAATTACAATTGAATCGACATCCTTGCAACAAGGATAGTCCAGCACTAAAATAATGGTACAGTTGATGCAGCAACCAATTCAAACAAACGAGTGTGCGCACAGTATCGTTGTTTTAGTTTTACATAGGAGTGACAACGATGAAAAAACGTGTATATACCTTATACCGCGTTTCGACCATTGGACAGGTCGAAAAGGATGACATACCCATGCAAAAAGAAGCCTGCCACGAATTTGCAGAACGGCAGGGCTGGGAAATCGTCAAGGAGTTTTCCGAAAAAGGCGTTTCCGGTTTTAAGAAATCTGCAAAAGACCGCGATCAGCTCCAGCTGCTTCAGCAGGCTGCTGCTGCCGGAGAGTTTGATGTTCTGCTGGTGTTCATGTTTGACCGTCTGGGTCGGCGTGACGACGAAACGCCCTTTATCGTGGAATGGTTCACGAAGCAAGGGGTCGAGGTCTGGAGCGTAAATGAAGGTCAGCAGCGGTTTGATTCCCATGTCGATAAGCTGATGAACTACATCCGCTACTGGCAGGCATCCGGCGAAAGTATCAAAACTTCTATCCGTACTCGCACCCGTATAGAACAGCTTACAGAGGAAGGTCACTATACCGGTGGAACGGTTGCTTTCGGATACAAGCGTGTAAAAAAGGGTCGCGTGAACAAGAAAAATCAGGAAGTCTGTGAGCTGGAAATCAACGAGGAAGAAGCAGAAATCGTCCGTCTGATATTCCAGAAATACGTTTATGAAGGCTACGGTGTAAAGCGAATCTGCAACTACCTTGTAGAGAACAACATCATGGGACGGAACGGCAAGAACATCCCGACCACGACGCTGGTTCGGATGGTGCGAAATAAAACCTATCTGGGCTACCTCATCAACGGCAACGTCGAAAAGGAATGCCCGGAATTGAGGATCATCGAGCCGGAAGTATTTGAAAAGGCTCAGGAGCTGCGGGATGCTCGTCGCAGAGAGAAGGGCGAAGACTCTGATAGTTACAGTCCTCATGCTCTGCTTTGTGGGAAGGTGTTCTGTGCACACTGCGGAAATCGCCTGAACATCACGAGCAGCGGACGCACCAGACTGCGTGCGGATGGCTCCACGGTGAAGGAAAAGCGGTTCCGTTATAGCTGCCATTATAATGTACGGCATCCGGGTCAATGCGATGGACAGTCCGGCTACGGTGTAACAAAACTGGACGCAATCGTAGAGAGTATCGTATGCACCAAGTTTTCGGAGATTTTAGAGTGTTCCAAAAGCAAGCTGCTTCAGGATATGCTTCGCAAGGACATGGAAGTAGCGCAGAAAGAAGTATCACGCGCAAAGAGTGAACTCGACCTCAAGGATGACGAACGGAATGCATTGAAGGATGAAATGATTCGCGTCATCCGGGGAAAGAGCAGCATTGACCGTGATATGATCCAGCAGCTTCTGGATGAAAATCAAGCTGCGATCCAAGCAGCACAGGACGCCCTGACCGCTGCACAGAACAAGCTGGAGGAGATTGAGCAGGAAAACAAGAAAGCTGAAAATGATTGCAGCAATCTGTTCACTTGGGCAAGCACCTATCAGAACGCATCCTTTCAGCAGCGGCAGGCAATCCTCAACCAGTTCATCAAGGAAGTCCGTGTTGGACGGGATTATGATATTGAGATCATCCTCAATGTTCCACTGGAGGAGTTTGAAGAATTTAAGAGTCATTCACTCTCGGTGCGTACTCCGAGTGGGCGGAAAACGGACCTTAAACAAGCACCCGTTAGGGGGCTGGGTACTCCGAATGGGGGAATCGTCGTTTTTGACAAAACTTCTGGTGAAGCTATGAACATTATGCCGAAAAGTTCGGCACACGTCACTTTGCGCTGTCAAGACGAATGATGCACGATTTTGCAAAGAACGGCAAAAAGAAACGCCGTATCGTTTAACACGATACGGCGTTTTATGGACTCGAAGGGAGTCGAACCCTCGACCTTTCGGATGCGAACCGAACGCTCTCCCAACTGAGCTACGAGCCCATATTTAAGCCCCCAAAAACCGCTTGGGGGCGCGTGGTATATAACTCCAGATTGTTTAAGGACCGCATGGGCTCCCAGCTGAGCTATAGGCCCATATTGAGGGGCGTGACTCGGTTGGGCGACCAACCGGCATACTCCCCATTCTAAAGCCCACAACTCTGTGGGGCACAAAAGCGATACGCTTGCACTCCCAACTGAGCTATAGGCCCATGATGATGACGCTGATAGTGTACCGCGTTTTAGGGCGTTTGTCAAGCAGTTTCGGAGAGCATGAGCGGAGACTTACAAGCGGCCAAGCTGCCAGAAGGCCACGGCGCTGGCAGCGGCTACGTTGAGGGAATCCACCCCATGGGACATGGGAATCTTTACAGTGTAATCGCAGGCGGCAATGGTGCTGTTAGCAAGCCCGTCGCCCTCGGTGCCCAGCACGATGGCAAGCTTCGGCTCGGCGGCAAGGGCGGGGTCGTCGATGCTGACCGAACGGTCGCTCAGCGCCATGGCGGCGGTCTTGAAGCCCAGCGCGTGAAGCTGGGCACTGCCGTTTTCCGGCCAGTCGGCAGGGCAGGTGCCAATCTGTGCCCACGGCACTTGAAACACGGTGCCCATGCTCACCCGCACCGCGCGGCGGCACAGCGGATCGCAGCAGGAGGGGGTAATGAGCACGGCGTCCATGTTCAGCGCGGCGGCGCTGCGGAAGATAGCGCCCACGTTGGTGGAATCCACGATGCCCTCCAGCACAGCCACCCGGCGGGTGTGGGCACACACCTGCTCCACCGTGCGGGGCGCAGGGCGGCGGAAGGCGCACAGTACGCCCCGGGTCAGTGCAAAGCCGGTGAGCTGTGCCAGCAGCTCCCGGTCGGCGGTGTACACCGGCACATCGCCGCAGCGGGTCAAAATCTCCTGTGCCGGGCCGGTGATCTGCTTGCGCTCCATCAGCAGGGAAAGGGGCTGATATCCGGCGTCCAGCGCCCGGGCGATCACCTTGGGGCTTTCGGCAATAAAGATGCCCTTCTCCGGCTCCAGCCGGTTGCGCAGCTGCGCCTGCGTGAGCCGGGCGTAGATGTCCAGCTCCGGGGCGGTAAGGTCGGTGATCTCGTGAATGACAGGCATGGGAAGGCTCCTTTGAAATGAAGTTTTTTCTATTGTAGCACAAGCCGGGACAGAATGCAAAATCCCTGCTGCACACAGCGCACAGCAGGGATTTGAATGAGGAATAGTTTACTCAGAGCGCAGCGCCTTGACAGGGTTGCTCTTTGCAGCGCTGCGGGCGGGGATCAGGCCGCCCAGCATGGTAAGCAGGGTGGCCAGAACGATCAGAATCAGTGCAGCCTGCGGCGGCAGCGATGCCACCACGTTCACATCGCCCGCGATGTGGTGGATGAGCATATTGCCGGGGATGAGCAGCAGCAGGCAGAGCACCACGCCCATCACGCCGGAGCACAGGCCGATGATAAAGGTCTCGGCATTGAACACCTGCGAGACGTTGTGCTTGGAAGCGCCGATGGCACGCAGAATGCCGATCTCCTTGCGGCGCTCCAGAACGCTGATATAGGTGATGACGCCGATCATGATGGAGGACACCACCAGCGAGATGGCCACAAAAGCCACCAGCACATTGCTGACCATGCCCACGATCTCGGTGACCGAGTTCATCAGGGTGCCTACCATATCGGTATAGTGAATCACCTTGTCATCCTCGCCCTGCTGCCGCATGGCAGCGTTGTAGGCGTCCAGCTCGCTTACCACCTGTGCCTTGGTGTCAAAACTGTTGGGATAGATATAGATGCCATCGGGCTTTGCGTAGTCCACATAGCCGATATCGCTCAAAATCTTTTCGTAGCTGGAAGCGGAGGAGAGCAGGGTGTTTTTGATCATCTCGGTCAGGTCGGAGCCGGTCATGTTGATCTGAATGGCCTGCTGGAACACGGCGGGGTCGATCTTGAGTGCACTTTCTACCTGTGTGCTCAACTGCGCAATGTTGCTCTGGATCGCCTGCGTGATCTTCTGCTCCAGCTGTCCGGCCAGCTTCTGGATGGCAGGCCCCATCTGCTCCTGCAAAGCAGCGGTGAGCTGGGTCTGCAGCGCCTCGCTCAGCTGGACAGAGTAGGTCTCCATCACGGTCTGCAGATTCTGCTGGAGCGTTTCGGCAAATTGCTCTTCCAATCCGGAGGTGTCCAGTAGGTCGCCCATGGATTCGTTCAGCAGCGTCTGGAAGGCCTCGGTTTTCATATAGGAGGAAAAGCCGATCTTGTCCAAATTCAGCAGGCCGTTGCTGATGATATAGCGCTTGTAGCCGTTCAGGATCTTTTTCATCAGTGCCTGTAAGCCGTCCTGAGAGATGTTCAGCTCTACGCCATCGAACAGCTCGCTCATGTCCATCTCCATGTCCGGCAGCGGGAGTCCGCTGAGATCCAGCTTAAAGCTGGAAGGGTCGATGAGGGTGGCAAGGTCGAAGGAGCCGTCGGTCAGGTCGAATGCGCCGTCCAGATCAAAGTGCAGGGCGCTGGTGTCAAACTGGAAAGCGTCTTTGAGGGCGTCCGTATCCACCGAGAACAGGGAAGCGATGTCCAGCATACTGTTGCCGGCAGCGTCAAAGGGTTCGCCGGTCAGCACGTTGATGTCCGAATCGGCCAGCTGCTGGCGCACGATTTCACTGTTGGCCGCCTGATTGATGACATGATAGGTTAGGTCATGCAGATAGTCCAGACCGCTGTGCAAAATGGTGGAGGTGGCATCTGCCTTGGGCTGCACAATGCCTACGATAGTCAGCTCTTCACTGTCGGCTACCAACTGCTGCATATAGGCTTCGTCGTTCATCTTGCTCAGCCAGACCTTGTGCTCTGTGTCGTAGACGTAGCAGTCGGCTTTGTTTACGAGTTTGAAGGTCATGCCAAGAAAATCGTCATAGGTATAGGTGCCATAGTCCGTTGGTAAATCAATCTTCTGGTTCTGGGCGTACTGCTGGATGATCTTGTCCAGCTCAGCCTGATCCCGCAGACCCATGGCGTACAGTGTATAGTCTGAAATGCTGCCATCCGCATTCAGGGTAAGCACCAACTCGTTATATTTCTCCGGCCAGCGGCCTGCCTTGACGTCATACTGATCCTCGTACAGAGCAGGGGTCTCGGCCATTTCGCAGAATACATAGGGACTGGCCATAGAGGTCATGATGCTGGTCACAGAGGTGTTCTGGCTGGCAATGTCGGAAAACGTGGTGTCTGGGTTCAGCTTCTGCACGGTACCATCTGTGTTCTGGCGGTAGATCAGGGGAGAAGAGGAATAGGCGTATTCCACCGTGGCATTGTCCCGGATGGAGCAAGCGTCGCTGTCCAGATATGCTTTCAGTGACCGCAGGTCGTTGCTGGTGGCACCGATGTTCAGCTGGGACAACAGCTGGCTCACCGTGACCATGCCATCCGGCGCAGGTTCAGCGCTGGACGAAACGCTGGTGTAGGTGTCCGGGTCCATCATACTAGTCAGGTCTACACCAGTGCTGCTGATCTGCAGCGGGTAGGCTGCCAGCGTGGATTTTTCCATATTGCTGATATAGTGGCTGACACCGTTGGACAGCGAAAGGATCAGCGCAATGCCGATGATGCCGATAGAGCCAGCAAAAGCTGTGAGCAGGGTGCGCGCCTTCTTGGTGAGCAGATTGTTGAAGCTGAGGGAAAGGGAGGTGAGCAGAGACATGGAAGAGTGCCCCATGTTCCGGTGCACGGGGGCTACCGCGGCAGCCTCGTCCTCGGGCTCGTAGGGCATGGTGTCGGAGCGGATCACGCCATCCTTCAGCTTTACAATACGGGTGGCGTAGCGCTCGGCAAGCTCTGGGTTGTGGGTGACCATAACCACCAGCCGGTCTCGCGCCACTTCCTTTAATAATTCCATCACCTGAATGCTGGTCTCACTGTCCAGAGCGCCAGTGGGCTCGTCGGCCAGCAGGATGTCGGGGTTGTTCACCAGCGCGCGGGCAATGGCCACGCGCTGCATCTGCCCGCCGGACATTTCGCCGGGGTGCTTGTGCAGCTGGTTGCCCAGCCCCACCTGCTCCAGCGCAGCGGCAGCACGGCGGCGGCGCTCGGCCTTGGAAACGCCCGAGATGGTCAGCGCCAGCTCCACGTTGCCCAGCACGGTCTGGTGGGGAATCAGATTATAGCTCTGGAACACGAAACCGATGGTGTGGTTACGGTAGGAGTCCCAATCGCGGTCGGTATATTTTTTGGTGGAGATGCCGTTGATGACCAAATCGCCGCTGTCATAGCGATCCAGACCGCCGATGATGTTCAGCAGGGTGGTCTTGCCGGAACCACTGGGACCCAGAATGGCTACGAATTCGTTGTCCCGCAGGTTCAAACTGACGTTGTTCAGTGCATGTTGTACAAGTTCGCCAGTCTTGTATTCTTTGTTGATCTGTTTGAGTTGAAGCATAGAAGTGCCTTTCCGATATGCGCCGCCGGGCGCTGCTGCCGGTGGCTTAAAAATAGGAAACGTTTGCAGACAATATCATTTAAAGTTTAGCAAAATATTATGAAAAAAATGTGAAAATTCTCGTTGCAAATATTGGAGATCCCGAGCTTTGTCACCGGAGCACAGGTCTATCTGTAAAGATGGGGCAAAAAAGCGGGATGGTAAAAGATACTGGTTGAATTTACGGGACGAACGTGCTATTCTAAAATTGTTGGCGGTGCACGAAACAAAACACGGACACCCCTTGCATCGCGTGGAAAATGTGTCGAAGCAAAAAGGTTGACGACACATTTTCGAAAAGCTGCATAAATCCGACAGGGGCAAACACTTCTTTAGGATTGTAACAGTTTCTCCTGCTCCATACAATAAAAAAAGGATATACAAGGCAAAAAAGCAATGCCCTTGCAGCAAGGAGGAACTGAAATGGAACGTACATTTTCACCCATGATCCGGCAGTATTCTGCCATTGATGGCCTGCAGAAGGCGTATACGCTGGTGTATGCCATGGAGGTGGAGGACACACAGGGATGCCGACTGACTCTGTGCAGGCTGGGCAGTCGGCAGCGAATGGATAGTCAGTATGTTGCGGCAGCGCCGGAGTTCTGCTATCGGATCCTGCGCTACCTGTGTGAGAATGGGGTTCAGCCGGAGATCTGGCAGGACGTGGTCACAGAGCTGACAACTGTCGGCCCAGTGGGAGGGAAAGGCGGCGCTTGGTGTGAACAGTGAGCGAACAGCCCGGCTGCGGGTCGCCTTTGCGAGCTTTGATCTGAAGGAACTCCGCGTCCAAAAGCGCTATCTGCAGGAACAAGGAAGCGCCATTGAGTGCGCCTGCTTTTGCAGTGGGGAAAAGCTGCTGGAGCGGCTGCGGCAGGGAACCCGATACGATGCCGTGGTGTTGTGCAGTGAACTGACAGATATGTCTATGGAGCAGTTTGTTCAGCAGCTGTATCAGCTGAAGGACAGGCCGATGCTGTTGGTGCAGTGTGCTGGACGCCGCAGCAGTGCGACGCTGCCGGAAGGTCAGGACGGCTGTTGCTGCATGGAAGGTACCGAGCTGAAAAAGCTGCTGTGGCAGCTTTACCGGATGCCAGGCCAGCAAAACCAGCGGCTGGAGCAGCAATGCGGCCAGCTGTACGAGACATGGGGCATTTCACGGGCAGACATCAACGCCAGATATCTCACCTGCGCGGTCAGCATTGTGTGCAGCACCAGCCAGAAGATGGCAATCCGCAAGGAGATCCTGCAGGCGGTGAGCGAGCAGTTTGAAGCATCGGTCACTGCGGTGGACAGCGGCATCCGCCGGATGGTGGATCAACTGGAAACAAGGCCAGAGCCTGCTTGGCTGGCATTTAAAGCTGATACAGGGCTGGGCAGCAGCAAGCCCACCACCGGTAAAATGATCTATGCGGTCAGGGATGTTGTACTTCGGCAGAAATCGGATAAATAAGCGGTGTCCCGGGAGGCAGAGCAATGGAGCAGCAAAGGACAGAGATGCGGTCACTTACGGCGGATCAGCAGAAGCGGATCGAGGAGGTCTGCTTTCGTTCGCTGGCGCTGATCGGACGCAATTGTGAATATCTGGAACAGCATTTTGGTCTTACCGGTGCAGATGAACCTACTCGGCAGGCGGTGGCGGATATCAACGCCGCTGCCGTGCAGTTGGATCGCACCCTCAGCGAGGCTATGACTCTGCTGGAGTTTCTGCGCGGAGACGAAAAAACGCAGCTATACCCCGTTGATTTGTGTGAGCTGCTGCGTCAGGTGGCAGCACAGGCTGATATGATCCGGGCGCAGCTTGGGGTGGAGATCCATCTGGATTACGGCGGGTGGACTTCCTGCTGTGCACTGGCAGATCGCAGTGATGCGGAGCTGCTGTGCCTGCATCTGCTTTCCAATGCACTGCGTGCCAGCCGAGAGGGCGGCAGCGTTAATATTGCGCTGCGCCGTACCCAGACGGTCTGGTTGCTGACATTTACCGATAATGGCTGCGGATTGCCCGGCGAGGATGCGAAGGCTGCGCTGGAAAACCGCCGCAGCTTTTTGGGTGGGGCACAGCTGGGACTGCTGCTCTGTCAGGAGTGCTGCCGCCGGATGGGCTGGAGCCTGCAGCTGGAAGCTGCCCCTGAAAAAGGTACGAGAGCGGTGGTAAGCATCCCACTATACACAGGAGAGAGCCGCTCTGATGGCACAGTGGAGCTGCGCACCGAATCGGAAACCGAGCGGGAGCAGCGTCGGTATCATCTGCGCGCCATGCTGGTGCGGGAGATGCGCACCATGCCGGAGCGTGGTGATCCAGAGGAGGAGCTTTAATAAGGTAGGAAAGCCGCTGCACAAACTCTGTGCGGCGGCTTTTTTGCGGGGAAAAACCGACACTTGTTCACAAAAAGTTCAGCCTTTTGAGCAAAAAATACTATTTTTTTCGTGTAAAATAGACAACATGGATTGAATGCCGCCCGCGATTGGATTATAATAATAGTGTATGCAAAAACGCATTTGCTGCATTTTTTGCTGTGCTCGCTGCCTAAAAACAGCGTAGATGGGCGATGCGGGCTACTGAAAAGAGAAAGCTGCCGTTATGGGTCTTTGCCGCATAACGGCTGTTTGCCATGGCAGCCGGGGCGCTATGCTCCGGTTATTTGTCCTTAGGAGGGAAAACAAGGTGAGAGTAGGTCTTGACATCGGCAGCACCACTATCAAGTGCGTGGTGCTGGGCGAGCATGATGAACTGCTGTATTCTACATACGAACGACATTATAGTCATATTCTGGAAAAGGCGCAGGAGCTGCTGCGGCGCATTGATGCCGAGCAGCTGCATGGCAGCAAGGCGCTGCTCAGCATCTCCGGTTCTGCCGGTATGGGCTTAGCCGACAGCTGCGGTGTGCCCTTTGTGCAGGAGGTGTTCTCCACACGCGTGGCGGTCAAGCGCTTTATGCCCCAGACCGATTGCGTCATCGAGCTGGGCGGCGAGGACGCCAAGATCCTGTTTTTGACCAACGGCACCGAGGTGCGCATGAACGGCAGCTGTGCCGGCGGCACCGGTGCTTTCATCGACCAGATGGCTACCCTGCTGAAGATGAGCGCTGAGGAGATGAACAAGGCAGCCGAGCAGGCGCAGCGCACCTATACCATCGCCTCCCGCTGCGGTGTGTTTGCCAAAAGTGATGTGCAGCCCCTGATCAATCAGGGTGCCCGCACCGAGGATATCGCCGCCAGTATCTATAAGGCTGTGGTCAACCAGACCATCGCCGGTCTGGCACAGGGACGCCCCATCAAGGGCAACATCCTTTATCTGGGTGGGCCGCTCACCTTCAGCACCGTGTTGAGCAAGAGCTTTGACGAGGCGCTGAACGTGACCGGCACCTGCCCGGAAAACAGCCTGCTGTATGTGGCTCTGGGCGCTGCCCTGTACGCCGATAAGGAATTTGTGCTCACCGAGGTAGCCGCTGCGCTGGACAAGTACGCCGCCACCGCTACCTATGCCAGCGAGCCGCCGCTGTTCGCCAGCAAGGAGGAGTACGAGGCCTTCCATGCACGGCACATGTCCCACAGTGTGCCCCGCGTGGCCTTTGGTGCTCACTGCGGGCCGGTGCATATCGGCATCGACTCCGGCTCTACCACCATCAAGCTGGTGGTGGTGGACGAAAAGAGCCAGATCCTGTACACTAACTATCAGCCCAACCTCGGCAACCCGCTGCCCCTCATTCGGGAGCAGCTGCTCAAGATCTATAAGGAGCACCCGGGGCTGCAGGTGGCAAGCGTCACCACCACCGGCTACGGCGAGGAACTGGTGAAGAACGCCTTCCGCTGCGATTACGGTCTGGTGGAAACGGTGGCGCATTTTACCGCTGCCAAGTACTTTATGCCGGACGTGGATTTCATCATTGATATCGGCGGGCAGGACATGAAGTGCTTCAAGATCGAGGATGGTGCCATCAGCAACATCTTCCTGAACGAAGCTTGTTCCTCTGGCTGCGGCAGCTTTTTGCAGACCTTTGCGCAGGCGCTGGGCTATGACGTCAAGGAATTTGCTGCGCTGGGTCTGTTCGCAGACCGCCCGGTGGACTTGGGCAGCCGCTGCACCGTGTTCATGAACAGTTCGGTCAAGCAGGCACAGAAGGACGGTGCCAGCATCGAGAATATCTCCGCAGGTCTGTCTATCAGCGTGGTCAAGAATGCGCTGTATAAGGTGATTCGCGCTTCCAGCCCGGAAGAGCTGGGCCGCAAGATCGTGGTGCAGGGCGGTACCTTCTATAATGAAGCCGTGCTCCGCGCCTTTGAAAAGGAAATGGGCGTGGAGGTCATCCGACCGGACATTGCCGGCTTGATGGGCGCTTACGGCGCTGCTTTGTACGGCCTGCGCCAGAGCCATAAAAACAACCAGACCACCTCTGCCATGATGGACGAGCAGGAGCTGGAAAGCTTTGCACAGCAGGTGGTCAGCGTCAAGTGCGGCGGCTGCGGCAACCATTGCCAGCTGACCGTCAACACCTTTGCCGATGGCCGCAAGTTCATCTCCGGTAACCGCTGCGATAAGCCGGTTACCGGCAAAAGCGAAGACAACAGCCTGAACCTGTATGCCTATAAGCAGCAGCTGCTGGCAAGCTACAAGCCTGTGCCCGGCAAGCGCGGCTCCATCGGCATCCCGCTGTGTCTGGGCTTCTACGAGCTGCTGCCCTTCTGGTACGCTTTCTGGACGAGCCTTGGCTTTGCGGTGCACACCAGCCCGGTGTCCACCCGCGGGCTGTATCTGGCCGGACAGGCTACCATCCCCAGCGATACCGCCTGCTTCCCGGCAAAGCTGAGCCACGGCCACATCAAGGCGCTGAGCCAGATGCAGCTGGACGCCATCTTCTACCCCTGCCTGACCTACAATGTGGACGAAGGCTTGGGCGACAACCACTATAACTGCCCGGTGGTGGCCTACTACCCGGAGGTTCTGGCAGGCAACTGCCCGGAGCTGGAGGGCAAAAAGTTCATCTACGATTATGTGGGCATCCACCGTCCCAAGGACTTTGTGCACAAGATGGCGAAAGAGGTGCTGCCCAAATACTTTGGCGGCATCTCCGAGCGGGAGGTGCAGGCCGCAGCCGATGCCGCTTACGCGGAGTACGAAGCACACATGGCAAAGATCCGGGTGAAGGGCAGCGAGATCGTCGATGAGGCGCGCCGTCAGGGCAAGCGCATCATCGTGCTGGCTGGCCGTCCCTACCATGTGGACCCGGAGGTCAACCACGGCATCGACCACCTGATCACCCGCCACGGGGCTGCGGTGGTCACCGAGGACAGCATCTCTAACCGGGTGCAGAAGTTCCCCACCAGCGTGCTGAACCAGTGGACCTACCACAGCCGCCTGTATGCCGCCGCCAAGTACTGCACCACCCAGAAGGATATGGATCTGGTGCAGCTGGTGTCCTTCGGCTGCGGCGTGGATGCCATTACCACCGATGAGACCCGCGAGATCCTGCAGCGGGGCAACAAGCTGTATACCCAGCTGAAGATCGACGAGATCACGAACCTCGGTGCCGTGAACATCCGTCTGCGCAGCCTGTTTGCCGCACTGGACGAGCGGGACGAGGCCGCCGCAGAAAAGGCAGAGTAAAAGAAACCCTGAGATAGGCTGAAAGACTTCCCCCGCCGGGGGAAGTCTTTATGGGGACTATCTTGTTTAGAGCAACATAGGAGGAACCTATGGAATATAATTATCCCAAATTTACCCCGGAAATGAAAAAGACCCACACCATCCTTATCCCCAACATGGCCGTTACCCAGTTCCGGCTTATGGAGTACGCACTGCGCTGCGAGGGCTATAAGTGTGAGCTGCTGGGCAACTGCGGCAGCGCGGTGGCACAGCTGGGGCTGAAGTATGTCCATAACGATACCTGCTACCCGGCGCTGCTGGTCATCGGCCAGTTTCTGGATGCGCTGAACAGCGGCAAGTATGATCTGGAGCACACCGCCCTGCTGATCACCCAGACCGGCGGCGGCTGCCGTGCCTCCAACTACATCCATCTGCTGCGCAAGGCGCTGGTCAAGGCCGGTTATCCGCAGATCCCGGTGGCAAGCCTGAACTTTTCCGGTCTGGAAAAGGACAGCGGCTTCCAGATGACCCTCCCGCTGGCGCGCAAGTGCATCGCCTGCATCTTCTACGGCGATATGCTGTGTGCGTTGCGCAATCAGGTGGCTCCCTACGAGAACGAAAAGGGTGCCGCTGACCACATGGTGGATCGCTGGATCGCGCGTCTGGGCCGCGCCTTGCTGGCAGGGAAAGGTTTTACTTCCCGGGAAATGAAGCACACCTTCCCGCTCATCGCAAAGGACTTTGCCACCATCCCGGTTACCCGGGTGCCCAAGGTCAAGGTGGGCGTTGTGGGCGAGATCTACGTCAAATACAGCCCGCTGGGCAATAATGACTTGCAGAAGTTTCTGGAAAGTCAGGACTGCGAGGTAAACTTCCCCGGTCTGATGGGCTTTGTGCAGTATTGCGCCTTCAACATGGGCGAGGATCATGTGCTGTACGGCGGCAAGCTGGCTGTGAAGGTGGGCACGGACCAGTTCCTCAACTGGCTGGACAGCGTGGAGCGTGCCATGCTCAAGGCCGAGACGGATGCCGGGTTCTACGCGCCGGGCCCCTTCAAGGAACTGGTGGAAAAGCCCAAGGGGGTCATCTCGCTGGGCGCAAAAATGGGCGAAGGCTGGCTGCTGACCGCCGAGATGATCGAGCTGGTGCAGGGCGGCTACGGCAACATCGTGTGTGCGCAGCCCTTTGGCTGCCTGCCCAACCATATCGTGGGCAAGGGCATGGTGAACAAGATCCGTGCGCTGTACCCCAGCGCCAACATCACCCCTATCGACTACGATCCCAGCGCCACCCGGGTCAATCAGGAAAACCGCATCAAGCTGATGCTGGCTGTGGCAAAGGAGCGGCTGAACGCCCCTGTGGAAGCCCAGCCGCTTACGGCAGAGCAGCTTGCCGGTGGCGCCCCTCAGGTCGGTGCCACCGTGTAACAGCGGCAAAATACAACGCAAAAAGGCTACTGTACAGTTTTGTGCAGCAGCCTTTTTGGCAAGTAGACGATATGAAATGGCCTCCGCGCTGCTATGGCCATCTTCAGCGGAAAGCTTATTTATATTTCGCGTTTGTCGCACCCTGCGGGGCGCGACAAACGCATTTTCACGAGAAGGGCCGTAACGGAAAGCGGCATCTAAAAACCGCAGAAGTGCCCTTTTGAAGGAAAGGAACCGCCATGGAAAAGCCATCGACACCGCCGTGAGTGCATCCTCACAGATACGCGAGACGAAAATACTGTCCACGATGTTGTACAGCGCCTGAACGAGCATGGAGATCATCATCGGCACTGCCATCGACAGCAGCAGCTTGTTCTCGGGCATTGTGCCCATTTTATTCTCACGAAGGGTTTCTTGCGCCATAGTGTCCTCCCAATATATCAACAAACAAAAAACGTCACGAATGCATATTATAAGTTGCGCGCAGAGAAATGTCAAGTTCTGTTGCATTTTTCACTTGAAAACGACAGACGGCTGTGTTATAATAGGCGCGCCTGTGGGATTAGTTCATTGGTAGAACACCTGCTTCCCAAGCAGGATAGGCGGGTTCGATTCCCGTATCCCGCTCCACGAACCGCTGCGGATTCTGCGTCCGCAGCGGACTTTTTTCACCCAAAACGCAAACAGCCTGACGCATGTGCATCAGGCTGTTGTCATTTTATACCGTGTCGGTCTGCCGGT
>OQWM01001428.1_pt1 | contig 16396 bp, 15 predicted proteins | sample 1691531 | NCBI WGS metagenome assembly OQWM01 (sample SAMN03418257, study PRJEB22391) | human gut metagenome | biome: human-gut; feature: organic feature; material: feces | host: Homo sapiens | place: Tanzania | collected 2013-01
AGACGGTGAGATTCTCTTCGCCTACCCAGTTTATGGCGCAGCGCAAGAGCACCATCGACGAGGCTTACCCTGGCGACATCGTGGGCCTGCCAGACAATGGCATCTTCAAGATTGGCGATACGCTGACCGAGGGTGAGAAGATTCACTTCCGCGGATTGCCTAGCTTCTCGCCTCTGCTGTTCAAGTACATAGAGAATGATGACCCGATGAAGAGCAAGCAGTTCCAGAAGGGATTGGAGCAGCTGATGAACGAGGGTGTGGCTCAGCTGTTTGTCAATCAGTTCAATGGTCGCCGCATCGTGGGCACCGTGGGCCAGTTGCAGTTTGAGGTGATCCAGTATCGCTTGGAGAATGAGTACAATGCCAAGTGTCGCTGGGAGCCAGTGCATCTGCACAAGGCTTGCTGGATAGAGGCTGATGATGAGAAGGAGCTGGAGAACTTCAAGAAGCGCAAGTACCAGTATATGGCCAAGGACATAGAGGGCAGGGATGTGTTCCTCGCCGACTCGGGCTATGTCTTGAGCATGGCGCAGCAGGACTTCGAGCACATCAAGTTCCACTTCACATCGGAGTTTTAATATATATGAAAGTTGAAGGTTGAAAGTTGAAATTTATGATATGCATTATTTCGACTGGTAATCAAAACTTTCAACTTTCAATTTTCAATTTTCAATAATAAAATGATTAATGAACGAAGAATATATTGAGAATAATCAGGGAAGGATGGCCCGGTTGGTGGCTTGGCAGAAGGAGCATATCTCCGACCGCCAGATGACACTCTTCTTGGCTTTTGCCATCGGCTTTTTGGCGTCGGTGGCAGGCTATTTCCTGCATGCCATCGTACACGAGATACAGGTGCTGCTGGTGTCGGGATTCAATAAGGGCACTTACAATCTGCTCTACCTCCTGTTCCCTATCGTGGGCATCTACCTCACCTCCCTATTTATAAAATATGTGGTGAGGGACAATATCTCGCATGGTATCACCCGCGTGCTCTATGCCATCTCTACCAAGAACTCCAAGCTGCAGGGCCACAACTGCTGGTCGTCGGTGGTGGCATCTGGCATCACCATCGGATTTGGTGGTTCCGTGGGAGCCGAGGCGCCTATCGTATTGACGGGCTCTGCCATCGGCAGCAACCTGGGGCAGATATTCCGCATGGACAAGAAGACGATGATACTGCTCGTGGGCTGTGGAGCCAGTGCCGCCATCGCCGGAGTGTTCAAGGCACCGATAGCCGGACTGGTGTTTACGCTGGAGGTGCTGATGGTAGACCTCTCCATGGCATCCCTGCTGCCTATTCTTATCTCTTGTGTCACAGCTACTTGCTTCACATACATATTCAATGGCTCTAAGAGCCTCTTCGACTTCGTGCTCACCAATCCATGGCAGTTGGACCGTACGCCTGCCTGCATCCTGCTGGGCATCTTCTGCGGCTTCGTGAGCCTCTACTTCATGCGCACCATGTCGCTCTGCGAGGGGTTCTTTGGCAAGCTGAGCCAGTATCCTTACATCAAGTTGATGTTTGGCGGACTGATATTGAGCTCGCTCATCTTCCTCTTCCCGTCGCTCTATGGCGAGGGCTATAGCAGCATCAATCTGCTCCTGAAGGGACAGAACGAAGCGGAGTGGGGGCAGGTGATGAGCAATTCGCTCTTCTATGGGCACAACAAGCTCCTGATACTCTACATCGGGCTGGTGACCTTCACCAAGGTCTTCGCCACCTCAGCCACCAATGGCAGTGGCGGATGTGGAGGAACCTTTGCGCCATCGCTCTTCATCGGTGGATTTGCGGGCTTCTTCTTCTCCCGACTGTGGAATGTGAACGAGGTGGGCGTCTACGCGCCCGAGCAGAATTTCACGTTGATGGGCATGGCGGGCGTGCTGACGGGCGTGATGCATGCGCCGCTCACGGGCATCTTCCTGATAGCGGAGCTGACGGGTGGTTATCAGCTTTTTATGCCGCTGATGATCGTGTGCATCTCCTCCTTCCTCACCATCAGCATCTTCGAGAGCCACAGCATCTATGCGCTGCGACTGGCAAGGGAGGGCAAGCTGCTGACTCACCACATGGACCGCGCCGCCCTGACGCTGATGGGCATGCAGAACCTGGTGGAGAAGGACTATCACCCCATCAAGGCTGACCTGCCGATGAGCAAGCTGGTGAGCGAGATAAGCCGCAGCAATAATAACTTCCTGCCGGTCATCAACGATGCGGGGGTATTGCTGGGCGTGATAGATATCACCAAGATTAGGCACATCATCTTCCGCACGGAGCTGTATAATCGCTTCTCGGTGAAGCAGTTGATGCTCCAGCCATCGGCGGTGCTGAACGCCCACGACTCGATGGACGAGGTGATGCGCAAGTTTGAGCAGACCGATGCCGCCCAGCTGCCAGTGGTGGATGTGAGCGGCGTGCTGCAGGGATATATCAGCCGTACCAAGATATATGAGATGTATAGGCATATCGTGGCCGACATCTCGGCGGAGTAGTTTGGAGTTAGGAGTTAGGAGTTGGGAGTTAGGAGTTAGGAGTTAGGAGTTAGGAGTTTGGAGTTGGGAGTTTTTTGACGGCTCGAAAAAACTGCAAGAACTGTCAGCTGTAAGGTGGGGGCAGCAAGAAATGCTGACTGGGCTGGTAAATATACCTGCCCTCCCAGTATCGCTTGCTGATATAATGGAATGAATTCATTAATAAATATATATAGGAGGGATAAGGACTTATGACAAAAGAAGATTTGAGAATCGTATTTATGGGTACACCCGAGTTTGCGGTGGAATCCCTGAAAAGGCTCGTAGAGGGCGGATATAACGTGGTGGCTGTGGTGACGCAGCCCGACAAGCCAGTGGGCAGACATCAGGACACGCTGCAGCCTTCGCAGGTGAAGCAGTATGCCCTCTCGAAGGGACTGCCTGTGCTCCAGCCCGTGAAGATGAAGGACCCTGAGTTCGTGGAGCAGCTCCGCAGCTACAAGGCTGACCTCCAGGTGGTAGTGGCATTCCGTATGCTGCCAGAGGTGGTGTGGGCGATGCCAAGACTGGGCACATTCAATGTGCATGCCGCCCTGCTGCCACAATATCGCGGCGCTGCGCCTATCAACTGGGCGGTGATCAATGGCGAGAAGGAGACGGGCGTGACCACCTTCTTCCTGGACCATGACATCGACACGGGTCGCATCATCATGCAGAAGCGATTTGCCATTCCTGAGGAGGCCAACGTGGAGTATGTCTATGACGGACTGATGCGCCTCGGCGCCGAGCTAGCCTTGGAGACCATTGATGCGCTGATAGCATCCGACGGCAACCTGCAGTCTATGCCTCAGGAGGAGATGATAGGCGAGGGAGTGGAGCTGAAATCTGCCCCTAAGATATTCAAGGACACCTGCCGCATCGACTTCCACAAGACGGCTCAGCAGGTACACGACTTCATCCGTGGTCTCTCCCCATATCCCGGCGCATGGACCGAGCTGAAGAAGAAGGAGCCTGTGGTCATCTTCATGGACGATGAGGCTGAGGCTGGGCAAGACTTCAAGATGCCCGACCCTACCAGCCATCCGGCTCGCAAGAAGAGCACGGCTAAGGAGATGGTGCTCAAGATATTCGACTCTCGTGTGAGCGAAGAGGGCAGGGGCATGGCTCCAGTGGGCAGCCTCCGTGTGGAGGACAAGCATCTGCAGGTGGCTTGCGTGGACAAGTGGCTCGACATCTTCGAGCTCCAGCTCAGCGGCAAGAAGCGTATGCCAGTAGACGCCTTCCTCAATGGCATGAAGGACATCGCCTACTATGAGTGCGAGAAATCGGAGAGTGAAGATTTTTAATTAATTGAAAATTGAAAGTTGAAAGTTGAAATTTATGAAATGCAACTTATTAATACATATCATAAATTTCAATTCTCAATTTTCAACCTTCAACTTAAAAAAAAATAAATTATGACACAAGAAGAAGATATTAAGAATGCCGTGGAGTGTATGCGCAAGGGCGGAGTGATACTCTATCCTACGGATACCGTGTGGGGCATCGGATGTGATGCCACCAATCCTGAGGCTGTGAAAAAGGTGTATGAGATAAAGAAACGTGATGACTCCAAGGCTCTGATCTGCTTGATAGACTCTGCCGACCGCATGGCTCGTTACTTCCGCAACGTGCCTCAGGTGGCTTGGGACTTCATCGATGCAGCCATGCCCGTGAAGCCTACCACGGTGATACTGGATGATGCCAGCGGAGTGGCCACCAACCTGGTGGCTGAGGACGGTTCGCTCGCCATGCGCGTAACCTATGAGCCATTCTCCAAGCAGCTCTGCTACCGCTTCCAGAAGCCTATCGTGAGCACCAGCGCCAATGTGAGCGGCGAGCCTGCCGCCCAGAATTATCGTGACATAGCCCCTGAGATACTCGAGGCTGTGGACTATGTGTGCTGGACTCGCCGACAGGAGCACAAGCCTCACAAGCCTTCTAGCATCGTTAAGATAGCTAAGAATGGGGAAGTGAAGGTGATAAGATAGAAAGATAGTTTGTGGGATTATGCCTCAGCGGGGGCATTAACCTTTAGTTTAAAAAAAATATACACAAAGCGCAGCCGGCTGTGAAGCTAGCTGCGCTTGCATTTTTTGAGGGGGTAGGTCTGCTAGAGACCTACATTGCCTGAGTCTTCGCCGCCTGGCTGGGTGGTGCCTCCGCCATCGCCCTTGGAGCCAGAGTCGCCTGGCTGGGTGGTGCCTTCGCCATCGCCCTTGGAGCCAGGGTCGCCTGGGGTGGTAGGGCCTGCATCGGCATCGGTGCCGTAGGAGTTGTAGGCTCTGAGGTTCACGAGCTCTCGGAGAGCCTTGTTGCTCCAACTCTTGGTGTTGCGGAGGATGAGGTGTACATCCTGCACGCTGTCGGCAGTTACCTTGGCAGCGGTGGTTTCGCCGCGAGAGCTGATGCCGATGCTGAAGAGTCCGAGGTCGCCCAGACGCACGCTCTTACCGTCGAGGATGAGCTCCTGCAGGCAGTCGAGGACATCGGTGGTGAGACCCTTGATGGTGCCTCGGGAGTAAGGCGTGTTGTGGCTGGCGATGTGGGAGATAAACTCCTCGAAGCTCACTTCGCGATTAGTTACTGCGGTGGCGTAGTAGAGGGTCTTGCCCTTGTTCTCTCCGGTCTGAGGAGTGCGTGCCACCTTACGATACATGATAGTTCCCTTGTTGCTGTTAGTTGCCATAATCTGTCTTTGTTTTTTAAGTGATTAAATTAATATTACTGCATCTCTTTCTCATTGGGGCAGGCAGGTAAACCTGCCCTCCCAGCATTGCTCCCTGCTAAGCCCCCACGCACGATGTCACCCCGAGGGTAGTGCCGATGGCGGTGAGGATGGTGATGACGATTTGCAGAATCTGTTTCCAAGTTTCTTTTTTCATAATGCTTTTGTTTTTTAGTGGTTAATTTAACTTTTTGTTACTGATGTGATATTGATTTGGAAGTCATAGAAGTTTTGGACGAGTCCATTGTTTCTGAATGACGATGCAAAGGTACTGCTTTTTCTGCATTCCTCCAAATTCCGCCCCGAGTTAAGGACCCGTTTTCGCACGGCGAAATGTTAAAAAGTGTAATTCGCCGTTTCTCTCCGCTTATCTCATAGTTCTCCTTCTCATCAAGCATAGAGTTCATATCAAAAGTATAGTTCCTCTCATATCAAGCATGGACTCTCATCATCATTCTTCTTCTCTCATCATCATTCTTCTTCTCTCATCATCCCCTCGAAAAAATCTTGCACTTACAGTTCTTGCAGTTTTTTCGAGGCATATATCCAGGGTGTCGGATTGTAAGTAAAGATAGTTATCTTATATATTTATATATTAATATAAATAATAAGATACCTCTAAATAGCTGATGCAGATAGGGTTTCGAAAAAACTGCAAGAACTGTAAGTGTAAGGGATTTCTTGTATATACAGCTTGAAAATATTTTTTGAATTTTTCTTTGGTGGGTTCAGAAAAAAGTAGTACCTTTGTCGGCGATAAATTTAAGTAATAAATCTCTAATAAAAATCACGTGATGGTTAAGGTTAGATTAAAAACACTAGCAATGACGGTACCTGCAATGTACCCATTTTACACCACCGCATCCACAAGCGGCGTGCTGGGCGGCTCTGCCCAGAGTATCCAGTATTTCACCACTCAGCAGGCTGAGTCTGCCGTGCAGTACACCATTGATGTCTGCGCGCCAGGAGAAGTATCATCTCTTCCCGATGCCCTCTCCACCGACCAGGCTAGGAGCTTGCTCCATAGGCTCTCAGAGCTGGGCGTGCTGGACGAGGCTTTCCAGCCCCATGGCATCTCGCAGAGCAAGAAGGGCGTGCTGGCGCAGCAGATAGCTGCCAAGCTGGGCATCAAGAACCAGTGGGTCACCTTTGCCCATTTCTGGCATGTGGATGCCAACTGCCTGCGCTCTGGCTACAACAGGGGGATGGAGTCGAAGTCGATAGGAAAATTCCTGGACTTCATTCATCCTGCTATGCAGGATGCTGCTAGGTAGTACGGGCTACGCGTACTAGTACGTACTGGGCGGGAATGAAAAAATTGTAGTACTTTTGCCCTCGGAAATCAGAACGATGCCGGTTCTTCTTCAGATTTCCGTGGGCTTTTTTTGTTGATGCCGCCCGAGAGTGGGAGGCGGAGAGAAGAGCCTTGCGATCTTTGACAAGGCTGATACAAGATTATTCTATTTTTTTCAGATCATTTAGAAAGGTTTGAATATTGACAACGTCAACTTTAGGAAATTCAATATTTTTGAGCACATCAAAATGGTGGTCTTGCGTAACAATGTATTAGTGTCTAAGACAATGTTCATCGTTATCTACGATAAGGGGTGCGCTCATGTAAGTTTTGAAAACTCTCGAATTTCTCCTGAGTCATTTCTCCACGAGCCCACATCTTGTCCATCTCTTCTTTTGCTTTTTTAGCGAAGAAGTCGGATATCGATTGCTTTAAATCGGCCAATGTCTCTGGACTTTTTACCCATTGCATCATGTTGATGATTTCTAGTTGGGCATCATTAAATGCTACTGCTGCCATATGAATCCTTTCTTTAAAATGTTTTTTCTGCTGCAAACTTACAACTTTTATTTGATACTACCAAGAAAACACTCAAAAAATTTTATTGATTTATAAACAATTTAATATTCAAAATTATGACAAAGCAAAATCTTAATGGCGGTGCGGGCAACCAGGTTGCTGCCACCGCAATGGTATTCGAGAACCCTGAGTTTGGTAAGATTCGCATACTTACCGACGCTAAGGGGGAGCCGCTCTTCTGCGGCAAGGATGTGTGCGAGGTGCTGGGGTATAAGAACCCTTCGGATGCTGTGAGACAGCACGTGGAGGAGGATGACCTAGCAAAATGCGAGGTATGGGTAGCCACTGGCAAGAAGGCGGATGGCACTGTTGCCCAGAAGCGTATGCAGATGCTCTTTATCAATGAGAGCGGTTTTTACGGACTGATGTTCGGCTCCCAGCAGCAGGCGGCTAAGCGATTCACCCACTGGGTAACCGCCGAGGTGCTGCCACTGATCAGAAAGAACGGCTGCTACATGCTCCGCAAGCAGTTGAAGAAAAAGGATATGCTCATTGGCAAGCAGGCTATTAACATCCTGGCTCTGCGATGTGATGTGAAGCGACTCACGCCTAAGGCCAACTATGCCGACAATGTGCTCAATTCCATCTCTTGTTACACCACCACACAGATAGCCAAGGAGTTGGGATGCACGGCGCAGGAACTGAACCGCTCGCTCTGCGAGATGCACGTGCAGTACTATCAGAGCGGGCAATACATGCTCTATGCTGACTTGGCGCACGAGGGACTGGCGAAGAGCCGCACCCACTTCGACCTGGGCTCTCGCTCTAATGCATGCTCCCTCTCGCTCGATGGCTCTGCTCGCATCTGCACCCATACTTATCTGGTATGGACCGAGAAGGGCAGAAAATTCCTCCACGACTTGTATGGGGCATGCTAGCAAGTAATGCTTCAAAATAATATCAAAAAATTGAGCCTACTTTTTAAAGTAAGCTCAGTCAAAAATATATAAATCTATAAGAAAAATCATGATACATTATATAGCAATGAATCCACAGATGAGGGGCAGCAAGGGCACAGCCCTCTGCCTGCCCCTCACTGAGTATGACAAACTGATAGCGCAGCCTTGGCTCCGAGATACTGTGCTCAAGATACGTGGGGGCAATGACAAGGCGAAGGGCGAACTGCCCTTCCGTGCAGCCCACTACGGCAGATTCCTGAAGAACCACCGCTCGCAGAAGGATGCTGACCCTACGAGCTTCCTCTTCCAGACCACCATCGACATCGACGACAAGGAGCTGGTGGACATCGCCATCGAAATGGCAAGGCAGCTCAATTGCTCCGATTCCATCTGGAAGGGCATGCTCCTGCATCTGGAATACTCGGCGAGAAAGAAGCTGCACATCGACATCCGAATGCCCATGGGTATGACCATCGAGGAGACGCAGAGGGCTTACTGTGAGGCACTTGGAGTGCCCTGCGATGAGAGTTGCTTCACCCCGGAGCGCATCATTTTTATCACGGACAAGGACTCAGAGATCTATCGCTCGCCCCACTGGTATGAGGTGCTGCCCGAGGAGGAGATTCAGGCTCGCAGAGAGGCTTATCTCAAAAGAGGACTCACGATAGATGGCAGAGGGAAGGCTAAATCATCATTTTTTTCTTCATCGGATTCCGCGGATTTATCGGAGCATTCTGATACCTCTGGGAATCCACGGATTTTGACCTGTTCGGTCGGATCACACGGAAATAGGTCGTCTCGACCTTTAGAAAAGGGCAACAGCTTGCAGGAGTCAGCTGCTCAAGGGCGTGAGCCAAATGACCGAACAGGTCATTCTTCCGCGTTTTCCGAAAATAATCGCTCATTCAAACAGCTTTGCTCCGATAAATCCGTGGAATCCGATGATAAAAATAATTCCGTGGATAATAATACCCCGAGCGAGAAGAGCCTGATAGCCTTCGACCTCTTCACCGAGCAGGCGGGACTGAAGAATGTGAATATCGATACCGAGGGCTCTCGCCACTCCTCATTGCTAGCCATTATGAGCGCAGGAGCATCAAGGGTGATGAGCGAGGAGGAGCTGAGAAGAGTAGTCTCCGTGAAGATGCCATCATTCTCCCAGGAGCGAGACTGCCAGCAGCTCATCCATGACTTCTATGCGAAATATGCTGACAATACGAAGCCATTCTCCCGAGACGTAATCCGCATCAATGCGCAGGCAGAGAAGCAGAGTCAGTTAGGAGTTAGGAGTTTGGAGTTAGGAGTTAGGAGTGAGGAGTTAGGAGTTAATAGTGGGGATGGAGCAGTGAGCCAACAACTCCTAACTCCTAACTCCTCACTCCTCACTCCTAACTTAAAAGACTCCTCACTCCTAACTAATGAAGCTCCTCCCGAGATGCCGAAGAAGTTGCCTAGGCTCGTGGATCTCCTCATCTCCCAGACACCGGACATCTATAAGCCTGCCGTAGCCCACGCCATCTTCCCTCCGCTAGCCACCCACCTGTGGCGCACCTCCTTCCGCTACATAGACAATGTGGCGCACGAGGCCACCCTGATGTGCTGCCTGCTGGCGGGCACGGGCGCAGGTAAGAATTGTGTACAGATGCCCATCAACATGATTATGGAAGATATTCGCCGCCGTGACCGTGAGAACCTGCAAAGGGAGAAGGAATGGAAGGACGAGGTGACCCGAAAGGGAGCCAACAAGGACAAGCGCAAGCGACCGCAGAACCTCATCATCCAGGAAATAGACGCCGACATGACCAATCCAGCCTTCGTGATGAGAACAGCCGAGGCGCAGGAGCATTTTCTCTACACATCTCTGAACGAGATAGACCAGTTTGACGCTCTCAAGGGCACGGGCGCCCAGCAGTTTCGCATCATGTGCCTAGCCTTCGACCCTGGCAACCAGTATGGCCAGACCCGTGTGGGCACGCAGAGCGTCACGGAGCGAGTCACCATCCGCTTCAACTGGAACGCTTCCACCACCATCCAGAAGGGCAAGCGCTACTTCTCCCGTGTGCTGACCGACGGTCCGCTCTCGCGCATCAACTTCTGCACCATCCCGGAGAGGGAGATAGGAGCCGAAATGCCCGTCTATGGCGACTACGACGACAAGTTCAGAGAGCAGCTCAGGCCCTACATCGAACGGCTGTGCCAGGCATCGGGCGTGGTGGATTGTCCTGAGGCTTTCCGACTGGCAGGGCAGCTGATGGAGGAGAACGCCGACTTTGCCCGCCTCTCGCAGAGCCGCATCTACGAGAATCTCTCCTTCCGAGCCAACGTGATAGCCTATCTGAAGGCGTGCGTGCTCTATGTGGCTAATGGCTATGAGTGGGAGCCGGAGATGGACGACTTCATCCGTTGGAGCGAGCAGTATGACCTGTGGTGTAAGATGCAATTCTTCGGCGAAGCCATCGCCAAGGCTGATGAGGTGGGGGAGAAGAGTTCTATGCGCGGCCCTCAGAATCTGCTCCAGCTCCTGCCCGATGAGTTTACGCTCCAGCAGGCTCAGCAGCTCCGTCTTGCCCATGGCTTCAGCATTGAGGGCACCATGAACATGCTCTATACCTGGACCCATCGCAAGTATATCCAGCGCAAGAAATCTGACACTTACAGTTCTGACAGTTTTATCAAGCTACAATATAAAAATAATCAGTAAGAAAAATGGAAATCATATTAAAAAGAATAGCCAAGAAGCCTGCTTATACCATCGGCAGACTGTATCTCTTGGACGATGAGAGTGTGAAGGTGGTACGTAACCCTAGAGGGGAGGTAACTGACGTGCAGGTGCTCAAAGACCTGACCAGGGAGGAGCCCTTCTGCGACACGCTGGAACCCACATGGCGCAAGGAGCGCCGTGTGCCGGGCCAGACGGCGATACCCGAGGGCCGCTACCCAGTGGTGGTAACCTGGTCGCCCAGATTCAAGAAGTGGCTGCCACTCCTGGTGAATGTGCCCAAGTTCTCGGGCATCCGCATCCACGCAGGCAACTACCCCAAGGACACGCAGGGCTGCATCCTGCTGGGCAAAAACCAGTTTGTGGGCAAGCTCATCGACTCCCGCCTATGGGTGAACCGATTCATCCGCCGATTTGTGGAGGCTAGGGATCATGACGAGGCTGTATGGATCACGGTGATGTAGTTGGGAGTTAGGAGTTAGGAGTTAGGAGTTAGGAGTTGGGAGTTGGGAGTTGGGAGTTTTTTTTGGGGTGATGGCTATAATAAACAAGAAACCCTGCAAAATCTTTCGATTTGCAGGGTTTATCTTGGGTGGAAGGTGGGACTCGAACCCACGACATTCAGAACCACAATCTGACGCTCTAACCAACTGAACTACGTCCACCATGTTAGCTTGCTTAGAAGAGTCATTTCTTTTAAGCGAGTGCAAAGGTACGAAGAAAATCTGATTCTACCAAATTTTTCCGCAACTTTTTTGCGATTTCTTACGAAAAAAGTGACATTTCCCCCTTTTTAGCCCCCTTTCTCTAGAATAAAAGGGGATAAATGGGGTGGAATGCCACTCTTTCTTAATGTTGTAATTTTGGGAGATTTTATCCAGTCTTTTACTTAGCTGGGCTAGCAGGTACAGTAGGAGCTGCTGCTGGAGCCTGAGCGCCTGCTGCTGGAGCTGCCTTCTGGGCATCCTTGCTAGCACCTGGCATAGCTGGCAGGGCGGTCTGCTCCTGGGTAGCGCCCTCCATCACTGAGCTGTCGCCAGCTGCCTGAGGTGCTACGTAAGCACATGCCACGCTGATCACTACCATCGCTATGGCAAGTCCCCATGTAAGTTTTTCTACTACATCGGTGGTCTTGCGAACACCCATGATAGAGTTGGTTGATGAGAAGTTGGAAGCCAATCCACCTCCCTTAGACTCCTGGATCAGCACGATGAGAATCATCAGGATAGATGCCAGGACGATTAATACTACAAATAATGTGTAAGCCATTTTTTAATTTTAAAACTAGTTTTATTATTATTATTTTATTTATTTTTTATCCCTTTGCAGAGCATATTATTTCTTAGCATTCAGCATCAGCTTCTCCAGAAACCTGAGTTGATCTACATAATAGGCACTCTTTTGTGGGTGCTGCTTATGCAGGCGATCGATAATCTGATAGGCTCTCTCATACTTTCCCTGCTTGATGTAGATTCTAGCAAGGGTTTCTGTAAAGATTCCGCCATTATCGCTAGACTCATTATGAGGTGTTGCTTCTGCAGGCTCTGTGTCTGCTGATGATTTTGGTTCAGATTCCTCTGTGCCGTTAATCTTTTCCAGGTTAAAACCACCTTCTTCGATGAAGTCATCGATGAGACTGATTGTACGGGATGGTTGTTCCATCTTCTGTTCTGTCTCAGTCTCCATCAGATATGATACGTAATCTACTGCTGCATCTGCTGGTGTAGGTTTGCGTTTCTCTTTCTTCTTCTCGTTTTCCTCAGCATCGCTAGGGATGGAGTCGAGGAAGTGGTCGATGAGGCTGCTGGTGCGATCTTCTTTCTTCTTGGCATCAAGAATGCCCATACCTTGTGGCTTATTCTGGGTACGCTTGAGCTGATAGTGAGCTGCCTCTATCATCTGGAAGATGACTTTGCGGTCGGAGATATAGATGGCTGCTCGGCGAAGTTCTTCATCGAAGCTGGGGTCGTGGAGCAGGTATAGGTTTTTCAACATCAGCAGGCGAGCCGTCTGATAGTACGGATAAAGAGCCAAGAGCGCACGTAGGTCGTAGAGCGTCTCTCGGTCCATTTCCTCAGGATGTTGTATTAATCTATTTAATTCCACGATGTTTTGCTTTTTTCTTTGAACATTGATTTTTTTACCAGTTAGCTACAGTTGCATTGAATATCTGATCAACCAAATCCTTTACCATCTGGGTAACCAGCTCTTCCTGCACTGATGCCAGGCTCTGAGTGGTATCGTAGGTCTTGGCGGAGGTAAACTGTCGCTCGAAGTCCTCGTTGTGGTTTTTGGTATTGGTGAAGCGGACGTTCACTGTAATGCTCAATTCTGTCTGTGCAGAATATCCCTCTGCACTCACCGACTTGTTACGCTGTGAATATTGGGTGATTTCTCCCTCAATCTTCAAATCTCCGTTTCGGGAAACCTGGCGCAGCTGAGTGTTGCTGGCAAACTTGTCTTTCAGCTCATTGTTGAACATCGGACCCATAGGTCCCCAGACATACGAGCTTCTGATAGGGAAGTCGGCCAATTGGATGGTCTTGGTCTTGGTGTAGTCAATGCTGGCTCCGTTAAACTTGTAGCTTACGGAGCAGGCAGCAGTAGTTCCCATTACCAATATGACGCCTATTATATATAGGTACGCGCGTAAGTGCTTCATATTTTTATTCTTTATTATTGTCTTTCCCAGCAATGAGTCATTAATCATTTCCGAGCCCGTATTTCTTGATTCTTCGATAGAGGGTGCGGTCGGAGATTCCCAATTCGTCGGCTGCTTTTTTTCTGTTGCCATTGTTTCTCTCCAATGCTTTTTCTATCATCTGTCTGCCCAGTTTGCTGAGGTTAAGCGATTCGTTCTCGCTCAACTCTTCGTTGTCGAAATCCTTGATTTCCTCTGCTTCTACTTCCTGAGCTTCTGGTCGGGAATGTATCAGGTCTGGATGAGAGTTCAGCATGTCCGAGTGCGACTGTATGATATCCGACGTACGAGAGGGTGTCACATCTATTGGGTAGTTTGCGGGTATGATGCTATTGTCTATCGGTTGTGATTGAGAGAACCCTTGGGCACCGTTCAGTCCGCGCGCTTCATCAAGTTGTTTTCTCAACGAGTTCATTTCGCGTCTCAAGTCGCTTACGTTTCCTCTTAATTCGTATAGAATCTTATAGAGAATTTCTCGTTCGCTTTCATAACTGTGCTGCCCTACGTTCTGTTGAGAAATCGGGGCCAGCTGTGTACTCTCCTCATCTTTTGGGATGAATTGGAGAAGTGCATCCAGTCCGATTTCTCTTTCTTTTGAGAGTACCGACATCTGCTCTGTGATATTCTTGAGCTGTCGTACGTTTCCTGGCCACTTGTATTTCAACATCAGTTGCTTGGCATCTTCCGAAAGCGAGATTTTCGGCAAGTGGTATTTCTCAGCCATTTGCATGGCAAAGAGACGGAAGAGCAAGAGTATGTCACCGCCACGTTCGCGCAAAGGAGGCATCTGGATAGGAATCGTATTGAGACGATAGTAGAGATCCTCACGGAATCTTCCTTCGCTCACTGCCTTGCGCATATTCACATTGGTGGCAGCTACGATACGAACATTGGTCTTTCGGATTTCTGTACCTCCTACTCGGATATATTCACCAGTTTCCAGCACACGAAGCAGTCGGGCTTGGGTCTGGATAGGGAGTTCTCCTACCTCATCGAGGAAGATGGTTCCCTTGTTGGCTATTCCGAAGTAACCTTCGCTTTCGCCGATGGCTCCAGTGAAGGAACCCTTTTCGTGTCCGAAGAGTTCGCTGTCAATGGTTCCCTCTGGGATGCTGCCGCAGTTGATAGCGAAGTATTTCTCTCTTCTTCGTGGAGAATTGTCGTGGATGACTCTTGGAATGATTTCCTTACCCACTCCGCTTTCTCCGATGATGAGCACGGAAAGGTCTGTCGGTGCCACCTGTAAGGCAACATCGAGAGCACGATTCAATCCGTCGCTATTTCCGACGATATTGTATCGTTGTTTTATCTTTTGAAGTTCGGAATTATCCATTTAGCTGCCAAAATTACACATTTTTTTTGAATTATCTGCTTTTTTCGTCCAAAAATAGGTTATGGAGAGCAGAAAATAGGTGATTTTTAACTTTTTCGCCTATCTTTCTACTCTTTTTCCTTAATTTCTAGTCACGTATCAGGCTGATATTGCTGCCGGAAACATACAAGTTCCAGCAGCTAATTTCGCCTTGTTTTTTACTCTTTAGAAGCTGGCTTCTGACCAGCCTGAACTGCAGAGAGAACAGCTGAGAGAGCTGCAGCAGCCTGTGCAGCCTTCTGCTTGTTTGGCTGTTGAGCTTTCTGATTATTGTTCTTCTGCTCATTGTTCTGTGCCTCCTTCTGCTCGTTGTTTCTTGGAGCATTGTTCTGCGCCTCCTTCTGCTCGTTGTTTCTTGGAGCATTGTTCTGTGCCTCCTTCTGCTCGTTACCCTTTGGTGCTCCCTGTTTTCCGTTCTTTGAAGGGAATGGAGATGGAGCGTGCTTCTTAGGGATAGAGAAGCGAACCTTTTCACTTTCGTCTCGCTTCTCGTGATAGAGCTTTGGCAGCGGGTTTGTACCCACCTCGTCGCTTGTTTCGCGATGGCGGAAAGCATCGAGAGCCGTGAAGATAGCATGGCGGAATGATGTTGGGTCTGCCTCGTTGCAGCCTGCCATGAAGTAGCAAGGAGTTGTGTTGGCTGCGGTATGGATGAGTGGCAAGCCTGCAGTGTAGAGCACGCCATCCTCGTTGTAGAGAGCATGGAATGGCACAGTAGCCTGATCGTAGTACATTGCCATGATTCCATCGAATTCGCTGAAGTAACCGCTGCCGAAGAATTCGTCTGCAGGGTAAGGACCAAACGCCTGGATTCCCTTGTCTGCAAGGTGGTCGATAGCCGGGATGATGATTTCGCGTTCCTCTTTGCCGCAACTCTGTTCCTCGTTGATGCTAGGATTCAGGGCTAGTACGGCGATACGTGGATTGGTGATGAGGAAGTCGCGCTTCAATGTCTGCCAGAGCAATGTTGTCTTGCTCACGATACTTTCCTGACTGATTGCACCAGCTACTTGAGCCAAAGGTGTCTTTTCTGTGATAGCTGCGATACGGAGGTCGTCTCCGATGAGGATGCTCAGGGAACTGTTGCGGTCGCCGATGCATGTTTCGATGTACTCCTTGTGTCCCTTGAAGGTATATCCTTCTATTTTGACGTTCTGACTGCTTACTGGTGCTGTAATCAAGACATCGTAGAGATTGTTGCGATAGTCGGTCATAGCACGGTCGAGTGCTTTGATGGCTGCAGCTCCTGATTCATCAGTAGGAAGTCCCATATCTACCTTAACCTCTTCATCTACGGCTGCGAGGAGGTTGATACGTCCATCTTCAGCATCTTCTGCTTTCTGGATGATAGAGAACTGGGCTGGCAGATTCATCGCCTTGCGATAATAAGCTGCCACTTTAGGTGAACCATAGATGATTGGGGTGCAAAACTCCAACATCTCTGGCTCACTGAATGCCTTAAAAATGAGTTCATATCCGATACCATTGGTATCTCCGTGGGTGATAGCCACCCTGATTTTCTTGTTGTCCATTAATACTTATTTTATAGTAGAAATCGCAGCTTCGAGCTGCTTGATTAATATTTTCTTTTTC
>OQWM01001435.1_pt1 | contig 16368 bp, 15 predicted proteins | sample 1691531 | NCBI WGS metagenome assembly OQWM01 (sample SAMN03418257, study PRJEB22391) | human gut metagenome | biome: human-gut; feature: organic feature; material: feces | host: Homo sapiens | place: Tanzania | collected 2013-01
TGTGGCAAACGCCAGCCTGCCGCTGGTTCTGGTGGCCTTCATCGTGGCCGCTCTGGTCCGCATCTCGGTCGGTTCTTCCACCGTGGCCATGACCATGGCCGCAGGCATCATCTCCGCCATGCCCGGCATCGGCGCGCTCAGCCCCCTGTATCTGGCCTGCATCACCGCGGCCATTGCAGGCGGCTCCACCGTCTGCTCGCACTTCAACGACTCCGGCTTCTGGCTGGTCAAGAGCCTTGTGGGTATGGATGAAAAGACCACCCTCAAGACCTGGACCATCATGGAAACGCTGGTCGGCGGCGTAGGCTTCCTCGTCGCACTGATCATCTCCTTCTTCGCTTAACTTTGCCCGATCGGGGCTCCAGTACCCTTCAAGCGGGTGTTCCGTTCCTTCTTCTCCTTTTATAGCATTCTCAATCCTTTGCCTGAACAGCCGCTCCGGTTTTTGCTTTGCCCGGAGCGGCTGTTCTGTTTGCATAAAAAGAAATGAATGGAATCGTGGATATATGCAGATTGACTGCATAAAGCAAGAATATATTTACTTGATATTGCATAAATATACAATGTGAACCAAATCGACGGTCAAAGTCGGGCTCGATTTGGCGGTTTTCCGCATTGACGGAAAAGGTCGCCTTGGCCTTCTCTTCGAGGCCGTCCAGCTCGTCTGCCTGCCCGACGTTTCCGGCCACGGCGATAATCTCGGGATTGTTGTAATTTTCCTTTAACCACGGAATGATTATTGATGTATCAAGTCCTCATAAACTGTATTATTCAACTGCAATGTTGTATCATCACTAACTACATCTTCTATGATACACGGCAAAGCCATGCACAATTTATAGAAAGCATCCTTGTCACCAAAGACTAATTCATAGAACTTATCCATTGACATACGACGTATTCGCTTATGAGAGCAAGGCTTCTTGTCTATTGATATCTTCCATGTTTCATCCTTAGATTTCTTTGATATGGTTTCAACCAAATAACAAACAGCTTCATCATCATCAAGCAAGCAAGACTGCATTTTCATATATGTCTTTTGAGAAGAGGCAGCATTCATCGTATTATGTTTATTTTTCATTTCAACATAAATATGCAAACGAGGATTCTCAACATCAAAGCCAGATGATACCTGTTCCGATTTTGCCTGTCATAAATCTGTGAACACCAAGTTCACCGAGAAAAAATGTGATTAGTACCGCTGCTGTTTTGCCCATTTGTAAGCACTCCTTAAAATTTATTTGTTGAGTACACTATACAGAATAAAAATTATAAATGCAACAATTTGGCAGCAAGGTCAGTTTTTCGGCAAGAAAGTCATAAAATCACAAAGGACATTGCCAAATGACAATGCCCTCTGCGAATGAGTTAAAATGAATAAACCTGTTATCTGTTTTGAATTGCAATTTTTCTGTAGGTATCGAACTTAACCCACTTTGCAAAGAAATCCGCATCGTTGATGCTTTTAAGATTTGAATACTCGGAAAGAAACTGCTGAATTTTTTCGTTGCTATCGGCAAGAACCTCAAAACCTCTGCCGTTTACAACAGGAACACCGCCGTAGCTGTACTCCGATGTCGGAACGATATCGGTAATCTTGCGGTCACGAACCTTTACGGCAACGCTGTCACGAAGAACTATAATATCAAAGCTGTCGGGATACTTATAGCTTTCGCCCTCAACAGGGATTGTGTCACCCTTTGTATAGGTTTCCTTAACAGGCTGATATTTGAGAACATTAAGGCTTGAAGTGTCGTAGAAAAACTCTTCAAAGATATCACCTCTTGCCTCAAGTGAGCCGAGTACGAATGACGCCTTTTTTGCATCATCGGCTTTTTCTTCAACCGAATCAACAACACCGCAGGCTGATGTCATATTTGACACACGGTCAATCAAAATAAGCTCACCGAGTGTTTTATGCTTTGAGAAAAGGTCAACCGCAATCGGCTCTGCAAGCAGAATTGTGCAGACTGCGATTCCGTTCTTTGTGAGTGAATCGGCAGGAATATGCTCGCCTGTGTTCACATCAACAGCGTACTTGATTTCGGAAACGATACCCGAAATAGTCTTTGTGCCGAGCTTTACAAGATAATCCTTGCCGGCTGTAAGCTGTTCGTCATCCATCCAGAGAATTGACGCTGTAAGCTCCTGATAAGACGCAAGATTTGTGTCCTTTGTAATTACACAGCCACGGGATACATCAACTTCCTTGTCAAGTGTGATTGTAACGGGCTGTCCCTTGAAAGCAGTTTTAACATCCTTATCTGTCATAAGAATCTGCTTTACATGAGCCTTTTCATTGCTAGGGAGTGTTACGATTTCATCGCCTACGCTGATACTGCCCGACTCAATCTGTCCCTGAAAGCCTCTGAATGTGTGGTCGGGACGGCAAACTCGCTGAACAGGAAGATAGAATCCTTCTTCCTCCTCCGAGGAATCAACATCAACAGTTTCGAGATACTGAAGCAGAGGAACACCGTTGTACCACGGAATGTTTTCGGACTTTACGGTAACATTGTCGCCCTCTGTTGCGGAAAGCGGAATGATGTAGATATCGTCAAGTAAAAGCTCGTTTTTAAGTTCTTCAATCTGCTTTACGATTTCGTCAAAGCGTGACTTGCTGTACTTTACCAAATCCATCTTATTAACGGCAAAGACAAAATGTCTTATACCCATAAGCTTACAGATTCTTGCGTGCCGTCTTGTCTGAACAAGAACGCCCTGTGATGCGTCAATGAGGATAACTGCGAGGTCTGCAAAAGATGCGCCTACAGCCATGTTTCTTGTATATTCCTCGTGACCTGGTGTGTCGGCAACGATAAAACTGCGGTTGTCGGTTGTGAAGTAGCGATAAGCAACATCAATTGTGATGCCCTGCTCACGCTCAGCCATAAGACCGTCAAGCAAAAGCGAATAGTCAATGTCACCGCTGCGACTGCCGACCTTACTGTCAAGCTCAAGAGCCTTTTCCTGATCGGCATAAATAAGCTTTGCGTCATAAAGTATGTGACCTATGAGTGTTGATTTACCGTCATCAACACTGCCGCAGGTAATAAATTTAAGTAAACCTTTCATCAGAAGTAACCCTCCCTTTTTCTGCGTTCCATACTGCCCTGTGCCTCGTTGTCAATTACTCTGGAGGTACGCTCCGAAGAAACGGAGCTGAGGGTTTCGTCAATAATTTCATCAAGAGTTGTTGCAGTCGACTCTATGCCGCCTGTAAGAGGATAACAGCCGAGTGTTCTGAAACGAACCGATTTCAATTCGGGTACTTCGCCCTCTTTGAGCGGAAAACGATCGTCATCAACCATAATAATGTTGCCGTCACGGTAAACAACAGGTCTTTTTGCCGCAAAGTAAAGCGGAACGATGTCAATTTTTTCCCTTTGAATGTACTGCCATATGTCCTTTTCTGTCCAGTTGGAAATTGGGAACACACGAATGCTTTCGCCCTTATTGATTTTTGTGTTGTAAAGCTTCCACATCTCGGGGCGCTGGTTCTTAGGATCCCATGCCTGTGCTTTATTTCTGAAAGAGAAAATTCTTTCCTTGGCTCTTGACTTTTCCTCATCTCGTCTGCCGCCGCCGAATGCCGCAGTAAAGCCGTATTTGTTGAGTGCCTGTTTGAGAGCCTGTGTTTTCATAATATCTGTGTAAGCCGCACCGTGATCAAACGGGTTGATGCCTTTTTTAACACCTTCTTCATTGGTGTAAACGAGCATTTCAATTCCGAGCTTTTTTGCTGTGTCATCACGGAATTTTATCATATCCCTGAACTTCCATGTTGTGTCAATGTGGAGGAACGGGAACGGCGGTTTTTCGGGATAAAACGCCTTCATTGCAAGGTGGAGCATAACCGAGCTGTCCTTGCCTATTGAGTAGAGCATAACAGGCTTTTCGCACTCTGCCGCAACTTCTCTGATTATGTATATAGCTTCTGCTTCAAGCTCATCTAAATGTGAAAGCTGACTCATACCTTATCTCCTTTTCACGGAAATACTTACAAAGTGTTTCCTTAGTATTTGTTTGATTCTTTTTGATTTATATCAATCTTAATGACCTCGCCATGCGGTTTTTCAATTAACCACGAGAGGATATCTCCGTTCTTTTCGGTGTGAACCTTACTGCCCATACCGCCGATATCAGAACCGAGGAAAAAGCTGATTGCATATGCGGGACATTCTTTTATGCAGGAAGTGCAGCCCCAGCAATCCTTGGGATATTTGATGTACGCCTTGCCGTTTTCGTCAGTCTTGATAAGACTTCCGGGGCAGACATTGCGACACCTTTTGCAGCCTATGCACTTGGACTTGTCAATTGCTATGCTCATACTTTTCACCTCCCGTTACAAGGTCACGAATAATAATTTTTATCTCGCCGTTTTCAAGGCGGGAATTAACATACTTGTTAAAGTTCCTGTCGTCCTTTTCGGGATAGTCAAGGTTTTCGGCAAAGCTGTGCCAGCGTGTTTCCTTTCTCGCTCTGAGGTGAGCAATTACGCTTTTGCAGACCGTAAGCCTTTCTTTAAGCTCGCAGATATACATAAGCTCCTGAAAATCTTCTGCATAGAGGTCATCTGTGAGCGTTTCAAGCTGTCTGATTTTGCAGTCGGCAATGTCAAGCTGTTTTTCGTTGAAACGGTAGTTTGTTTTTATACCGCCTGCGTAGCTGTCCATAACCGTCTGCATTGCCTCTTCAAGCTGTTCCGTGGTGTAGAGTGAATGGCGGTCTGTGAGATATTTCTCGGTTTCTCTGAGGTGATAATTTGTATCTTCATCGCTGATTTTCTCAAAGCTTTCTTTGCTGTCAATATACTTAACTGCCGAAAGCCCTGCAATTTCACCCTCTGCAAGAGCGCCCGTAACATACTTCTGCGGACAACCGCCTGCAACATCACCGCCTGCAAAAAGTCCTTCAATTGTGGTTGCACGGTCTGTGTCAACCCAGTAACCGCTTGCCGTGTGACCGCCTACGATATACGGCTCTGTTCCCTCAATTTCAACATTCTGCCGAGAAGGATTTCTTCCGCTTTCAATCCACTTGATTGTCTGCGAAGGTGCCATATTGAGATAGGCTTTTAAAAGTGATTCGTCCTGCTCGGTTGTGATTCCCTCTGTTCTGAGGTAGCAGGGACCTCTGCCCTCCTGATTTTCATTTACCGTACCGTAAACTCTTTCGGAGGTTGTAAGTCCGTACTTTGTTTCATAAACCTCGCCGAGTGAATTAATCTGCTTTGCACCTACACCCTGTGCAAGAGTTCCCGTGGGAGCGATTGTGTCCTTGCATCTGAGTGCGATAAAACGCATTTCAAAGGTTGTCATCTCTGCACCGGCTCTGATTCCCATTGCGTAGCCTGCACCTGTATTAAAGGGCGGATACCACATCTTGTGACGGGAAAATCCGGGGTTGTTCGGCTTGTAAAGTCCTGCCGCACCGCCTGTGGCAATTATGACAGCCTTTGCTTCGATTGTGTAGAAAATTCCGTTTTCAATGCCGAATCCGAATGCACCGTTGATTTTGTTGTCCTTTACCGAGTAATCAAAAATATTAACACGGTTGAGAACGGTTACATTCTTTGCCTTTTCGACTGCGTCCGCAAGAATCGGCTTTATGTTTTCACCGTTGATTTTAAGGTTTCGGTTGCCTCGTGTAACATACTTTCCGTTCTCGTCCTTTAAAATTACAAGACCGAGTTTTTCAAGCCTGTCGGTTACTTCGTTGAGCCTTTCGGACATGGTAAGGAGCAAATCCTCTCTGACAATCCCGTCAGCGTCCTTTTTAGCGTAGTCAACATAGTCCTGCGGTTTTCTGCCCTCAACAATGTATGCGTTAAGAGCGTTTACACCTGCGGCAAGACAACCGCTTCTTTTGATGTGTGCTTTTTCACAGATAAGAACCTTTTTGTCCGAATTTTCGGAAATGGTCAGAGCCGCATAACAGCCTGCCGTTCCTCCGCCTATAACGAGGACATCGGTGCTTATTTTTTCTGTTTTCATAGGATTTCACTCCCTTGCCGTTATTGTTTTTCGTCAAGATATTTTTCTGCCGAAATCACACAGTTTGCACCGTCCGACACGGCTGTAACGACCTGACGAAGTGCTTTTGTTCTGATGTCACCGCCTGCAAAAATACCGTCTGCGGAGGTTTTTCCGCTTTCATCGGCAATAATGTAACCGTACTTGTCGGTTTTGACAAGATTTGCAAGAGGTTTTGTATCGGGAACACTTCCGACTGCAACGAAAACACCGTTGCAATCAAGCTGTTTTTCTTCTCCGTTTTGTAAAAGTGTGACCGAAGTCACCTTTGTATCTCCGTTAATTTCAGATACCGTTGCATTTGTAAGAGCTTCAATATTTTCCGTGGCAAACACCCTGTTCTGCAAGGCTCTGCCTGCTCTGAAGGAATCCCTTCTGTGAACGAGATAAACCTTTTTGCAGAATCTTGAAAGCAGAAGTGCGTCACCCAAAGCAGTGTCACCGCCGCCTGTTACCACGGTAATTTTATCCTTATAGAAAGCCGCATCACACACCGCACAATAAGAAACTCCGTTACCCGAAAATTCCTTTTCGCCTTTCACACCAAGCTTTCTGCGCTGTGTTCCTGCCGCATAAATTACGGCTTTTGTTTCAAGACTTTCACCGCCGTCAATGTTTACGGAGAAGTTACCGTTAACTCTTTCAACCTCGGTAACCTCTCCCTCAACAAATTCAGCACCGAGTTTTTCGGCGTGAGTTCTGAACTTTTCTCCGAGGTCAAAGCCCGTTTCACCGTAAAGTCCGGGGTAATTATCTACTCTCTCGCTCTCGGCAATCTGTCCCGTACCCATAAATTCTTTTTCAACCACAACCGCTTTAAGGTTTTCACGCTGTGCATAAATTGCGGCTGAAATTCCTGCGGGACCGCTGCCGATAATCACGATGTCGTACATAATCTCCCTCCTTTACTCTATAACAAGTTCTTCCTTTTCTGCTGTATCTCCCGTAATTTTGAATGAATTGAGAACGGGGTTTTCTCTGTCCATAAGCGAAAGAATCATATAGCTTGCCTTGCTGTCAAAGGCAAGTCTTTTGTCCTCTTCAGACGGTCTTGACGGCGATTCGGGATGTGAATGCCAGTTGCCGAAAGGAACAAATCCGTTCTTTCTCATATCTTTGATTGCCTCAAGCTGTTCCTTTGGATCAAGCGAAAAATGTTCGTTTGAGTGATCGATATTTGTAAGGAGATAAACCTTTTTAATCTCCTTGTCACCGCCCTCAACCGTTCCTGCAATAAGACCGCAAGCCTCATCGGGAAGCTCCTTTACAGCGTGAGCAAGTATTTTTTCAAAGTCGCTTTTTGTAAGTTTTATCATAAATGAACACCGTCACATTCTGCCTGTTCGTAGTCGATAAGCTCTGTGATTGTCGGGTGGTCACCACAGACTGCGCAATTGTGTGTGTCACTCGGAAGTTTCACCTTGCGAAATTCCATTTTGAGTGCGTCATATGTAAGAAGATAGCCCGTGAGCAACTCGCCCTGACCGATGATGTACTTGATTGCTTCCATTGCCTGTAGGCTGCCGATTACACCGCCCATTGCACCGATAACACCTGCCTGCTTACAGGTTGGAACTGCGTCCTTTGGCGGAGGGTTCTTGAATACACAACGGTAACAAGGACCTTCACCCGGCACATAGGTCATAAGCTGACCTTTAAATCTGATGATTCCGGCGTGTGAGAAAGGCTTTTTAGCCATTACACAGGCATCGTTGATAAGGAACTTTGCCGGAAAGTTATCCGTACCGTCAATGATGAAGTCATACTCCTTTACAAGTTCAAGAATGTTTTCGCTTGTAACAAATGTGTGGTATGTCTTTACGGTAACATCGGGGTTGATAGCCTCCATTGTTTCCTTTGCCGACTCAACCTTAGGCTTGCCGATATCCTGTGTTGAGTGAATAATCTGTCTTTGAAGATTTGAGAGATCCACCTCGTCTGCATCTGCAATTCCGATTGTACCTACACCAGCGGCGGCAAGATACATTGCGGCAGGAGCGCCGAGTCCGCCTGCACCGATAATGAGAACCTTTGCATTAAGGAGCTTTTTCTGTCCCTTTGCGCCGACCTCTTTAAGGATAATGTGTCTTGAATATCTTTCAAGCTGTTCGTTTGAAAATGCCATTACTGACCGCCTCCCATAAAGTAAAGGAACTCTACAACATCGCCGTCCTTTAAGGTTGTTTCTTCAAATGTACCGCTCTTAACAAATTCGTCATTGATTGTAACGGTCACATACTCGGGTGTTTCAACATTCTCGTCAATAATGAGCTGTGCTACCGTAAGATTGTCTGCAACTTCCTTTTTGTTTCCTGCAACTATGATTGTCATAACGATTACTCCTTAATAAGTTTTTCTGTCACTTCGATTATTTCTGATTTTTTGACCGCACCTCTGAGTCTTTCTTTCTCTTCACCGTTTTTGAAAAAAACGAGTGTGGGGGCAGCCTGTACTTCATATTCCGATGCAAGCTCGGAATCAAAATTAACATTTATCTTTGCAATTTTCAACTTGCCCTCATACTCTTTTTCAAGCTCAAAGAGTACGGGTGAAAGTCTTTTGCAAGGGATACAGCTGTCGGAATAAAAATCCGCAAGCACGAGTGTATCGGCTGAAAGGACTTCGCTCTGAAAATTGTCTTTGCTTACTCTCTGCGGCATTTAATCACCAACCTTTTCAACAATCAGGTCATATGTGCCGTCCTCGTTGTCAATGAGCTTGAGAATTTTGTGTCCCTCTTCCTTGATACTTCTCGGAACATTCTGAACAGGCTCGCCGTCATTCATTTTGATTGAAAGGATCTGACCTTCGTCAAGTTCTTCAAGGGCAACCTTTGCCTTTACAAAAGTTGTCGGGCATACCACATCGGTAATATCTACTGTATCGTCAATTACAAAATCAGCCATTGTAAACCTCCAAAATTCTCTGTTCAAATTTTTCTCTGCCTACTCTGTCGATTGTAAACTTAAAGCGTTCGCTCGGCTTTGCGTTTTCTGCAAAGAAGTTAAGAGCGGCATCACAGATTTCCATAAGTTTTTCTTTATTTTCGATAAACGGAATAATTGTTTCGCCCTTGTTGATTGAGTTGCCGAAAAGTCCGCCGAATGAAACAATGTAGCCGTGAATTGTGTCCCACGCATCTGTCGGGCAAGCCTTGAAGCATCTGCCGCAGTAGTTACACTTTGAATTGTCAACGGAAATTTTTCCGTCCTCAAGAGTGATTGCACCCTGACGGCAGGCCTTTACGCAGACTCCGCAGCCGATACAAGCGTCCTCTTTCCATGAAACCTTGATTCCGCCCTTGATACCGACATCGTTTTCCTCAGCTTTAAGGCAGTTGTTCTGACAGCCTGTTATGCCGAACTTGAACTTGTGCGGAAGTTCCTTTGCAAAATATCTGTCGTCAAGCTCCTTTGCAAGAGCGTATGTATCAATACAACCGCTGGGACAGATTGCCTCACCCTGACAGGCTGTAATTGTTCTTACTCTCGGACCGCAAACGCCCGGCTCAACATCGCCCTCGGCAAGTGCCGCGCCTTGTGAAATTCTTTGAAGAAGACGAAGACCTTTGGGACGACGTTCTCATCGAAAACCGTCAGGCAATCGAGATGTCAAACATATACAGAGACATTTTGTCGGGCACGATGGACACCTACGCTTCCATCATTTCAAACAACCTTAACGTCGTTATGAAGACGCTCACGGTGCTCACGCTTTTGGTCGACACCCCTGCTATGATTGCGGCTCTTTGGGGCATGAACACGGGCGTTCCGTTTGAAGGTCAGCAATGGGGTTTCTGGGTTGTTGTCGGAATAAACGTGCTTATCTGCATTGCGCTCATCATCGTATTCATAAAAAAGAAAATGCTCAAATAACGCAGTGCAAAACCGTCATCGAATTGCAAACTTATCGTCTGATAATATCTTCAAAAAGTCGGCATATCAGCCGACTTTTTCATCGCCGCACAAAAGCATCCGCCTTTTATCTACATATAAAAAACAGTTGTTCTATCCGCATATTCGTCAATTCGCAAGACCGTATTGCATTCTTTATAACATAAGAATAGAAGTCAATAGATTACCTTTTTGGGGCACAAAAGCTACGATAAGGCCGTCATTAAAAAACGGATACATTTTACTTCCGATTTTTACACGATTCTTTGTACAACCGATAATCTATCGGCGTATTTTGAATAATTATTTCTAACAATAAACATATAAACAGACAAAAAGCCCCAAACCGATTTCTCGGCTTGGGGCTTTCAAATCACTTTTTAGTCGCGCTTATATCAGCCTTGCATAAGTGCTTGCATAATCTTTGTCATGCACTTGACGATAATCTTTCTCTCTTCGGGAATGTCTTTAAATTTATTGTATGCGGCAAGAAGAAGCATTGCAACGTTCATCTTCATCTGCTTGGACATGTTGAGCGAAAGCATATAATCGACGAGATTGGGCAACTTGACGAGTTTTGCGGGTTTGACGATTTCGTCGTCTTCTTCCGGACCGTCCACGACGTAAACGACTTCTTCCTGTTGTTCGTCGGTTGCGCCTTGCTCGACTGCGGGTTCTTCTTCGACTTGCTCGTCTTCACTTTCTTCCGTTTCTTCCGTTTCTTCGGTTTCTTGCGCGTCTTCGTCCACCGTCTCTTCGACTTTTTCGTCTTCAACGGTTTCGGGAGCAGGCGTTTCGACTTGCTCGGATTGTTCAATCTCTTCTTGGACGGGCGTTTCTTCGCACTTGACTTCTTCGACGGTCTCTGCCTGTTGCTCCGTCTTTTCTTCGACTCCGTCGTCAACGGGCACGGCAACGAGATCTTCGCCTTTATCTTGCTTTTCAGCGTACGCAACCGCTTCGAGTTCGCCTTCTTGTGCGGTGTCGTCGTCTTCGATGATTTCGCTTTCAAGGAAGATTTTTTCTTCTTCAGGCTTCGGTTCTTCTACAGGATGTTGCTTTTCAGCCTGCTCTTGTTCCAGAGCGAGTTGTTTTGCACGTTCTGCTTCAAGTTGCGCTTGTTTTTTCTTCTTTCCAAACATCTTACAATCCTCACAATATGTTTTTATTGTAGCGTCGGCAAATAAAGTCCCCCGACTGAACTTGTTTTTGTTTATACAAAAATTTTAGTCACGATATTATATTTACGCTCACTTGTTTTCTTGCAAGTCGCGCATAACCTTTGTGAGACAACTCACGACGATTTTGCGGTCTTCCTTGCTATTTTCAAACTTCTTGTACGTGCCGATGAGCATTGTTGCGATTTGAATCTTCATTGCTCGCGGCATGTTCTTTGAGAGCATATAATCGACGAGATTTGGCAATTTGACGAGTTTTGCGGGCTTAACGTGTTCATCGTCGTCTTCGTCTCCGTCAACGACGTACACCACTTCGGGTTCTTCGTCTTCCGTTTGCGCTTCTTCACCGTCTTCGTTTTCTTCGGTTTCTTCCGCGTCTTCGTTTTCAACGTCTTCGACGGTGTCTTCCGTCTCTGCCGTTTCTACATCTTCGCCTTCTGCAATTTCTTCTTGTTCGCTTTCGGAATCGTCAGTCGTATCCACGGATTCTGTCTCTTGTTCTTCGACTTCTTCCGTGCTTTCTTCGACAGGAGACTCTTCGCTTTCTTGTTCTTCTGTCTCTTCGACTGTCTCTTCGACCGCTTCCGTTTCCGTATCTTCTACAGGTTCGGATTCTTCCGTAGGTTCTTCTACAGATTCTTCTGCAGGTTCTTCGACAGATTCTTCTGCAGGTTCTTCGACAGATTCTTCCGCAACGGGTTCTTCTTCGACTTGCTCGTCTATGACAGGTTCTTCAACTTCTTCGGTTTCTTCCGTGTCTTCGTCTTGAACGGGTTCTTCTTCAACGGTTTCGTCCGCAACTTCGTCCGCTTGCTCTTCGACTTGGACAGGCTCTTCGTCTGCGTCTTGCGGCTCGCTGGCTATAAGTTCGTCTATTGTTTGTTCAACAGTGCCGTCTTCTTCGTCGGGAGTCTCTTCCGCGCTTTCTTCTTCGATTTGAGCGGATTTTTCTTCTTCCGTCTTCTCTTCTATAAGTGCTTCGATAGGCGTCTGTTCGAGCGCGTATTCCTGCTCTGCGTCAACCGCCTTTGCGGTGTTGCGAGCAATGATTTCTTCCACCATGCCCGAGAGTTCGGCAAGCGGAGACGAATCCGTCGCATAATTGCTTTCGACCTGAAGATTGACTTTTGCGTCAAGGTCTTCTTGCATATCTTCAAACACTTCGAGACATTTTTTCGATTGTTTGCGGTTGATTATGACAAGCACGAGAAAAACGACTGCTATTGCGACAAGTCCGACGAAATGAATCACACCCATTTCGTTTGCCGTAAGCGTGCCGAATCCCCAAAATGCGAAAAAACCGAGAACGAGAAGTGCGATTGCAAGATAAATACCTGAGCGATAGTCCTTGTTTTTCTTCACGACTTTTTCGTACACGTTTCCGTCGCTGACGACGTCGCTCGGATAGCCGAATCTCACGCCGAGATATTGCACCCAACTGTCGCGCAAAGGTTGCGGTGCTTTTGACGAGAAGCAATGTGCCGTGAAATCGCTCACGTTGTCGTCGTCAACCTGGTCAACGTTTGCGAGATATTTTTCGATTTTTTTGCTTGCGCCGATGAGCTTGCGAGCGCGAGAGCCGAAATAAGTGAGCGCAACTATAACGCCGATGCCGACGATCACGGCAACGACGACGATAAAATACGTTTTGAAATCGATAGCGGGCATTTTGGAAGAGAGTTCCGCAAGCCAATTGAATGCTTTTTCAAAAAATTCCACAAGCACGTCTCCTATATCGAATACAAATTATCTATATGATTATACATACAATACACAAAAAAATCAAGATAATAACAAAACATTTGTCGCATTTTTTTAATGTTTCGTCACTTTAATATACGCAAAAGCGCGCCACAACCTGCGTTTTGCAGCGTTATGGCGCGCCTAAACCGTCTTCGCTTTTTACAAATCCATCGTTTTGCCGCTCTTGAACGAATAGAGCACAACTCTATCGATTTTTGCACAAATCACACTTTCAACCGCAGATTTGTATAGATAAAGTTGCTTTTTGTACTTTTTTACGGTTTCTTCGTCTCTCAAAAGCGAGTTCTTGAAATCGACTATTATCTTCACGTCGTCGTTGATGAAAAGGTCTATGACGCCCTGAACGAGAACTCTGTCCTGCGACGTAAATCCGTCCGACACTTCGCACGCCGGCTTGTACATCATAAAGGATTGTTCCCTGTGACATCTGCCTTTCTTTTCCGCTTCGCGTGCGATTGCCATAACGTCGCTTTCAAGGCAACGCAATATGTCTTTCGGGTTTACGACGGTTCTTTCTTCTTCGGTGAGAACGTTTCTTGCCACCATATCGTCTATTGCGGCTTGCACCTGATTTTCGTCGTTTACGAAGTAGTCGATATACTGCATAACCTTGTGATACGCCGTGCCTATTTTTGCCGCTTCTTCGTAAATTCTCACCGTCTCTTCGTCTATGCTGTCAAGAGCAGATACGCTGTATTTCATCGCAAGAGCCGTCGCTTCTTCGTGCGGATACTTGAACGCCTGTGCCGCGGCGATTTTCTCTTTCACTTCTTCGTTACATTTGCCAGCGACGACGTTTTGCGCCGCTCTGTCAATCTCGACGTCTTGAGCACTATGCTTGAACACGGGCACTTGTGCGCCTTCGGCAACTGCTTGCGATATGAAATCGAGTGCGCAACCTGCGCCCGTAAGTTTCGCACTTTGTCCGAACTCTTTCGCTTTTGCGTCCGACACGGTTGCAGTGATATACATAAGTTGTTTCGCTCTCGTTAGCGCAACGTAAAACAAGCGGATCTCTTCTTTCAGTTGATTGTCTTTTATGCTCTTCTCTACGGCAAGTTTCGAAAGCGTAAGTTTCGTTTTGGTTTTGTTGTCGACGTCGAAATAATTCATTCCGACAAGCCCCTTGTTGTTCTTCTTGTTTTCAAGGTCGCTGTCTCCGAAGCCTTTGCCCGTCGCGATAAGGTCTCCCGTGGCGGAATCGCGCTTGAATTGCACCGCGCAATCGGCAACGAAAACTATCGGGCTTTCAAGTCCTTTGTATCCGTGAAACGTGCTGATGGCAACTCTGTCTTCGCCGCCGCCGTCTCTTGTTTCGTTTGCGCCTTCGACGTAGTCTTCGACGAATTTTCCGAGCGATTGTTCGCTCTCCGCCGCACTGCGTATAAAGCCTTTAAGTCCCGTAACGTTGCCTTCGCCCGTGCGCATCAGATACGCGTCGTAGCAAAACTCGGCAACCGCGTCGTTCATAAGTTCGTTCACACTCTCAAACGACGCTTTGAGCCTGTATTTTTCAATTAAAGCAAGCGTTGACTTTGCCTTTGTCGCCAAATCGTCGTTTCCGAGTGCGCACGCCACGAATTTATCGTAAAAACATTCTCCGCTTCCCGACGCTATTTTTGCAAGTTCGCTCTCGTCGTATCCGCCGAAAAACGACAACAAAAAACCCGCAAACGGCACGTCTTGTCTGGGATTGTCGAGAGTGCGCATAAAACACATAATCTCTCTTTCGGGCAACGATGCCGAACGCACGAACGAGCCTTCCGACACCGGTATACCTTCGTCTTTCAGCACCTTTACGATCTCTATTGCAGAGTTCGAACGATTGCGGAACAACACCGCAATATCTCCGTATCCGATATATTTTCCGTTGCCGTTTTCGTCAACGCCTTTCGCTCTGCCGACAAGCGTTTTTATCTCGTTTGCGATAAATTTCCCTTCTCTGAACGCCGCGATTCCGCCGTCTTCGTCATCGTCGTCGAATCTCTCTTTCGTCACGTCGTAAAGACCGTTTGCGCTCTCGCTTTCGGATTTCGATTTAGAAAACAAATGCACCTGAACGTATCCTTCGGGAGACACGCCGTCAAGCGTTACGGGCGGTATAGACGCAAGTTCGAATCGCGCGTCCGATTTGTAGTTTATGTCCGCGCTCTTTTTTGTCATCACCACGTCGAAAACGTCGTTGACGAATTTGAGAATCCTGTACGCGCTTCTGAAATTGTGATTGAAATAGACGTTCAAACCGTCTTTGTTGCCGAAAGCAGAATACTTCTGCTGACGGGATATGAATATCGCAGGGTCTGCAAGGCGAAAACCGTATATGCTTTGTTTTACGTCCCCCACCATAAAGCACTCCCCTTTAACGAGTTTCTCTATGATTGCTTCCTGCGTGGGATTGACGTCCTGATACTCGTCGACGAACACCGCGTCGAAAGCGTCGGCAAGTCCGTACTCGTCGTGCGACAAAAGTTCCATTGCCTTGTGCTGCAAATCTTCAAACGACAACACGTCGTCTTCTTGTTTGAGCGATTGAAGTTTATTTGAAAACGTGCCTGCGATTTCCGTGAGTTTTCTCACGTACACGCCGTTTTGCTCGTGATATACGGCAAACGAATCGAGATTGTCGAAGATATTCGCCATCTCGTCAAGCACTTCTTCGATTTGCTTTATCACGCCTTTTGCATACGCGATTGTCGCCTTGTCTTCGTCGCTTGCTTTGGCAGGAATTCTCGCCGCCACTTTTTCGTACGCTCTTGCGATCGAACACGCTTTTTTAAGGCTGTCCGCAGAGACTATTCTGTCGCAAACGCTTATAAGATTTGCGACGGAATCTCCGTATTTTCCGTTGTTCTGCATTGTCGAAAGCACGTTGAAAAGCGGATTTATCACGCTTTGCGCTTTCGTAAAAAATTTGGAATAATACTCGCCGAGAATATCGAAAAATCTGCTATTCTCGTACGAGTCGTAACAATCTGCGACGCATTTTTCAAATTCTTTTTCGTCGGGTTGAATCTCGATAAGACTGTATATCTTCTTTATCGCGTTTTTGAGATTGTCGTCTTTTCTGGATTGCGAGAATATCTCGGCAAGGTCGCAAAACGTTTCGTCTCCCGCCGCCGCGTACTGCGCAATGGTCTCGTCAAGCGCTTTGTTGACGTAAGTCTCATGTGCGGTCTCGTCAAGCACTTCAAACGTCGGAGACAATCCGAGTTTGTCAAAATTTTCCCTTATAAGCGACTGGCAAAATGCGTGTATCGTACATATATGGCAAAACGGCATTTCGTCGAGTTCTTTTCTGAATCTGTCACGCACTTCTCCGCTTGACGCGCACGCCGCCCTGAAAAGTTCCTGATGCAGTCTTTCTTTCAGTTCGTCCGCCGCCGCGTTGTTGTAGACAAGGATAAGCAAGTTTTTCAACGACGCGCCTTCTGCAACCATTAGAATTATACGCTTCACCATAGTCGACGTTTTGCCCGAACCTGCCGAAGCCGACACGAG
>OQWM01001436.1_pt1 | contig 16358 bp, 10 predicted proteins | sample 1691531 | NCBI WGS metagenome assembly OQWM01 (sample SAMN03418257, study PRJEB22391) | human gut metagenome | biome: human-gut; feature: organic feature; material: feces | host: Homo sapiens | place: Tanzania | collected 2013-01
AGTTTTCCCGGAGCAATCACACCCCGGTCATAAAAATGAATTCTCTTCCACGGTCGATGCGGAGGTCAAGAACTACATTTCTTCCGCCGGAGGAACGAGAATAGAAAAGATAATGGTTGAAGTGGGGGACAGAGTGAGAAAAGGACAGCAGCTTGTGAAGATGGAAAGCACCACATTGGCGACTTCCACGGCTCAGTTGGAGAACTTGAAAACAGAATTGAACAGAATGCAGGCTCTTTACAACTCCGGTGGAGCCAGCAAGCAGCAATTGGATCAGATGCAGGTGCAATACAACGTTGCGAAGAAGAATGTGGACAACCTTAAAGAGAATATCTACCTTACATCGCCCATCGAAGGAGTTGTAACGCAGAGAAACTTCGACAATGGCGACGTTGCCGGTTCGCAACCTATATTACAGGTAATGAAAATCAACCCTGTGAAATTGAAAATCAACGTTTCCGAAACCTTTTACACGAAAGTGAAAGTCGGAATGGTGGTTAAATTGAAGACAGAGATATTCGGAGAGGAAGAATTTACCGGAAAGATTTCGTTGATTTACCCTACAATAGACGCAAGCACCAGAACATTCACCTGTGAGGTCAAGATAAACAATGCAGGCAGCAAGTTGAAACCCGGAATGTTCGGACGCGTCGAGTTGAACCTCGGAAGAGCGGACGCAATCCTCGTTTCCGATAAGGCAATCTTGAAACAATCCGGCTCCAACGACAGATATGTTTACACGGAAAAGAACGGCACCGTGGAATATCGCAAAGTCGAGATAGGAAGACGCTTTGACGACAAATACGAAATAATAAGCGGTGTATCCGCAGGGGAGAACGTCGTGATAACAGGACAATCCAAGTTGTTGGACGGCTCGAAGGTAAATGTGATAAAGTAAAACAAAGATTTCAATCAGGGCTATGAAAATATATGAGTCATCAGTAAAGAAGCCAATCACGACCGCATTGATTTTTGTGGCGATTATAGTATTGGGACTCTTCTCTCTGAATAAACTTGCAATCGATCAGTTGCCGGAAATCGAGATGAATACGGCGATTGTCATCGTTACCTACCCGGGAGCGAGTGCAGAGGATATAGAGAACAACGTTACGAAGGTGATGGAAAGTGCTTTGAGTACGGTGAGCGACTTGAAGAAACTAACCTCCACCTCGAAGGAAAACACTGCAATCATAAGCGTGGAATTCAACTGGGGAACAGATTTGGACGGAGCGGTGAATGATATGCGGGATAAGATAGAAATGATAAAGAGCTATTTGCCCGATGGATGTTCAAACCCTATGATATTGAAACTATCCACGGATATGATGCCGATAAGCATCATTTCTGCAACGGCTGAGGAAAGTACGGCTGCTCTTTATAAAATTTTGGATGATGGGGTCGCCAATCCATTGAACCGTATCAACGGTGTAGGTTCCGTATCAGTGTCGGGAGCTCCGCAAAGAGAGATAATAATCAACTGCAACCCTACAAAGTTGGAGGCTTACAACCTTACCGTCGAGCAAATCGGCTCGAAAGTTGCAGCCGAGAACGTAAGTACTCCCGGCGGTAACATAGACGTAGGCTCGCAGACCTATTCCCTACGTATGGAAGGGGAGATGAAGGACAGCAAGGAGTTGAACGATGTTGTCGTTGCCCAATTCGGGGACAAGACCGTGTTTCTTAAAGATGTTGCAACGGTGATTGATAGTGTTCAGGAGAAAGCACAGGAAAGTTTTGTCAACGGAAAGAAAGGTGCAACCATAGTCGTGCAAAAGCAAACGGGAGCGAACTCCGTCGAGGTGATGAAAAAAATCCGTGCACAGTTGCCTCAAATCCAAAAAGACCTGCCAAGAGACATTCATCTTCAAGAGGTAATGAATACAACCGACAATATAGAAAATTCGATTTCCTCTTTGGTCGAGACGGTCGTATTGGCATGTTTGTTCGTCATCATTGTGGTGTTGTTCTTCCTCGGAGAATGGCGGGCAACAATCATCATTATGGTTACGATACCTGTTTCGCTGATTGCATCGTTCATTTACCTGTTCATTACCGGTAATACGATAAACATTATTTCCCTATCCTCCATTTCCATAGCCTTGGGTATGGTGGTCGATGACGCCATCGTGGTCTTGGAAAACGTAACCACACACATAGAACGAGGCAGCAAACCGAGGGAAGCCGCAATATACGGAACGAACGAGGTCGGTGTAGCCGTGATTGCCACAACCCTTACCTTGCTGGCGGTGTTCTTCCCGTTCACGATGATGACCGGCATGGCAGGAATAATGTTCAAGCAGTTGGGTTGGATGATTTGTATCATGATGGTGGTCTCCACGACAGCCGCTTTGACGCTTACGCCTATGATGTGTTCCTTGCTCTTGAAGAGAAAGAAGGATAAAAAAGAGAATAAAGTCTTTGAAAAAATCTACACACCGATCAGAAGAGGCTTGGACAAGCTCGACGTTTGGTACGAAAGGCTTTTGACTTGGGCTGTAAGGCATAAAACCACAACCATCACCTCTGCCGCATTGTTGTTCATCATATCCCTTGTCCTTGCCGTTACATCGCTCGGAACGGAATTCATTCCAGCAACGGACAACGGTCAGATTTCCGGAAGCATAGAGTTGCCTGCCGGAGCGAATGTGGACAGGGCGAAAGAGATTGCGAAGAGACTTCAAAAGAGAGTGGACAAAGACTTCCCCGAAGTGCAGACATTCAACTATACGGTCGGTGTTCCGGGAGACGATGACGACAATACCTTTGCCCTTATGGGAACTTCGGGAAGCAACTATATCAGTTTCCGTATGAAATTGGTCGATCTTGAAGACAGAAAGCGAGATATGTTCGAGATAGCCGACGAATTGAGAAAGGAAATCGCCACATACACCGAAGTGAACAAGTTCTCCGTTTCGGCAGGAGGTCAGAACAACATGATGTCAGGAAGTACTATCGATGTCGAAATCTTCGGATACGACTTCAAAGTTACGGAACGCATAGCCGACTCCTTGAAAGCGAAAATGGAAAAAATGCAGGGCTTCAAAGATGTTACCATCGACCGAGAAGATTATCGTCCTCAGTTCCAAATAGACTTCGATCGCGAGAAACTTGCCTTGAACGGACTTAACGTTGCCACCGCTTCGACCTACGTAAGGAACAGAATAAACGGTATGACAGCCTCCGTGTTCCGCGAGGACGGAGAAGAATATAAAATCAAAGTCAGAAACGACAAGGCACACCGCCAATCCGTCGAAGATATAGAGAACATACTCATCTATAACAACCAAGGCAAAGCCGTAAGAGTGTATGAGGTCGCAAACGTCGTTGAAAGAGAGGCACCGCCTTCAATCAAGCGTCAGGACAGAGAGCGTATGATTAAGGTATCCGCAACACTCTACGGAGCGACTCTCGATGTGGCTTCCGCCAACATACAGGCAGAATTGGATAAAATGGACATTCCTACCGAGATAGGAACGAAAATAGGTGGTTCGATAGAGGATCAGCAAGAGTCTTTCTCCGATATGGGAACACTCCTCGTGCTTATCCTGATGTTGGTTTACATAGTGATGGCGGCACAGTTCGAATCCTTGCGTTATCCGTTCATCATAATGTTCTCCGTGCCTTTTGCTTTCGTGGGATTTATCTTCTCCTTGCTTTTGACAGGCACCACGGTCAACCTGATGAGCCTCATAGGGGCGATAATGTTGGTCGGAATAGTCGTAAAGAACGGTATAGTCTTGGTGGACTACATCAACCTGAACCGTGAAAGAGGAATGGGCATATCGCAAGCCGTCATCTTGGGCGGAAAGTCGAGGTTGCGTCCCGTATTGATGACCTCGCTCACCACAATCCTCGGTATGGTTCCGATGAGCCTCGGAATAGGAGAGGGCAGCGAACTTTGGCAGCCTATGGGTATAGCGATAGTCGGCGGTCTGACCGTTTCCACTCTCGTAACACTGCTCATCGTGCCGACCGTTTACTGCGTCTTTGCATCGAGAGAGGTGAAAAGTTACAGAAAGAACCACGCATTGAGATTGAACACAAGAACAATAAAAGCATAATCGAAATGAAAGCAGCATTCATAGCATATAACCAAGCCCACGTCGAAGAAGTGGAAAACATATTGCATCAGTTGTCAATTCGAGGCTTCACCCGCTGGCAGGACATACAGGGAAGAGGCAGCAAGAACGGCGAACCGCACCTCGGTTCCCACGCATGGCCGGCAAAAAACATGGCAACCCTCTGCGTAGTGGACGACAACATCGCACCCATACTCAAAAAAAGAATACAGGCACTCGACAACAGTGCACCAGAACAAGGATTGAGAGTATTCTTCTGGGACGTGATAGACGTATAACGAGGAAATACGAAATGAAATCATAAGTATCTGATTGTTTGTAGTGGGTTCAAGAGGAGGATAAACCGAATAAAATCGGGAACATTCTCCTCTTGTTTTTTTTCATTCCGCCTCAATTTCCCATGCGAACGAAGAACCGCAACACCCCGACCTCTGCCACAATTTTGCAAATCCCTTATTCCGCAAGTCAAAACCTCTTTCCCTGCATTCGTTCCTGCAAAAGAAAATTCCCTCTGTTGCGAAGCCGAAATTCTTTCGGCGATTCATCATCGACGAAACGGCGGAAGAAAAAATCAAAACGCCGATTCATTTTTCTCGAACGGCGTTCGAGTTCGGAAATGTCGGTTTGGCGGAAATTTTTATCGGTTCTTTGCTTTACGAAAAGCGAAAACATATAATACGAAATCGGAGGAGTAAAAAAATGCTACTTTGTTTTGTGTATTCAAAGATTTGTCCTATCTTTGCGAATTGTAAGCAAGATGGAAAGAATATGAACTCGTATTTGTTTTCCCTTATCATTTACAGGACGTTCCTCAACATCAAGGAGAGGGATTGTTTCCTTTCGCTCTGACACACGGGCTTACGACGAATTTGAAGCGGAAATTCGTATCATTCATTATTATAAACCATTAAAAGATAGTATTTATGGAATTACCTTTTGCAGAATCTTGGAAAATCAAGATGGTTGAGCCTATAAAGAAATCCACTCGCGAGGAACGCGAAAAGTGGTTGGAAGAGGCTCATAACAATGTTTTCATGTTGAAATCGGAGCAGGTTTACATCGACCTTTTGACTGACTCCGGTACAGGCTCGATGTCCGATCGTCAATGGGCTGCCATGATGATGGGAGATGAGAGTTACAGCGGTGCTCGCTCGTTCTTTGAATTCAAGGAGGTTGTCAATAGGATCACGGGCTTCAAACACGTTATCCCAACCCACCAAGGACGTGCGGCAGAGAACGTTTTGTTCTCTTACCTTGTGAAAGAGGGCAACGTTATCCCGGGCAATGCTCACTTCGACACCACAAAAGGACACATCGAAAGCAGAAAAGCCTTTGCAATCGATGTAACGACGGACGAGGCAAAGGATACTCAGTTGGAAGTGCCTTTCAAGGGAAATGTTTCCTTGGAGAAATTGGAAAAGGTTTTGAAAGAGAACAATGGCAATGTGCCTTTCATGGTTTTGACTGTTACCAACAACACCGTAGGAGGTCAACCTGTCAGCATGAAGAACATTCGTGAGACTTGCGAACTTTGTCATAAGTATGGCGTTCCGGTAAACATGGACTCGGCTCGTTTTGCTGAAAACGCATACTTCATAAAGACTCGTGAGGAAGGCTATGCGGATAAGACGATAAAGGAAATCGCAAGAGAGATGTTCTCTTATGCCGACTGCATGACCATGAGTGCAAAGAAGGACGGCTTGGTGAATATGGGAGGTTTCATTGCCACCAACAAGGAAGATTGGTATGAGGGAGCTAAGAAGTTCTGCATTCCTTTTGAAGGCTTCTTGACTTACGGCGGTATGAATGGTAGAGATATGGCAGCCTTGGCTGTGGGCTTGGACGAGAATACCGAGTTCGACATGCTCGATACCAGAATAAGACAAGTGCAATACCTTGCAAAGAAGTTGGACGAATACGGCATTCCTTACCAAAGACCTGCCGGCGGACATGCGATATTCGTAGATGCAGACAAAATCCTTACTCATGTTCCAAAGCAAGAGTTCCCTGCACAGACATTGACATGCGAGCTTTACTTGGAAGCCGGTATCAGAGCTTGCGAAATAGGATACATCCTTGCGGACAGAGACCCTGTAACGAGAGAAAATCGTTTCGGAGGTTTGGATTTCGTTCGCTTGTGCATACCTCGCCGCGTTTACACCAATAATCACATGGACGTGATTGCCGCCGCGTTGAAGAATGTTTACGACAGAAGAGAAAAGGTTACTCGCGGACTTGAAATAACATGGGAAGCCGAATTGATGAGACACTTCACTGTACAGTTGAAACGTTTGGGTAAATAATTGCAACTTGAAACGTTTCGTACGTAATACTTGCAAAGGCAGGGGCAACTCAAAACCCCTGCCTTTGTTTTGAAGATGGGAAAGGGTAACAAAGACTTTGAAAAGAAGTGAAGCCTCTAATTTGAAAGGCTTTCAAACCGGAGTGGAAAATAAAAAGCGGAAAAGGCGTTCCCAAGTGAAAGAAACTTGCTATCTTTGCCGGAATTTTAGACGGAGAAGAAATAAAAAACAATATAGATATGACAGCAAAAGATGTTGTAAAGAAAGACGATGTTGTAATCAAGTTCGTCGGAGACTCCGGCGACGGAATGCAACTGACCGGTACGCTTTTCTCGGACACATCGGCATTAGATGGCAACGACATAGCCACCTTTCCCGATTATCCTGCCGAGATAAGAGCTCCGCATAACACCGTGGCAGGTGTATCGGGTTTCCAAGTTCATATAGGAAAGAAGATATATTCTTCCGGAGACAAGGCAGATGTCTTGGTGGCAATGAACCCCGCTTCCTTGAAAGCAAACTTGAAATGGGTGAAAAAAGGAGGCATAATCATTGTCGATGCTGACACTTTCGAGGAAGGAGCAATAGAAAAAGCAGGATACACTTCCAATCCTTTGGAAGACGACAGTCTTTCCAATTACAGGCTTATCAAAGCACCGATAACCAATTTCACCATAGAGACAGTAAAGGACATTTTCACAGATAGAAAAGCCGCTTTGAAATGTCGAAACATGTTCGCCTTGGGAATGATATTCTTTATCTTCGGCAAAGGATTGGAACATACGGATGCTTATCTTGAAAAGAAATTCGCCAAGAAGCCTGATGTGGTTAAGGCAAACAAGGAAGTAGTCAGGGCAGGTTATAATTTCTGTGAGAATACCGATGTGATGGAATCCCAAGTGGAGGTTCAGCCGGCACAAATGCCAAAGGGCAAATACAGAAACATCACAGGAAACGTGGCAACGGCTTGGGGACTTTTGGCAGCTGCCGAAAAGGCAGGCTTACCGCTCTTCCTCGGTTCCTACCCCATCACTCCGGCAACGGACATCATGGTGGAATTGGCAAAGCACAAATCTTTGGGAGCAAGAGTCTTTCAAGCGGAAGACGAAATCGCAGGTATATGTTCCGCAATAGGAGCATCGTTTGCGGGAGTTATGGCATGTACATCGACTTCCGGTCCCGGACTTTCTTTGAAGAGCGAAGCGATAGGCTTGGCAGTCATGGCAGAATTGCCATTGGTCATAGTGGATGTCCAAAGAGGCGGTCCATGTACAGGTTTGCCGACCAAGACAGAGCAATCCGACCTCGGTCAGGCACTCTTCGGCAGAAACGGAGAAGCTCCATGCATAGTTTTGGCAGCGTCTTCATCAGCCAACTGCTTTGATTGGGCATTCGAGGCAGGACGTTTGGCATTGGAATCGATGACACCGGTGATTTTGCTTTCGGACGGTTACCTTGGAAACGGTTCACAGTTGTTCAGAATACCGAAAATGGCAGACCTTCCTAAGATAAACCCACCGTTCGCAAAGCCTAACGACCCTGATTATGCACCTTACAACAGGGATTCCGAGACATTGGTAAGACAATGGGCGGTTCCGGGAATGGAAGGTTTGAGACACAGAATCGGAGGCTTGGAAAAACTATCCGGAAAAGGCAGCGTATCCACCGATAACGCCAATCACCAATTGATGGTCAACTACCGAAAGGAGAAAGTCGAAAGGGTGGCAAACCGTATCCCCGATCAAAAAGTGGAAGGCGACGAGAACGCAGAACTATTGGTCGTAGGCTGGGGCGGAACGCAAGGTGCATTGCGCTGTGCTGTACAACAGTTGCAGGCAGAAGGCAAAAGCATTGCATTCACACACTTCAATTACATAATGCCTTTGCCGAAAAACACCGGCGACATCATGAGACGTCATAAGAAAATAGTCGTATGCGAGCTTAACATGGGACAGTTTGCGAACTATTTGAGAATGCACTTCGAGGGATTGACGTTCCATCAATATAATAAGGTACAAGGCCTACCGTTTGAGGTCAGCGAATTAGTAGAAGAGTTTAATAAAATTTTGGGAGAGTAGAAATGGCAATAGAACATTCAAAAGAAGAGTTAACCAAGGCAGACTTTGCAAGCGATCAAATGGTTAAATGGTGCCCCGGATGCGGCGACCACTCTATACTGGCTTCGGTATTGAACGTATTCCCAAAGATCGGATACAAGAAAGAGAACTTCTGTTTGGTTTCGGGCATAGGTTGTTCCGGCCGTTTCCCATATTATGTGAACACTTACGGTTTCCATTCCATTCACGGAAGAGCAGCAGCCATTGCAACGGGAGTTAAAATAGCCAATCCGCACTTATCCGTTTGGATAAACTCCGGAGACGGCGATGCAACGGCGATTGGAGGAAACCACTTCATACATGTAATCCGTCGAAACATGGACGTGAACTACATATTGTTCAATAACCGAATTTATGGTTTGACAAAAGGACAGTACTCGCCGACAACAAAGCAGGGACAGATAACGAAGACCTCTCCGTTCGGAGTTATAGACTATCCTTTCAACCCCGGAGAATTGGTAATCGGAGCAAGAGGAACTTTCTTCGCCAGAGCAATAGACACACAGTCCAAGCAGTTGCAAGATGTCTGCATGCACATGGCGGCACACGACGGAGCGGCAGTTGTGGAAGTCCTTCAAAACTGCGTTATCTTCAATGACGGAGCCCACAAAGAAGTAACAGACAAAGAAGTCAGGGACGACCGCCAACTATGGTTGGAACACGGCAAGCCGATGATATTCGGAAAGAACAGAGATAAAGGTATCGTTTTGCGAGGCACTAAACTCGAGGTCGTAACCATAGGAGAAAACGGAGTAACCGAAAAAGACATCTTGGTACACGACGAAACAACCGAAAATACCGGTATTCACATGATGTTGGCTCAAATGAGACCGCCTGAGTTCCCTATGGCATTCGGTGTTATCAGGGCTTTCAAACAACCAACCTACAATCAACTGTTCGAAAAGCAAATGAAAGAAGCGCAAGAGAACGCAAAAATCAAATGCGTCGATGATTTGCTCAACAGCGGTGAAACTTGGGAAGTGAAATAAACCTTCTCACAAAAACAAAACAACGGGTGTCGAACTTCAAAATCGACACCCGTTTTCTTTTATCCGCTTTGCAAAATTATCCACCGGCAAAACGTTTCATCGATTCCTCATCACATTTCCGTTCTTCGGAAATTACGATTGCTATCGCGAAGAATGCCGACAATATTACGGGTCAAGTCTCTATCTATATCCTTTGTCTCTTCGACCAAATACTCGTATGGCATTATATCGGGGTGAATGCCTCTGTCTTTCAGCTCTTTTCTCTTGTCCTCTTGGCTCGATAGCTTTCTCTCTTCCTTGTTTGTTGGTCTGAAACCCATGAAAAGTTTCTCCACATTCCAACGATTATGCTCCACTTCTGCCAAAATTTCAATCTCATCTTCACTTAATTCTCTCAAATTTTCCATCAGTGTCAAGTTTTCTTTCATTCCCAAGCTTCTTAACTTCGTAGGAATGGACGAAGCATTGTAGATATTCGACCATTTCTCACAAGGAGTACAGTCTTTCCAAACCTCCTCTTTCGCCATCGCTCCTTCGGGATCAGGTTTCTTGGAATAGCAATACGCCACGCCCTTTGCCATCTCCTCTCCGTGAGCTTCCATGAAGTTTTCGCCCTGATTGCTCATTCCGAATACTCTTACATTACCATACTTCTTCGATTTCAAATACTTGTCTATGTTTCCCAAAGCAGCCTGATACACGAACACGGGAATTTTCCTGTCATAAACCGCAAAAGGAAGATAAGCCCCTGCGGCAATGCTCCTGTATGAAGTCTCGAAGCATACGAATATCGATAGAAAACACCCTTCGTCCCTACACCAATCCTCAATCATATCTTGCAACTTCGGATTGGCAATATTGGAATCCAAGAACTCGAACTCCAAATCCAAGAACCTCTCGCCCGTTTCCCCTTCGTTCGTCTCCGCACAGCCGGTCTCCAAATTATGATACGAATACCCGCACAACTTGAACAATTCCCTGTACTTACCCACAAACAGCTGCATATTCTCCCTTGCGTTCTTGTCTATGAAAGTAATCTTCGTTCTCTTGCCCTTGCTTTTGAAATTAGGGTAATGAGCAATCAATGCCACCTCCTTTGCCAAAGCCTCGCCCATAGCCGTCATGCCCGCAATCACGACATGCACCGAATAATCCGAATCCTTATCCATACGTTTTCCGTCCCTCATATCGAGGAATGAACCATAATCATACTCCTTGTCCATACCTGCCAAAACCCGCCTTGCCCACATCTCCTCGAAGTTAAAAGGATTCAAGTACTTGAATTTATCCTCCTGCTTATTTATTGCTTGGAAAAGAGTAAAGGTAACCTGATTTTTGAAGTGAACATTGCATATCGGCATTTCCGTACCTTTATCATCGCAAATCTCCTTAATCATATCGAAACCGTGAAGGTTCACCACATCGTGCAACTCGTCTTTTTCACCACCTATTATATACAACTTGCCGACCCTATCGACACAAAGCCTCTCCAAATCCTCCTTATCGTCTATCGTTGCCTTAATTATCACCACCCTTTTGAAAGTCTCTGCATTCAATCCCGAACGCAACTTATCCCTGACCTTGGAAATATCAGTGGGAACAGCCACGACAATATGCTTGAACTTCTTCACATTCTCCGCTTTCAGCAAACCGATGACCATATCATCGTAACCCAAAATCAGCAAGTGTCCTTTGAAGAAACAATACTTCGCTTCCCCTTGACGATAACGCTCCGCCCGTGAACGAATCATGTTGGACAGCGAAGCAATCAGGTAACCGCTCACAAAAATCAGTCCGACCAGATAAATCAAAAACCAAAGCAACTGATGCGATTCCCGATGCGTCATGCTCGTACTCAGCCTTGCCGGCGACAAAGTGGAGAAAACAAGCTCTGAGAACGTAACTCCGTTGCAGAAAAGCGAGACGAAAAACAATCCTGACACGATAGCCACGGCGAAAATAAGCAGAATGCAGACCTGCTTCCACACCTTGCCTGCCGAAGCCCTGTCGAACTTGAACCAAAGCCTGTCCCAATACTTTCTCATCGCCCGATTACCCTTTCTTTATGATTTCAAAACCCAAGGCATACACCATCTTCAAGCTCGACAAAGCCGTATTGCGGTCATACTCCTTCTCCTCCTCCGGCAAATCTTCATACTCCACCAAGCAAGGGTGCTTCTTCTCCGCATCATTTCTCTCCTCGCCATACGTCCAGCCCTCCTTCATTCTCTGCTCCGCCCACACATCATGCACATTCTTCGCAATCCTTTCCGACAAAGTCAATACCTCTTCCGGCAACACCACTTCCTCCAAATTCAACGGCTCAGGCACATAAACTTTCTTCTTATCCATAAAACTTAACGATTAAATTCCCTAATCATACAACGCCATGCTTACATCTTTTATTGAATACCATCGCAACAAACGCCGTTCCGGTTTTATGATTCCGATGATTCGATTTCCCCCTATTCGGTTTTCGCTTCGGTCGTTTGTCGCTCGGCTCCGCTCTCGCTCCTTTCTCCCTCCGCTCTTTCTGCTTTTCTTCTTTTTACTTTTCTTTTTGGCTTAAAACATCGGACGGATTACCAAGCGGTAAACTTAAAGGGCAAGGCGGAGGCCGAAATTGAAGTAGCGGTAGACAGGCGCGCAGTTGTGGCGAGACGACACTCGCACGCTCCTCGCGTAGCTGCCCCAACTGCCGCCACGCAGAACGCGGTAGCTACCTGTGCTTGCTCCTATCGGATTGTTCTGCGAATTGCTCGAATAGCCACCATACCAATCCTTACACCACTCCCAAACGTTTCCGCTCATGTCATACAAGCCTAATTCGTTGGCTTGCTTTGTTGCAACGGGATGTGTTTTGCTTCCGCTGTTCTTATTGTACCATGCAACTGCATCCGGATTATTGCTTCCGCTGTATTTGTAACCTTTGCTTTTGCTTCCGCCTCTCGCTGCATATTCCCATTCGGCTTCGGTGGGCAGACGGAAATTCTTTCCTGTAAGTCGGTTGAGCTTTTCGATGAATTCTTGACAGTCATACCAAGATACGTTTTCCACGGGACGTTGATTATTGTCCTTAAAGTAAGACGGGTTGCTGCCCATAACGGCTTCCCATAGCTCTTGCGTTACTTCGGTTTGTCCGATGTAATAATCGGAGAGGGTGACGGAATGAACAGGTTTTCTATCATCCAAAAAGTCTTTACCTTGCTCCGAGGTGGCTCCCATTTGAAAGGTTCCGTCCGCTACTTTCACCACCTTGAAAGATACGCCGTTAACATTAAATACTTGAACTTCCTCCCTGCGTTGTCGTTCTTGTTCTTCCCGTTTACGTCTCTCTTGTTCTTGGCGTTGTCGTTCCCTTTCGGCTTCCTCGGCTCTTCTTTGCTCCTCCTGTCTTTGACGTTCAGCTTCACGATACTGTTTCTCCTGTTCTTCACGGGCTTGTCTCTCCTGCTCTTCTCTTGCTTTGCGTTCGGCTTCGTCTACTTTGTTCTTCTCCTCCTCTATCAGGTGTTGAAGTTCCACCTTTATCAAACCTCTATACGGGATTTGCTTCAATTCGTATTCCATCTCGACAAAGCAGGATGGGTTTTCTTTGGAAGTAAATCTGAAATCGTATATGCCGACAGGCGAAAGGTGTATTTTGTTATACTCTCCCGCTTGCAGACTTGCCATCGTTTCGCCTCCCTCCGTAAGAATGCAATCGGCATCTGTCTTTATCTTTATAATGGCTTGGTCGGTCGGATTGGTGTTTATTTCGGAAACTTCTACCTTTATCCGGTCTCGGATTATCGACTCTATGTTGTCCTGCAACGTTCCCCTCATATAGACTTCGGAAAACTGATGGCAGCCTATTCCGTCCTTTATCCGTTGCGGCAAATCGGCAGGGAAGGTTTTGAATGCGTTGTTGATGTTTATGGGAATTATCTTTTTGTCATTATCCAATGCACACTCGATTTCCTGTCGTACCCAATCATTCTCGTCATTGCACCGAGAAAAATAATCGGGAGAAAGAAGTGCTATGAAAAGAGGTGCATCCTTTATCGCTTCCTTTATTCTGGCATCGAATTGTCCGTCTTTCAGTTCATCGTAATCGAGAAAGCACCTGTAATGTCTCGACTTAAACTCCGCATTTATGGTTCTTGCGTTCTGCTCCGTATCGGAGCGGCGGTAACTTATGAATATATCGTAATTCTTTCCCATGAAACAACCCTGCTATTCTGTGTATTATTTTCGTCTTTGTTGCAAAGATAATACTTTTTCGCCGTTCCACGAAAATAAAACACCCTTTCGCTAAAATGAATCGCCGAAAGAATTTACCGAAACGGCGTGTCGAAAGCGGCAAATGCTTAAAGAGCGAGGCGGAGACCGTAGTAACAACCGCGAAGAGCAGGTGTACCGGGGCTGCGACGCGACACACGCACGCCAATAGAACCATTTTCCCAACTACCGCCACGCTGAACATAATCGGTTCCTGTAATCGGTCCTGTCGGATTAGTCTGTACTTCATTTATATACTCTCCATACCAATCGGAACACCACTCCCAAACGTTTCCGCTCATGTCATACAAGCCTAATTCGTTTGCTTGCTTTTGTGCTACGGGATGTGTTTTATTTATGCTGTTGCCATCATACCACGCAACCAAATCCGGATTATTGTTTCCGCTGTATTTGTATCCTCTGCTTTTGCTTCCGCCTCTCGCTGCATATTCCCATTCGGCTTCGGTAGGTAGGCGGAAGTTCTTTCCCGTAAGTCGGTTCAATTTTGCGATGAATTCCATGCAATCATTCCAAGAAACGTTTTCCACAGGACATTGACTGTCGCCCTTAAATTCTGAAGGATTGCTACCCATAACCGCCTGCCAAAGTTCTTGCGTTACTTGTGTTTGTCCGATATGGTAATCCGAGAGAGTAACGCTATGAATAGGTTTCTCATTGATACTTACATCATTGCCTTGTTCCGAAGTGGCTCCCATTTGAAAAGTTCCACCTTGTACTCTCACCATCTGGAACTTCACGCCGTTGACATTAATAGTTTCAATATCGGCTTCCGAGGTATCATTTCCTCCACCGGTATTATTGTCTTCCTTGCCGGAGGGTGTGACTTCGGTTGAAGATGTCGCAGACTCGTCTTTATCATCTTCGCAGGAGGCGAAAAACGCTGTCGTGACAAACATGCAAAGCATCATAATGCTTGATTTCTTGATTGTTTTCATCTTTCAATAAATTTTCTCGCCACAAAGGTAATATATTTTCACAAGACAGGCGTGGAGAACGCCCCGACAGAGGTTATTTTTCCCGATTTCAACAACCTGATGCCACGTTTGAGCCGACCAAACGTGGAGGCGGAAAATCAGATATTTGCAACAGGTAAAATAAATCGGTGTTTTAATTTTTCCTTTCGCCCTTTCGGTAGAATGAATCGCCGAAAGAATTTATCGAAACGGTGTTTTGATTTTGTCTTTGCAAGTGTCGGATTTCCCGATGGTGGAAAGCGGTGGCTTGGTAGGTGCTTTTGGAAGATAAGGCGGCTGTTCGCTGTTTCGTTTTCGGGTTTCGGAAAGATTATTTGCCTCGTCCTTGCAGGATAATCACGAAGGTGTAGAACAGGATTTTGATATCGGTGGCAAGGGATATGTTTTCCATGTAAAGCAGGTCGTATTTCAGCCTTTCCACCATTTGTTCCACCGTGTCGGCATAGCCGAATTTGACTTGTCCCCAAGAGGTTATGCCGGGCTTTACCCTTAGGAGCAGTTTGTATTCTGGTGCTTTTTCGGTGATGCGGTCGATGAAATATTGCCTTTCGGGTCTGTATCCGACGAGGCTCATGGTGCCTTTGAGGACATTGTAGAATTGAGGTATTTCATCCAATCGTACTTTACGCATGAAGCGTCCGAAGGGTGTGATGCGGCTGTCTTTGTCGCCGTTTGACAATCGGGGACCGTCTTTCTCTGCGTCTGTGTACATGGAGCGGAATTTGTGCATGTAGAAAGGCTTGCCTTTGTATCCTATTCTTTCTTGTTTGTAGAAGATGGGGCCTTTGCTTGTGGTGTAGATTATGATGGCTGTTACGAGATAAACAGGCGAGAGGAGAATCATGGCAAGCAGCGAGAAGATTATGTCGAAGGCTCGTTTGATTATTTGTTGCACGGGAAGGAGCTTGCCGTATGTTATGGTGATAAGGGGTGTATGGAATATGGCATTCATTTTCACGTTGCCGAGAAGAAGGTCTTTTCTGTCGGCAGGGATTTTGATTTCGACGTTCTGACCGGCAGAGCTTATGATGTTGTATATTTCGTTCTCTTCATCGGGTTCCAATGCCACGATGATTTCTTCTATTTTGTATTTCTCTGTGATGATTGTTATGTCTTTTGCATTTCCGAGGTAGGGTAGGGGAATTGCCGGGTTGGGTCGGTTTTCGGATATGCTCAGGTAACCGATGAATTGATTGCCTGCTTGAAAGACCTGATTGTTTATGTCTTCCAATGTTTTTATCGCTTTTTCCTGACTGCCGATAAGGAGGGTCGGAAAACCGATGGTGTTGTTATGTATTTTCTTTGCGGCTCGTGTCGTGATGGTAAGGCGGGGCAGGTAGGTCAAGGTGAAATGCAGCAGTAACAGAATGACGAATGAGAGGTAGTAATTGTAGTATGTGGTTACCTGATCGTCGAGCAGGAGGGTGAAAAAGATGATGATTACGCCTATTATGCTTATAAGTATCGTTTGTCCGAGTTCTTGCAGTCTGGATTTGCGATATACGTCCCTGTAAGTGCCTTGAAGATAATACAGAAGCAGCCACATAAGCGGAATGCATATCCAGCCACTTCAGAAACTGCACCATAGCCACGCCGTCGCGCTCCATAGCACGGC
>OQWM01001437.1_pt1 | contig 16356 bp, 14 predicted proteins | sample 1691531 | NCBI WGS metagenome assembly OQWM01 (sample SAMN03418257, study PRJEB22391) | human gut metagenome | biome: human-gut; feature: organic feature; material: feces | host: Homo sapiens | place: Tanzania | collected 2013-01
GTATGCCCATTGAGATCATGGCTGCCCGGGGTGCCGACACCATGCGGTTCGGCCCCCTGCGCCCGGTGGGCCTCATCGACCCCCGCACCGGCCACCGCCCCTGGGCCAATGTCCAGCTCCGCGCCGAGAACAAGGAGCGGACGCTCTACAACATCGTCGGCTTCCAGACCAACCTGAAATGGGGCGAGCAGAAGCGGGTGTTCAGCATGATACCCGGCCTCGAGAACGCCGAGTTTGTCCGGTACGGCGTCATGCACCGCAACACCTTCCTCGACGCACCCCGGGTGCTGAGCGCAGGGCTCTGCCTCAAGGAGCACCCCAACGTCTTCTTTGCAGGCCAGATCACCGGCTTCGAGGGCTATATGGAGAGTGCGGCCTGCGGCCTGCTGGCAGCGCGGAACATTTACGCCCGTCTCGAGGGCAAAGAGCTGCCCGCACCGCCCATCGACACCATGTGCGGTGCGCTCATCCAGTATCTCACCACCGAGAACAAACACTTCCAGCCCATGGGCGCGAACATGGGCATCCTGCCCCCGCTGCCGGAGGACCAGCGTCCCCGCGACAAGCGCCTGCGTTACATGGCACAGGCCGAGCGCGCTGTTGCCAGCTTCCAGCAGTGGCTGGAGGAGACCGCTCTGTAAGGCAAACCACCTGAAAGGAGAAAACAGGTATGAAGATCATTGTGGACATGATGGGCGGCGACAACGCCCCGCTGGCTGTTCTGGAAGGCGCTGCACAGGCCGTCAAGGAGTACGGCGTGCAGCTCATCGGCGTGGGCAACGAGGCGCTGGTGCGCAAGACTGCCGCCGAGCACAACATTCCGCTGGACGGCATCGAGCTGGTGAACTGCACCGAGACCATCGAGATGTGCGACGAGCCTGCCCGCGCCATCCGCCAGAAGAAGGATTCCTCCATCGTGGTGGGTCTGAATCTGCTCAAGGAGGGCAAGGGCGATGCCTTTGTCTCTGCCGGCAGCACCGGTGCGCTGCACGTTGGCGCAAGCCTCATCGTGCGCACCCTGCGGGGCGTCAAGCGCCCGGCACTGGCTACCATGGTGCCCGCAAAGCAGCAGGCTTATCTGCTGCTGGACTGCGGCGCCAACGTGGAGTGCCGCCCGGAGATGCTGGCCGCCTTTGCGGTCATGGGCAGCTGCTATGTAAACAAGGTGGAGGGCCGCAAGAACCCCAGTGTGGCGCTTGCCAACAACGGCGCCGAGGAGAGCAAGGGCACCCCCGTGCTGCGGGACGCACACCAGCTGCTCAAGACCACCCCGGGCATCCGCTTTGTGGGCAATATCGAGCCGCGTGATGTGCCGAACGGTGAGGTGGACGTGGTGGTCTGCGACGGCTTTACCGGCAATGTTATCCTCAAGCTGACCGAGGGCGTGGCAAAGATGCTGCTGGGCATGCTCAAGCAGATATTCCTTGCAAACCTTTGCGGTAAGCTGGCTTACCTGCTGCTCAAGAGTGGCATTACCGACCTAAAGCACCAGATGGACAGCGAGGAGTACGGCGGCGCACCCTTCCTTGGCGCAAAGCAGCCGGTCATCAAGGCACACGGCTCCTCCAAGGCCAAGGGCATCAAAAACGCCATCCGGCAGGCAAAGATCTGCGTGGAGAACGATTTGTGCGGCACCATGCAGTCCGCACTGGACGAGCTGGCCGCAGCACAGAAAACTGAGGAATAAAAGGGAGTAAAAACGACCATGAGCCATCAGTTGGAAACTATCATCGGTTACAAATTCAAAAACCCGGAGCTGCTGGAGACTGCGCTTACCCACACCAGCTACGCCAACGAGAGCCGCACCCCGGTCAAGCACAACGAGCGGCTGGAGTTTCTGGGCGACAGCGTATTGCAGATCGTATCCGCGGACTACCTGTTCCACGCCTACGCCGACCGCCCGGAGGGTGACCTGACCCGCATCCGCGCCAGCCTTGTCAGCGAGGGCGCACTGTTCCAGTTTGCACAGGAGATCGGCCTTGGCGAGTATCTGCGCCTTGGCCGCGGCGAGGAGCGCTGCGGCGGCCGCACCCGTCCCAGCGTGGTGTCGGACGCCTTCGAGGCTGTTATTGCCGCCTTGTATCTGGACGGCGGCATGGAGGTAGCGCGCAAGTTCATTCTGCCCTTCATCACCGAGGGCAAACACGCCGAAGCGGACTACAAGACCCGTTTGCAGGAGATCGTGCAGCAGAACCCGGAAGAGCGCCTGAGCTATGTGGTGGAAAGCGAGTCCGGCCCGGATCACGACAAGCATTTCGTGGTGGCGGTGCGCTTTAACTCCGACCGCGTGGCGCGGGGCGAGGGACGCAGCAAAAAAGCCGCCGAGCAGTGCGCCGCCAAGGAAGCGCTCAAGCTGCTGGGCGTAATAAAGGAAAAGTAAATGGTATTCAAGGAACTGGAGATCCAGGGCTTTAAAAGTTTTCCCGATAAGGTAAAGATCAGCTTTGATACCGGCGTTACCGGCGTGGTGGGGCCCAACGGCTCCGGCAAGTCCAACCTTTCGGACGCAGTGCGCTGGGTGCTGGGCGAGACCAGCTCCCGCCAGCTGCGTGCCGCCGGCAAGATGGAGGACGTCATCTTCGGCGGCACCCGCAAGCGCAGCCCTATGGGCTTTGCGCAGGTGCGGCTGACGCTGGACAATGCCGCCCACACGCTGGACGTGGACGCGGACGAGGTAACCATCGGCCGCAAATATTACCGCTCCGGCGACAGCGAGTACACCATCAACGGGCAGGTATGCCGTCTGCGGGACGTGTACGAGCTGCTGCTGGATACCGGCATCGGCAGGGACGGCTATTCGGTCATCGGACAGGGACGCATTGCGGAGATCGTGGCAGCCAAAAGCAGCGAGCGCCGCGAGATCTTTGAAGAGGCCTGCGGCATTGCCAAGTACCGCTACCGCAAGACCGAAGCTGAGCGCCGCCTGGCTGCGGCGGGCGAGAATCTGGAGCGCCTGCGGGATATCCTTGGCGAGCTGGAAAGCCGGGTGGGCCCGCTGGAAAAAGAGAGCGCCAAGGCACAGAAGTTTCTGGAGCTGAGCGCCCAGCGCAAAACGCTGGAAGTGACCCTGTGGACCGATGGGGTGCACCGTGCCCGGGAAGCCGTGCGCCAGCAGGTGCGGGACTACGAGACCGCCCAGACCGACTACGAGCGTTTTGACCGGGAGACCAAGGCCGCCGAGCAGGAGGCTGAGGAGATCCGTATGCAGGCACAGCAGCTGACGGTTGCTGTCGAGCGCCTGAATGGGGATATCCGCAGCATCACCCAGCAGATCAGCGGCTCCGAAAGCCGCATCGCCGTGCTGGAAAACGATATTCTGCGCAACGACGAGAGTGCGGCTTCCCTGCAGCAGGAGATCGCCGCCGGGCAGCAGGATACTGCCGAAGCGGACGCCGCCTTGCAGCGCCACCGCGCCGTGGCAAAGACCATGGAGGCAGCGGGCGAAAAGCTTGCGGCAGAGATCGAAGCGCTGAATGCGGAGCTTGCCCGGCTGGCAGATGCCAGCACCGCCAGCGGTGCCCGCAAGGACAGCCTGCGGGCAGAACTTGCCGACCGCACCGCAAAGCGCACCGAAGCACAGGTGGCACAGGCTGCCGCCGAAGCCGCCGGAGACACCGCCCGGCAGCGCCTGCCCGCGCTGGAACAGAGCGCCCGGGACGCCGCCGCACAGCTGGAAGAGACGAAGCAGGATCTGGCCGATACCGTAAAGTACCGCCAGACGTTGGAGGAAAACGAAAAGCAGCTGGGCAACATCCGCTCCGGTCTGGAACTCAAGCTGCGCAGCCGCAAGGCCGCACTGGACGAAGCCGATGCCGCTGAGCAGCGGCTGGGCAGGGAACTGGATGCCGCCCGGCAGCGCCTTTCGGTGCTGCGGGAGCTGGAAAAGAACATGGACGGCTACCAGAACTCGGTGCGCGCGGTCATGCGCGCCGCCGGGGCACGCCGTCTGCGGGGCGTTCTGGGGCCGGTATCCACCATCCTGAAAGTGGAGCCCGGGTGCGAGGTGGCGATCGAGACCGCGCTGGGCGGCGCGTTGCAGAACATCGTGGTGGAAAACGAAGCCGCCGCCAAGGCCGCTATCGCTCTGCTGCGCAACGACCATGCAGGCCGCGCCACCTTCCTGCCGCTGGATACCGTGCAGCCCGGCGTGTTCCGGGGACGGCTGTCCGGCACGGCGCGGCTGGCGTCTGCATTGGTGCAGGCCGACCCACGGTACGAGAATATCGTCTCGAACCTGCTGGGACGCATCATCGTGGTGGAGGATATCAACGAAGCCTCCCGCGTGGCGCGGGACAACGGCTACCACAACAAGGTGGTCACCATGGACGGACAGGTGATCAATGCAGGCGGCAGCTTTACCGGCGGCAGCGTGCAGCGCAGCGCCGGTCTGTTTACCCGCAAGCAGGAGATGGAGGAGCTGCGCCTGAAGGCAGCACAGCTGCAAAAGGACTGCCTTGCCGCGCAGGAAAAGACCGACCAGTGCAAAGAGCAGGCAGATGCTTTGCAGGCAGAACTGACCGCCACCGCCAGCGAGCAGATCACCGCCGCCAACGACCGGGTGCGTGCCGAGGCGGAGCAGAAGCGGCTGGAAGCCGCCGCCGCCCAGCTGGAAACTGCCGTGCAGAACGCGCAGCAGCAGATGGACGCCTTGCAGGCTGCCTTGAACGACAGCCGCACCAAGGCCGATGCCGCTGCGTTGCAGCAGGCAGAGCTGACGGCGCAGATCGAGCAGCTGACCGCCGAGCTGAGCTGCATCGCGCAGGGCAGCGACAGCTTTCTGACCCAGCAGAACCAGTTGGCACAGGCGCTCAGCGCCAAGCGGCTGGAACAGGTGACCCGCCGCAAGGATGCAGAGCTGGCTTACAGCCAGATCGCTGCGCTGGAACAGCGTGCAAAGGACGCCGCTGCCCGCCGCACCGCGCTGGAAGAAAGCCTTGCCGCCCTTGCTGCCCGCAGCGAAGCCTGCCGCACCGAGATCGCAGCTATCCGCAAGGCCAAGATCAACAGCCAGACCACCATTACCCAAAAGGAGCAGGCCATCCGCAAAGCCACCGAAAAGCGGCTTGCCTGCCAGCAGAAGGAAACGGAAGCGCTGGCAAAAGCCCGCACCGCCTCCGACAGCCGCGAGGAGATGGGCCGGGAGATGGCGCGTCTTGCCGAGCGCAAGGCCGCTGCCGAGACCGAGTACGACCAGACCGTGGCGAAGCTGTGGGACGAGTACCAGCTCTCAGTCAGTCAGGCCGAGGAGCTGTGCGTGGAGTTCGACAGCCTGACCGCCTTGCGGGCACAGGTGGCCGACCTGCGCGGCAAGATCCGCGCCCTTGGCAGCGTGAATGTGAGCGCCATCGAGGAGTATAAGGAAGTCAAAGCCCGCTACGATGAACTGTCCCGTCAGGTGACCGACGTGGAGGAGAGCCGCAACGAGCTGAGCCGCATGATCGCAAAGCTTTCCGCCCAGATGCGGGAGATCTTTACCGACAGCTTCCGCGCCATCAACGAAAACTTCAGCCGTGTATTCACCGAGCTGTTCGGCGGCGGCGAAGCCAGCCTTGTGCTGGAGGACGAAAGCGATGTGCTGGCCTGCGGCATCGGCATCCGGGTAGCGCCGCCGGGTAAGGTGATCAAAAATCTGGAAGCCCTTTCCGGCGGCGAGCAGGCGCTGGTGGCTATCAGCATCTACTTTGCCATTCTGGCGGTGAACCCCGCGCCCTTCTGCATTCTGGACGAGATCGAAGCCGCCTTGGACGATGCCAACGTGGTGCGGTTTGCCCAGTATCTGCGCCGCATCAGTGATAAGACCCAGTTCATCGTCATCACCCACCGCCGCGGCACCATGGAGGCTGCCAACGTGCTGTATGGCGTGACCATGCAGGAGGACGGCGTGTCCAAGCTGCTCAAGCTGGATCTGGAACAGGTTGACGCAACGCTGGTTTCCTGATATAAAATAAACAGAAAATAGATAGGAGGACCACTATGGCGTTCTTCGGATTTGGAAAAAAAGAAAAAGATAAAATGAAAACGGGTCTGGAAAAGACCCGCACCGGCTTTTGGGGCAGCATTATGAACACCCTGACCGGCAGCGTCATCGACGATGAGATGTACGATGATCTGGAAGAGCAGCTGATCCTTGCCGACGTAGGCGGCGAGGTGGCGGTGCATCTGGTGGATAAGCTCCGCGACCGCGTGCGCGACAAAGGGCTGAAAACCGGCGAGCAGGCCGCAGATGCCCTGCGCGACATCATTGCCGAGGAGATGACCCCGGAGGCCGAGATGGACCTTAGCGGTAAGCCCGCCGTCATTCTGGTCATCGGCGTCAACGGCGTGGGCAAGACCACCAGCATTGCAAAGCTGGCCGATTACTACACCCGGCAGGGCAAGCGGGTCATGCTGGCTGCCGGCGACACCTTCCGTGCCGCTGCCAGCGAGCAGCTGGAGATCTGGGCAAGCCGTGCCGGTGTGCCCATCGTCAGCGCGGGCGAGGGCGCAGACCCCGCCGCCGTCATCTTTGATACGGTCAAGTCTGCCACCGCACGCGGCTATGATATGGTCATTGCGGACACCGCAGGCCGTCTGCACAACAAATCAAACCTGATGGCAGAGCTTTCCAAGATCAGCCGCAGCGTCAAAAAGGCAAGCCCGGAAGCCAGCCTTGAGACCCTGCTGGTGCTGGATGCCATCACCGGGCAGAACGCCATCAGTCAGGCCAAGGAGTTCTGCAAGGCTGCGGATGCCACCGGCATCATCCTGACCAAGCTGGACGGCACCGCCAAGGGCGGCTGCGTTGTGGCGGTCAAGCAGCGTCTGGGCTTGCCGGTGCGCTTTATCGGCGTGGGCGAGGGCATCGACGACCTGCTGCCCTTCACCCCGGAGGGCTTTGTGGAAGAACTGCTCCCCCGGGAATGGAAGCACTAAGGAGGCACGGAAAATGAAAATTTGTGCAGCCACCGGCAACGCCGGAAAGCTTCGCGAGCTGCGCCGCATTCTGGAAGCGCAGGGGCATGAGGTGGTCAGCCAGAAGGAACTGGGCATCACCATCGAGCCGGAGGAGACCGGCACCACCTTTGCCGAGAATGCTCTCATCAAGGCCGAGACCATCTGCAAGGCCAGCGGCCTGCCCACCATCGCCGATGACTCCGGCCTGTGTGTGGATGCGCTGGACGGCGCACCCGGCGTGTACAGTGCCCGCTACTGCGGCCACCACGGCGACGACGAAGCCAACAACGATAAGCTTTTGGCTGCCATGCAGGCGGTGCCTGCCGGGCAGCGGGGGGCAAAATTCGTCTCGGCGGTGTGCTTCATTCTGCCGGACGGCCGGCACCTGACCTGCATGGGCGAGTGCCCAGGCAGCATCGCCTTTACGCGGCTGTGCGGCGACTACGGCTTTGGCTACGACCCGCTGTTCATCCCCGCCGACTGCGGCGTGGGCAAAACGGACAAGCGCCCCAACACCGAGAACCGCAGCTACGCCCAGCTGACCCCGGACGAAAAGGACGCCATCAGCCACCGCGGCAACGCGCTGGCAACGCTGGAAAAGCAGCTGCCCAGCTTTCTGGGGGAATAAAGAGACGCAAGGGTTGCTGTGTTTGACCCGGGCGGTTGGTACTTTCTCTGAGGACCGTCCGCTGGGGTGGGACCCTGTTGCCCGCAGGGCAATAGGGCGGGCGATGGAATGGCCCGATTCGTGTCCGAAGAGAAATGTACCAGCCGCCCGCGCCACCTCCCGTGAAAAAGTAAAATTGAAAAATCCGCAGATTTTTCAATTTTACAAAAAAATCGTAGAAATTCCGCTGATATTGTCAGAGCGCAAGCGGAGACAATTCTAAATCGTTTTTTACCGGAATATCAACCTGAAAATAAAGGAGAAAAACTATGCTGACAAGCAAACAGCGCGCCATTCTGCGCGGCAAGGCAAATACCATGGACCCCGTTTACATTGTGGGTAAGGGCGAGATCGACGAGACCCTGATCCAAGGCGTCAAGGATTGTCTGGACGCCCGGGAACTCATCAAGCTCAAGGTGCTGGAAAACAGCATGTACAACGCCCGCGAGGCCGCTGCCAAGCTGGCCGAGGCCACCGGTGCAGACTGCGTGCAGGTCATTGGCTCCAAGTTCGTGCTGTATCTGCAGAAGAAAAAGGACAGCGCCTACGCTGCCCTGCTGAAGTAAGATGAAGATCCTTCTCTATGGCGGCAGCTTCGACCCGCCCCATAACGGCCACCTGAATAACCTGCGTGCAGCGGCAGACCGCGTGCACCCGGATAAGATCGTGGTGATGCCGGCAGGCACCTCCCCCTTTAAGCAGGGGACGAACGCCTCCGGTGCGCTGCGGCTGGAAATGTGCCGGTGCTTTGCGGCGCTGGCGCAGGAGCCCGGGATGCCGCCGCTGGAAGTGAGCGGCTGGGAGGTGGCACAGGCCGCAGCGGGCAGCCGCAATTATACTGTGCTCACGCTGGAAATGCTGGCGCGTGAAAACCCCGGCGCGGTGCTGTATCTGGCCATTGGCAGCGATATGCTGCTCAGCTTTGAGGGCTGGCACCGCTGGCAGGATATCCTGCGTATTGCGCGGGTGGTGGTCACCAGCCGGGATATCGGCGATGCCCCGGCGCTGCATGCAAAGGCAAAGCAGCTGGACCCGGCGGGCGGACGCATCCTGTTTGCCCCGGTGCAGGCACTGCCCATGTCCAGCAGCCAGCTGCGGGCCCGGCTTGCCGCCGGAGAAGAGTGTGAAGCCGAACTGCCGGAGGAAGTGCGCAGCGTCATCCGGCGGGAGGGACTATACCGGAACACAGAAGGAAGTAGCAGATAAATGGATCTGAAACAGGCAAAAGAGCTTGTGCGCGGCCGCTTGAGCGATAAGCGCTACGAGCATACCATCAACGTGAAAAAAATGGCCGTCAAGCTGGCCAAGCACTACGGCACCGACCCGGAGCAGGCCGCACTGGCTGCGCTTTTGCACGATGCTGCCAAGGAACTGCCCAAGGATGAGATGCGCGCCATTATGCAGGCGCACCCGGAATACGCGCAGGGCGGCGAAGCACGCCCCACGCCGGTGTGGCACGGTATCTGTGCCGCCATTCTGGCACGCACCGAATGGGGCGTTACGGACGAAGCCGTGCTCAGCGCCATCGCCTGCCATACCGCAGGCAAGGCGGGCATGACCCAGCTGGACAAGATCCTGTATCTGGCCGATATGACCAGTGCCGAGCGGGACTGGCCCGGGGTGGAAAAGCTGCGCAAGCTGGAAATGAAGGACTTGGACGCAGCCATGCTGGCGGCGCTCAGGCAGACCAACGGCTTTGTGCTGTCCGAGGGCAAGCCTTTGGACCCCGAGAGCAAGGCTGCCTACGAGGATATCTTAGCGCACAGCGGGCAGAATGAAGGGTGAAAAGCCGGACACCGGTTAAAAATGGTTCCGGTGATCCCCGGATAAAACAATTGCAGATTTTGCCGTACCATGCTATACTGAAAGATATGACAGGTCTGCAAGTAAAAAACTCTGCAGAGCAGTGAAAAGCTGGAGGATACAAAAAGCATGAGCCAGACGCCACGCCATATCAATACAGACCGCTCGCTCAGCCGCCCGGATCAGGCGGCGCGTGCACCGCAGACTGCCCCGGAGCAGAACACCCGCAGCACCGCCGGGGCGCAGCACGCCGCCCCGCCCCGCCGCCCGGCACAGCCCGACATGAGCGGAGACGATGCACCGCGCCGCCGCAAAAAGAAGAAAAAGACCCCGCTGTGGCTGCCCTTTGCCATCGTGATGGGGGTGATCGCCGTGATCTCCGGTGTGGTGGTGTACGGCGTGAGCCTTGTGAACAAGGTGGAGGACAGCATCCGCCCGGCGGAAAGCGCCCCCTCCATCGTGGAGGAGATCCAGACTGCCGAGGAGTACAAGGGCGATGTGGTCAACATTCTGGTCTGCGGTATCGACTTTGAGGAGGGACGCACCTACGGCGACAGCACCTCCAACGACGGCATGACGGATATGATCCTGTACTGCCAGTTCGATATCAAGGGCGGTGCGCTGCGGATGCTGCAAATTCCCCGCAACACGCTGGTGACCACCCAGAACCGCAAGCTTACCCTCTCCAACGGCAAGACCTATGCCGTTTCCAACTACCAGATCAACTCGGTGGCGCTTTCCAACGGCGGCAGCATTGCCGCGCTGGCAGATGTCATCTACGACCAGTACCACCTGCCTATCGACTACTATGTCACCATTGATATGCAGGCGTTGGTGGAAATGGTGGATAACTTCGGCGGCATTGAGGTGTATATCCCCCGGGATATGTCCTACGGCGGCAGCAAGCTGTTGAAGGGCTACCGCAATCTGGATGGTGCGTCGGCAGAGTTCTTTGTGCGCTGCCGCCACGGCGAAGGCTATGCAAACTCTGATATCGACCGCCTGAATATGCAGCGCTACTTCTACGCAGGCCTGTTCAAGCGCGCCCGCGCCATGGGCATCACCGATATCCTGAACCAGTTGCCGCTGGTGTTCAAGAACTATATCCACACGGATATGGATATCACCACCATCGCAAAGCTGCTGGCGTCCTTCCTCAAGATCGACAGTTCCAACATCATTCTGGCGCAGACGCCGGTGTTTATGGGCGTGCCCAATGTGGGCAAGACCGACTCCTTTGCCGGCTATTCCTGCGTGGTGCCGGATGCCGGCTCCATCGCAAACCTGCTCAACCAGTATTTCTGCACCTACACCGGCCCGGTGGAGGTAAGCGAGCTGCACATGGTCACCGACCAGTGGCCCCACGGCAGCGCATCCACCGATGCCAACGTGCAGTATATGGGACGCATCGATAAGGAATCCGACGATGCCATCCTCAGCGGCGATACCGACCTTTCCGGCGCTGTGACCACCGATGGTCAGGCAGCGGGCACCGGACAGTAACAACAGAAAACAAGGCCCTGCACATCGGGTGCGGGCGTGTTCCGACAGAAGGGAGAAACACATGGATAATTTCAACGACAGCAAGGCGCTTGCCATTGAGATCGCCAAGATTTTGGACAAGAAGAAGGCGCAGGATGTGCGGGTGCTCAAGGTGGAAAGCCTGACCGTCCTGACCGATTACTTCGTCATCGCCTCCGGTACCTCCACCACGCAGGTGGCATCTCTGGCCGACGAGGTGGAGTACGAGCTTTCGCAGAAGGGTCTGGAGCCTTACAGCACCGAGGGTCACGACACCAAGAACTGGGTGCTGCTGGATTACTCCAACGTCATCGTGCACGTCTTTGTGCCCAACAGCCGCGCCTACTATGATCTGGAGCACCTGTGGGCAGACGGCGAGCCGGTGGACATCTCGGAGTACCTGACCCCGGATAGCAGCATTGAATAATTAAGGCAAAAAGGTTTGCTTCTGGCAGAACCCGCTCCGTTATTGCGGCGCAATAGGGAAAGTTGGCAGAAAAGCTCCCCCTTCGGGGGAACTGGCAGGGCGAATGCCCTGACGGAGAGGGTTTGTACCGGAAGCACCTTAAAAGCATACGCCCCCAAGCAACGGTATTTTGGTTAAAGTCTGGAGCTGATTACAAACATGAAGTATGATTACAAGGCTGTTGAAGCCAAGTGGCAGAAGGTGTGGGAGGACGAAAAGACCTTCCATGTTGAGATCGACCACAAAAAACCCAAGTTCTATGCCCTTGTGGAGTTCCCGTATCCCTCGGGTGCGGGCCTGCACGTCGGCCATCCCCGCAGCTACACCGCGCTGGACGTGGTAAGCCGCAAGCGCCGTAAAAACGGCTACAATGTGCTGTACCCCATGGGCTGGGATGCCTTCGGTCTGCCCACCGAGAACTTCGCCATGAAGAACCACATCCACCCTGCCATTGTCACCAAGAGCAACGTGGATCATTTCCGCAGCCAGCTCAAGGCGCTGGGTTTTTCCTTTGACTGGGATCGTGAGATCAACACCACCGACCCCGAGTACTACAAGTGGACCCAGTGGATCTTCCTGCAGCTGTACAAGCACGGTCTGGCCTACAAGAAGGAAATGAACGTCAACTGGTGTACCGGCTGCAAGTGCGTGCTGGCCAACGAGGAAGTTGTCAACGGCGTGTGCGAGCGCTGCGGCAGCGAGGTCGTGCACCGCGTCAAGAGCCAGTGGATGCTCAAGATCACTGCCTATGCCGATAAGCTGATCGACGGCCTGGACGGCTTGGATTACATCGAGCGCGTGGCTACCCAGCAGAAGAACTGGATCGGCCGCAGCCACGGCGCCGAGGTGAACTTCGGCACCACCGCCGGTGACACCCTGACCGTGTACACCACCCGCTGCGATACCCTGTTCGGCGCTACCTACATGGTCATCTCCCCGGAGCACGCCCTGCTCAAGGCATGGCTGGAAAAGGGCATCATCAAGAACGCCGATGCCGTCAAGGCTTATCAGGCTGAGGCTGCCCGCAAGAGCGACTTTGAGCGCAGCGAGCTGAACAAGGAAAAGACCGGTGTGCAGCTGGACGGCGTGATGGGCATCAACCCGGTCAACGAGACCGAGATCCCCATCTTCATCTCTGACTACGTTCTGTCCACCTACGGCACCGGTGCCATCATGGCCGTGCCCGCCCACGATACCCGCGACTGGGAGTTTGCCAAGAAGTTCGGCCTGCCCATCATCGAGGTGGTCAAGGGCAACACCCCGTCCAATCTGGACGAGGCTGCCTTTACCGATGTTGCCACCGGTACGCTGGTCAACTCCGGCTTCCTGAACGGCCTGTCCGTGGTCGATGCCAAAAAGAAGATGATCACCTGGCTGGAAGAGAACGGCAAGGGCCGCGATAAGGTCAACTACAAGCTGCGCGACTGGGTGTTCAGCCGTCAGCGTTACTGGGGCGAGCCTATCCCCATGGTGCACTGCGACAAGTGCGGCTGGCAGCCCCTGCCCGAGAGCAGCCTGCCGCTGACCCTGCCGGACATCACCGACTTTGAGCCGGGCCCGGACGGCGAGTCCCCGCTGGCACGCCACAAGGACTGGGTCAAGACCACCTGCCCCTGCTGCGGCGGCCCCGCTACCCGCGAGACCGACACCATGCCCCAGTGGGCCGGTTCCTCCTGGTACTTCCTGCGCTACATGGATCCCCACTGCAAGGATGCTCTGGCCTCCAAGGAAGCACTGGAATACTGGTCTCCGGTGGACTGGTACAACGGCGGCATGGAGCACACCACCCTGCATCTGCTGTACAGCCGCTTCTGGCATAAGTTCCTGTACGATATCGGTGTGGTGCCCTCGGCAGAGCCCTACCAGAAGCGTACTGCCCACGGCATGATCCTTGGCCTGAACCCCCACAGCTTCGTCAACCTGCCCGCCGAGGAGCAGGAGAAGCTGCTCAAGGAGTACGGCAGCCAGAAGGCCGCCGAGAAGGCTCTGGAAGAGAAGTACGGCGAGATGGCACGCCATCCCATTGTGAAGATGTCCAAGAGCCTTGGCAACGTCATCAACCCCGACGAAGTGGTGGACCAGTACGGTGCCGACACCATGCGTCTGTACGAGATGTTCATGGGCGACTTTGAGCAGGCTGCACCGTGGCAGACCTCTGCCATTGCGGGCTGCAACCGCTTCCTGGACCGCGTGTGGGCACTGAGCGACAAGCTGGTGGAGGGCGAGGGCTACCGCCCCGCCATGGAGACCCTGATGCACCAGACCATCAAGAAGGTCAGCGCAGATATCGAGGGCCTGAAGATGAACACCGCCATTGCCCAGCTGATGACGCTGGTCAACGCCATGTACGACAACGGCGGCGCGACCAAGGCCGAGTTTGAGACGCTGGTGCAGCTGCTGAATCCCTTTGCTCCCCACATGACCGAGGAACTGTGGGAGAAGCTGGGTCACAGCCACGATGAGCAGCTGGCCTACTATCCGTGGCCTGCCTACGAGGAAGCCAAGTGCGTGGAAGCTGCTGTGGAGATCGCCGTGCAGGTGAACGGCAAGGTGAAGGCACGTCTGAAGGTGCCCGCAGACATCACCGCCGAGGACGCCATTGCCGCCGCCAAGGCAGACCCTGCTGTGGCTGCCGCGCTGGAAGGCAAGCAGCTGGTCAAGGAGATCTACGTCAAGGGACGTCTGGTCAATCTGGCTGTCAAGGGCTGAGTTTTGCTGCTCCGCTGAATAAGCGTGAACATATCATCACCCGCAGAGGCGGACCTGGCGCAGGAAACACCCGGCAGCGTCTGTTCAAAAATCTTTCAAAAGTTTTGAGTAAAAACTTTCAAAAAAAGGTTGACGAACCGGATAAAATGCGCTATACTGTCTACTGTTAGTTACCATGTAACAACGAAATTCCTGCCTCACGGTCCAAGGGAGGGAATAAGATGTCGGAAATTCGTGTTAAAGAGGGCGAGTCGCTGGAAAGCGCACTGCGTCGCTTCAAGCGCAGCACTGCTCGCAGCGGTGTGCTCGCAGAGGTTCGTAAGCGCGAGGCTTACGAGAAGCCGTCTGTTAAGCGCAAGAAGAAGTCCGAAGCAGCCCGCAAGCGCAAGTTCAAGTAATCACTTGCTTGGAATCGCACGTTGCTTTAGATTTTAAACGCGTTGCTAACGCCGATGTAGGGGAGCCTGTTATACAGGTTCCCCTATTTTCATTTTAAAGCTGCTTTGCGCAGGGCAGACTGAGAGGGTCTATTTATGCTGATTACCCCCGAATATGTTTTCAAGGACGTTACCCATATCACGCCGGAATGGCTGGCGGCTAAGGGCATCACGGCGCTGGTGCTGGATATCGACAATACCCTGACCGCAGACCGCAGCCAAGAGCTGCCGGAGGAGGTCGCCGCGTGGCTTGCCACCATGCGCAAAGCCGGGGTAAAGCTGACCATTGTTTCCAACGGTGCAGAAAAGCGGGTGCGCCCCTTTGCTGAAAAGCTGGGTCTTGCCTACCTGTACCGCGCCGCCAAGCCCCTGCCCTTTGCGCTGATGGTGGCGCAGCACCGCATGGGCGTGAAACACCGCCAGATGGCCATGGTGGGCGACCAGCTCTACGCCGACCGCATGGTGGCGGCGCTGTACGGCATTCCCGGGCTGATGGTCATCCCCCGTGGGCCGGACTTGGGCGCACAGGTCATCCTGAAACGCAAGTGGGAAAAGAAGCACTGGCAGAAATACTACGACCGGGGAGGAAAGACCCTGTGAGTGAAGTTTGGAACATCCGGTTCGGCACCGCAGGCACCAGCGACAGCTTTGCCGCCCAAGGCTACAAAAGCAGCTTGGACGTGCCGGAGTACACCGCCAAAATGGGACTGGATGCCTTTGAGTACCAGTGCGGGCGCGGGGTGCGTCTGGGGCTGGATAAGGCCGCCCGCATGGCTGCCCTTGCCGCGGAGCGGGATATCCTGTTCAGCGTCCACGCACCTTATTATATCAGTATGTCCAGTCTGGAGGAGGACAAGCGGCTGAACAGCATCCAGTACCTGCTGCAAAGCGCGGCGGTGTGCCGGGCGCTGGGCGGCAGACGCATCATCTTCCATTCTGGCAGCTGCGGCACGCAGAGCCGGTAAATGCTGTAGGCCAGACTGTACGTCATGCCTTGCCGCGCCTCCAGCGCCGGGACGAGCACCAGCTGCAAGACCAGCAGCGCGAGCAGGACCGCGCCGCAGACCATGCTGCAGACGATCCACCGCAGCTGGTACTGCCGGTAGCCATTCCGCTTCACACCATAGATAAGCTCGGTCGCATCGCAGTGCAGCGCCTCCGCAAGCGCGAGAAGTGTATCGAGATCCGGCTCCGTGCGGCCAATCTCCCAACTGCTGACGGTCTGCCGCGTGACGTGCAGCATACCGGCCAGCGCGTCCTGTGTCAGCCCCGCGCGCACGCGCAGCCGCCTGAGATTCGTTCCAATAGCCTGCATCCATCATCCCTCCTGCTGGCTGCCGGTCCGGGTCGCAGGAAAGGGTCGCCGGTGGCTGCTGGCTGCAGGGATCCTCTCTGCCCTGCCGCCGTTGGTGCTGGCCGTAACTGCGCTGTTTGCCCAGAACGCAGGAAGTATCCTGCGGCCGGTCATCCGCCTGTATTATCCCGCAGTCGTTCAGCCGCTCGGCCGCTTCCTGATCCAGCAGCTCGCGCCGTTCGCGGCCGCGGTCTGCGGGTTTTTGGGCTGGAAGCGGTGACGAAACTGCTCCCACCTCATCAGTCAGCCTGACGGCTGACAGCTTCCCCTCATAGGGGAAGCCACTGGATCTGCGAAAATCCCAATGCCTTCCTCCAGGGGAAGGCATTGGGTGCGTGCAAATACGAAAAACTTCCCCGCAAAAAGGTGCAGCCTGACAAATCCAGACTGCACCTTCTATTGATGGCAGTTGTTCTAAGGCAACTAGCTGCAAATTCGATACCCCCGTATCAGGCGGCGCGTACCA
>OQWM01001439.1_pt1 | contig 16349 bp, 25 predicted proteins | sample 1691531 | NCBI WGS metagenome assembly OQWM01 (sample SAMN03418257, study PRJEB22391) | human gut metagenome | biome: human-gut; feature: organic feature; material: feces | host: Homo sapiens | place: Tanzania | collected 2013-01
ACGCTCTGGTGGGCACGTTTCCATTCCACCCACCTCATTCGGCAGTTTTTTTTCATTTTCGTATAACTTTTTTTTCATTTTCCTGTGATTCTTTTTTATCTCCGTATGACTTTTTTTTCATCTCCATATGATACTCCCATTCTGAATGAAATTATTATAATATCTCTTTCATTTTTGTACATATATAATGGAGGTGATTCAATTGGGAAAATCACAAGAACGATTATTTGAAGCATTAAATTATGGTAAGACTGAAAAGGCGAAGCTAACAACAAAACAATATCTTGTATACTCATACTTAATGTCAGTATCAAAATGGGACGCACAAGATAAAGAAAAACATTACTATGTATATAAAAATTCTTTTTTGATAAAAGATGTATGTGTTTTATTAAATATAAGTCAGCCGACTTGGCGTTCTGCGATAAAAAAATTGAAAGAAAAGCTTTATATATAGGAGTTTGATAAGTATTATATCATTGATATACCGAATACCTATGCGCCACTTAATATTAACTTAATAAAATTTTTACTTCAATTTGGCTCAGTTATTGATAATGGTGGAAATATTATTAGTGTTTATTCTCTTATATATAGGTATTATAAATTTTGTTGTGATAATAATCAGATATGTGAAATTACAATAAATCAATTAAGGAAAATCTTTAATATAAAAACTTCTAAGGAAGTATTAACAACTTATAGATTAATGATTGATATATTTGAAATATATAATTTAATGGAAATTGACAGAGTTGGAAAACAATTTCAAGGTAATCCATATTTGTCTTATGTAATAAAGAACGTTAATTTGAATGTTTCTAAGGATTTAATATCTGATAATGGCGGCCCAGATAATATAGAAAATATTATTGCAGCATTAGCGAAAGAATGAATATTTATGGAAGACGTCTATAAAATAACAAACAAAATAAACAACAAATCATACATCAGCCAGTCTGTCAATTGCAGTAAAAGAAATTTTCTTTTTCTCTCTTTTTAAAAAGTGAGGAGCATAATATTTAAATAGTATATAATAAAAAATTCTATTTTTAAAATAATTGACTTTTTTTAAAAATTTCGATATAATAATTACAGAAAGTTTGAAAGGAGCAAAAGATGAAAGTATTACGAAGTGGCATTGACCTGTATGTGCAGAAATGTAATTGCGGCTGTATCTTTGCTTATAGCAAAAGCGATACCGTAGAAGTCAGATGCGGTATTCAGGAGTATGATACAGAGGTCGAATGTCCTGAATGTCATAAAAGAGAACACGCTTTTTTCTTCGATAAGGAAAAATATAGGAGTGAGTTAACCAATGAGAATAGGAATTGACCTTGATAATGTAGTTGTTAATACTACAGAGTCAGTAATTGAATATCTTAATGAACGTGTTCCTAATCTTAACCTCACACTGGAAGATTGTAAACAGTACTGGCTTGAGAAAAATCTTCCTCACGGCTATGAGCTTCTTGTACAGGAAGCCTTTGAGTCCAAACATATGTGGAAAAAGGTTAAGGTCATTAAGGGAGCAAAGAAGTATATTAACAAGTTGAGAAGTGAAGGACACGAAATCTATTTTGTAACCAGTTCACTTCCTGAGAACCTTCGTAAGAAAATCAAGCATCTTGAAAGAGAACTGGATTTCTTCGAGCCGGGTTATATCTGGAGACACACAATCAATATTCACAAGAAGCAGCTTCTTGACCTTGACGTTCTTATTGACGACTGTATCGACAATCTGAACGGCGGCAGAAAGTATACTTCTATTTGTCTCAACTATCCGTGGAACAGAAATGTAACTGACCATTCGATTATCCATTGTGATAGTTGGAAAGAAATTTATAATGAAGTAAAGGCGATTGAGGAAGGAGAATACGCATGATGGATATTCCACTTTTCGTATATGACGGAATCGAATTTACCAACTTTGAGCAGATTAAGGAGCATGAAGATGCTCTTGTCAATGTCTGTTATCAGTTCGACTGGAAAGATGAAGTCTGCAATGCGGAGCGGGACAGATTCAGCGATGCAGTTGATGAGTATCTTTACAAGGTTCTTGAGTTCTATGTTGAAAAAGAAAAAGAAGAGGACGAGTATACTGAGGAACTGTTTGAACTGAAAAAGGCTATTTTCCAGTTTATCGAATCACAGGAATGGCTGTGGCGAGAATCGAGTGATTCGGAATTACTCGAATATGACCTTGAAAAAAGTTATGCGGTTAAAATCAGCTATTTCAAGGCTCCGGGAACTGAGGATATCTACTATGCAATCGAGTATACAGACTCTCCATATACCTCTATCATGGAAGATATCGACACCAGTGCAATTACTCGTGTTAAGAGAGTTCCTAAAATGAGTTATGAATATATCACAGAATGAAAAAATTCTGAAATAAAAAATAGTTGACTTTTTCTGAAATTTTTAGTATAATTATTATAGAAAATGAAACGGAAAGGAAGAATGAGAAATGAAAAAGTATAAGGATATTGAGCGTCTTAAGGATAAGTACGCTCCTGCTTTTAAGGCTGGCGAGCACATCACCATTACTGAGAAGATTGATGGTGCAAATGCGTCAATCGTTGTAAACGAGGACGGTACTCTTACTGCTTGCTCTCGTCGTAACGAGCTCAACCAGAATAACACTCTTCAGGGCTTCTACGACTTTGTTCAGACACTTGATGCTTCTATCGTTTCAGCAGCACTTACAAGCCGCTACATTCTTTTCGGTGAGTGGCTTGTAAAGCATACAATTCGCTACCCCGAGGATAAGATGAAGCAGTTCTACGTTTTCGATGTTTACGACACCGAGACAGAGCAGTACATGCCTTGGGATTTCACAAAGCAGATTGCAGAGTTCATTGGTCTTAAGACTGTTCCACTGTTCTACGATGGTCCTTTCATCTCTTGGGAGCATATCTACTCTTTTGTCGGTAAGACAGAGATGGGTGGCGAGCCCACAGGTGAGGGCGTTGTTATCAAGTCTCAGGACCGTCTTGACAACAAGTTCAGTGGTACACCGGAGTATGTAAAGATTGTTGCAAAGGAGTTCTCTGAGGTACATCAGTCAAAGCCTCAGAAGGAGATTGACCCTGAGAAGCTCGCTGCAAAGCAGGCTGCTGAGGACCTCGCTGCAACTATTGTAACTGCTCGTCGTGTGGAGAAGTCTATTCAGAAGCTCGTCGAGGACGGTATTGTTCCTGAGAACTGGGACGAGAAGTCTCTCGGTGTAATCGCAAAGCATCTTCCTCGTGCAGTTTATAACGACTGTGTGAAGGAGGAGCCTGAGACAGTTGCTCAGATTGAGAACTTTGGCAAGATTTGTGGCTCGCTTACAATGAAGCTCGCAAGGGAGGCAGTTAAGTGAGAACATATTGGGATAGTTGGTACAATCCAGTACCAGACAATCTTGCCAATGTTTTTGGTAAATTGCCGAAATATGGTACAGATGAAACGCCACTTGATGGCGCAATAACAGAAACTATTGATAAAGTTTTACAGGAGGATAATACTATGGAAATGGGTAATTTTATGCAGGGAATGTTCGGTCCGATTAAGGGTGGTCTTTGTCGTATGACAGTTGATGGCAATATTGCTATCAAGGTTCCGGGCGGATATAAGACTTATAATCCTACGCAGAAGGCGTTCATCAACTGCGATAGCTTCGTATTCGATATCGGTGATGAGATGTTCTTCGTTATTCCTACAAATACAGTAACAGTCGGCGATATCATCATGGTTGGCGGTGAACCTCGTTATGTGCTCAAGGTTGCAGATGACATGATTACTTGCATCAACTATAAGAGTGGTACTGTCGAGAATATCATGCCTGAGCGTCACATGTTCATGGGTAACACTTACTTCTACGGTAAAATTATGAGCCTGTTCGGTAACATGGGCGGTATGCTCGGCGGCGGGGAGGGCGCACAGAACGCTATGAAGTTCATGATGATGAAGCAGCTTTGCCAGAGCATGGGCGGCAAGGATAGCGGTATGAATCCTATGATGATGATGATGCTCATGAACGGCGGCGGAATGAATATGTTTGACAACCTTTTCAAGGCTGCAAATCCCGCAGTTTCTACTTCTGCACCTACCACCGAGGTAAAGGAGAGCGAATAATATGGGTGCAAAAGACCTTACTGGTTAGCGTTTTGGTAAGTTAGTTGTTTTAGGAAGAAACTTTGAAGAGCAAAAATTGCGTAACCGTAGGGATATTTTTTGGAATTGTGCCTGTAATTGTGGCAATGTAGTGGTTAAGATGGGATGGGAAATTAATAAGATGTAGTTCCCATCTTGTGGTTAGTGTATTTTAAACGAAATTGTAGGCAAAAGATATGGTATGCTAACTATATTATCATACTCTCATACAGAGAAAAGGAATGATGCTTCAAAGGGTGGTCGTAGATATTTCAAGTGTCAATGTGACTGCGGAAACATAATTACTGTTTAGTATAGTCATTTAATTTCAGGACACACCCAATCTTGTGGCTGTCTTAAAACATCATTGGGAGAGAAAATAATACAAGACATATTAACTGAAAACCATATCTCTTTTAAAAGAGAATATAGCTTTTCAGATTTAAAAGATACAAATTTATTAAGATATGATTTTGCAATTTTAAATAAAAGTAATGCTCCAATAGCTTTGGTTGAGTTTGATGGACCTTAGCATATCGAAGGGCATAACTTTACATTAGTAAAAGATTTTGATTAGGAGCTCTTATTAAAACACGATATGATGAAAAATGAATATGCATTAAGTCATAACCTACCATTAATAAGAATTCCATACAAAGATAAAAGAAAAGATAAAATTGAAGAATATTTAAAGAATTTTTTATAAGGGGGAATTTTTCCGTGGGATCTGGAAGTTGGACTGAAGAGAAGTTTTGTAGCTATTCTCGTTCTGTCGGTAGAGATGTAAGCGATGGCAGAGCATTACTCAGCAAGGACGTAATGCAGAACTATAAGCAGCGCAGACTCGCTGACCAGCTCAAACCGAAGAATGTAATGAGAGAGTGCAGAGATAGCGACGAGCATCCTGCAACTGTTCCTGTAATTCTTGCCCTTGACGTAACTGGTTCTATGGGCGATACTGCAAATGAGGTTGCGGCAGAACTCAATAACATCATGACCGAGCTCTACAAGGAAGTAAAGGACGTTGAGTTCATGATTGCGGCAATCGGTGATTTCGTATATGATAATACTCCGCTTCAGGTATCTCAGTTTGAGTCTGACGTTCGTATTGCGGAGCAGCTTGACCTCGTATACTTTGAGCGCGGCGGCGGACCGAATAGATGGGAGTCTTATTCTTCTATCTGGGCATTCGCTGGCACTCAGACTGACCTTGACTGCTGGAAGAGAGGTAAGCGTGGTATCATCATCACTATGGGTGATGAAGAGCTTAACCCTCACATTCCTCGTCCTGAGTATGAGGAGGCAACTGGTCAGAAGGGTTGCTACGCCAGCAACGATAAGGATATCGACACTGAAGTCATTTACGACCAAGTAAAGGACAAGTACGATATCTATCACATCAACATTGAGCACGGTCACAGACCTTCTATGGATAGATGGGAGAAGATTCTTGGTGAAGACCACATCTTCGGCTGTCCTGTAAGCGGTCTGGCACAGGTAATCGCTCAGATTATCGCTCAGCATGAGAACGATGAGGCTGCATCTGCAACTGAATCTGTTCCTGTAATCGGATTCACTAACGAGATTTCTTGGTAAAGGAGAATATGAATGACGGACATTAAAATTGTAACTGGTCTCAACTACGGTGACGAGTCGAAAGGACTCGTTGCCAACGCGGTAAGTACTGCAACCTGTCTGAATGTTATGCCCTCTAACTCTTGTCAGAGAGCGCATACGGTAGTAGAGAACGGTGTAAGGAGAGTGTTCCGTCATTTTGGTAGCGGTACTCTCAAGGGTGCCGCTACTTATTTTGCGGATAGGTTTCTGGTAAATCCTGCTATGTTTAGACAGGAGTGGGAAGAGCTTGCCGCAATGGGCGTAACTCCAAAGGTATACTGTCGCAGTTCTGTGAGAATTATCACGGTAATGGATATGTATGCCAACGTATACCTTGAAAAATTAAGAGGGGATAAGTCTCATTCCTCAACGGGATGCGGCGTTTGGGAAGCTCTCAATCGTCATAAGACTTTAACTGACGAGAAGAATGTATATGCTTTCTCTGATATTATTGCCTATTATGAGGAACTCTTTAAGAAGTGGAATCATGGCGCTATCGACGAAGAAGCACAGGACTGGCTTCATGGGGCGGCGTTAATGCATAATTCTAATAGAGACCTGCAATTTTTCTATGAGCATGTAGAGGTTATTGAGGACGACATTCAGGAGAAGGCACTCTTCCACTCATACCCTCTTATTGTTTTTGAGAATGGTCAGGGCTTACTTCTTGATGACACATTCTGTCTTGACTACGACCACAATACTCCTGCATATGTAGGCACAAAGGTGCCGGCTGACCTTATTGCCAAGAATTTTACTCCCGCAGAAGTTCAGATTGAGCCTCTTTATGTAACTCGTTCTTATCTTACTCGTCACGGTAAGGGACAGGTTGGCATTACTGGAAATTGCGAATGCGATAAGTCTGCAATCAATTCAGATATGGTTGACCTTACAAATGTACCTAATCCTAATCAGGGTACACTTCGCTATGGTAAATTTACCATTGAGGAAGCAGAAGTCGCAGTAAAGAGAGCAGTTAATGACACTCGTAGTATCGCGGCGAAAGGATTTGCTTCTATTCCATCTGTCGTCATTACTCATATGAATGAGTTTAGAAGCCCTGAACTTTGGGGCGCAGTATGTACCGCACCTGTTAAGGCTTATGTTTCAACTGATGAAAGTAAAATTTCAAGAAGAAGAACTTATAGCACTTAAATTTCTTGACTTTTTCTATAATTTTTGCTATAATTATTATAGAAAGTTGAGAAAAAGAAAGGAGAATTTCAAATGGCTGAAGTTACTTTATATATGATGGTAGGAGTACCCGGCTCTGGTAAGTCTTTCATCGCACAGGGACTTAATTGTCCTATTGTTTCTTCTGATGCAATCAGAAAGGAACTCTTTGGTTCTGAAGACGACCAGTCTCATAATGGTGAGGTCTTTAACGAGGTTCATCGTCGTATCAGAAACTATCTGTTCAACGGTAACTCCTGCGTTTATGACGCAACTAACCTTTCTCGTTCTCGCCGTAAGAAGTTTTTAAAGGAAATTCCTGATGGCGTGAAGAAGATTGCTGTAGTTGCAGCTACTGAACTTGACATTATTCTCGAGCAGAATAACTCTCGTGAGCGTCATGTTCCCGAAGAAGTTATCATGAGAATGTACAAGCAGATGACTCTTCCTCGTAAGGACGAGGGTTGGGATGGAATCCGTATGATTGCACATCCTAAGAACTCCAAGACTCTTGGAGAGTATTTGTATGCAGCATATAATATGGACCATGATAATCCTCATCATTCTGCAAGCATCTTTGACCATATGATTCAGGCAGGTGCATATGTATCCCAGCATGGCGAAGAGAAGGGGTTGGATAAGGCTCAGATTCATCTTGCTCGTGCCGCCGCATTATTCCACGACATTGGCAAGCCTATGGTTAAGTCTCGCATGAAGATGAACGGTGAACTCGACGAGTACTCTCATTATTACAACCATGCAGAGATTGGCGCATACATGATTGCTTGTTGTGCAAATCAGTTTACGGGTGAGAAGCAGCATTCTTTGCTCGCAAATATGATTGTACTTGTACAGTGGCATATGGAATCTTTCGCAGACCCCCAGTATTATCTTGAAAAGTTTAAAGCAACTTATGGAGAAGATATGTGTAAGGTATATGAGCTTGTTCACGAAGCCGACCTTAAAGCTCATTAAGAAAGAATATTATGCGTAAGTGTATTCCCTTTATACAGAAAAGGAGGGTTAAATGGGAATCGCAATTACTTGGATTATTATAGGTGTAATTAATATTATTACATCTGTATTAAATAAATATACTCATGAAAGCAAAGGCAAAACTGCATATTGGGACGGCATAATGTGCGGTCTTAATATCCTGCTGATTCTCGCATGGATTTGTAAACTTTGCGGATTGATTTAACAAATTTTTTATAATTTAAATCCTTGACTTTCTTCAAAATTTTTGTTATAATTATTATAGAAACGATGGAAAACAGCAATCCATAAAAAAAGATAAGATAAGAGACTTTCCTTTCGTCACTTCTTTTAAGAAGTGAGAGTTTTCAATCAGGGAGACCGAAAGAAAAGACGGCATCACATAGCTAAGAAAGAGTGTGGCGTGTATGGTTACGTTATCCGTACTTTGTGGCGGCGAGAATCTAAAACCGCTCGTGTGGCTGAAACCCGAAAACATTTCAGCTATGAAAGGAAAATCAGAAAATACCGTCCATCGTGGTAATGTTATAGTATTATTCCTTAAAGTTTATCGGTCAGCGATAAATACAATATGCTCTCAAAAGGAGTAGGGCGCAGGCTTTGGCTCGCCAAAGCAAAAACGAAGCGCCGCGGCGATGCCGTGCAGGAAGAAAGAAGTTGGCTCCAGTAGGTTTGCTCCCTCCAACTTTTTAGACTGCGAAATAGAACTGGGGCGTTGAGTTTGACTATTCTTAATGTAATAATCTCCAAAATAGTCTTTATGTGGGATTGGTCTAATGGTTATGATACCCGCCCCCCCAAGTAGGAGATGGGAGTTCGATTCTCCTATCCCACCCCAGTTAAAGACGCACACAGCTATCCGTAAATATTTAAAAACATTTAATGAATTGGCTATTAAGAGTTTTATTTAATTTGCGTCTTGCGTATTTATTTAGATGTGCCTGCCACACCTCTACTAGAACGAAAGTGAGGGTAGTCGACAACCCGTCCGAGTAGTCAAGCAAGTATACCATGGTGGGTTTATCCTAAAAAGATATTCTGACCCTATTGTATAAGTGATTCAGGCGCCAGGAATATGAATCACAATGCAGTATAGCGGCGGAGTTTGAGCACACTCCGTACACAAAAGACTCCTTAGAGTTTGGGCACACTCTCCAAAAAGCCCCTTAATGCCCTAGTAATCCAACTGGTAGAGATTGCCGTCTCAAACACGGTACTGTGTAGGTTCGAATCCTACTTAGGGCACCATTACGTCACGCACAGCAACCTATAATTATATCACCATTTATGCTATTGATACGCAACTCGTGACGTGTTGTAGATTCTTACAGCAATAATAAAAATGAATCTTGTTTGATTAAAGGAGGAACTTAATTATGAGTTTTACTGATGGATTTCGTGGAAACAGCAACCTTACTCGTACTGAAAATGGTGCAACAGTAAAGTCTACTACTGGTAGCGCTTTGCTTAACCTTTTCGCACGTGTAGGTGGTCTTCGTCAGGCATCTGAATCAGAGATTAACCGTCTTTACCTTGATGCTCGTAACGAGGACAAGGAACTTGCAGATAACCTCATTCTTTACACTCGTAACATCCGTGAGGGCGGTATCGGTGAGCGTAGAATCGCAAGAATTCTTTTGAAGACTATTGCCCTTAAGGACCCTGCAAAGGTTCGTCGTAACCTTGATACAATCGTATCTGCTGGTCGTTGGGACGACTTGTTCGTCTTCGAGGATACAAGCGTTGAGAATGACGCACTTGAGTTCATGAAGAGGCAGTTCCGTAAGGATATTCTTGATATGGGCGAGGGTGAAAATATTTCATTACTTGCTAAGTGGCTTCCTTCCGCAAACACAAGCTCTAAAGAAACTCGTCGTCTTGCGAGAAAGGTTTACACATACTTCGGTTTGAGCGAGCGTACTTACAGAAAGACTCTTTCTGCACTCAGAAAGTACCTTGATGTAGTTGAGAAGAAGATGTCCGCACAGGACTTCACAGCTATCGACTATCAGGCAGTACCTTCTGTCGCTATGACTCGTTACCGTTCTGCTTTCGGTAAGCACGACTTTGAGCGTTTCAACGCTTACATCAATGCTGTAACAAGCGGCGATGCAAAGATTAACGCTACTGTTACTTACCCTTACGAGCTTGCAAAGCCATATGTCGATGTTGTTACTGGATGGTTCAGCTGTTCAAGAGCAAACCTCGACCCTGTGCTTGAGGCTCAGTGGAAGGCTCTTCCTAATTATGTTAAGGGTGAGCACAATGCAATCGTTCTTGCAGACGTATCAGGTTCTATGACTGGTTTGCCTATGGCAACCTCAATTAGCCTTGGTATCTACTTTGCAGAGCGCAACACTGGTGCGTACAAGAACTTAGTTATGTCCTTTACAGACAAGCCTTCTCTTTATACTTTGAATCCAAATGCAAGTTTGCTTTCAAGAGTACAGGAGGTCGCTTCTCACGAAGGACTTAACACCAATCTTGACCTTGCTTTTGAGCGTATCTATGATATTGCTAAGAGAGAGCATGATGCACCTTCTGCTCTTATAGTAATTTCTGATGGAGAAATCGACAGCTACAGACGTCGTCTGGAGTCTCGTGGTTCTTCTTTCGAGGGGATTGCTGAGAAGTGGCAGGCTAAATATGCAGAGATCGGTCTTAAGGCTCCTAAGCTTATCATGTGGAACGTCGCTTCCCGTGGTGACCGTTACATTACATCTAAGGAAAACAGAGGAGTGGCTTATGTAAGTGGTAGCTCTGCCGCAACTTTCAAGGAGCTTACAACTCTCATTTCTCAGGACGCAATGACTGCAATGAAGGAGATTCTTTCTCGCCCAGTCTTTCAATGGAAGTGAACGAGATGCTCCAGAAATTCGGAATATTATGGACGTGGGCATTAGCAATGATGCCTACGCTTCCTGATTATATCGCTATGTTAATCTGGTTTATCACAGAAAAAATATCAATAGGAGTGTTGTAAAAATGGCAAATAGAAAGTTTACTTGCCCTCTTTGTGGCAAGATTTGGTATACAGAAAAGGACCTTGCGGCTTGCGTTGCTAAGGATGCGGCAGAGACAGAGAAGACTAAGAGTGAAGCTCGCAGAATTGAGGCTTGCCGCCAGTCAGATTATACTAATTTGATGAAGAGGAAAGATCTCATTGAGAATAAGTATGAAGAGCTTCGTAAGCTTGTTTATGCTTATAACTGCGAGGCGCAGACTTATGCTACAAAGTACAAACAGCCTCTTTCAAGATGTGATATTACTTGTACCTTCCGTACTGCTGGCGGCAGTTATCCTTGGCTTTACAATTCAGATACGGAAAAGTGTAAAGAGCTTGGTACCCAGACAACTAATGCTTGGGAGAATGAACTGAGAGATATCATTCGTAAGGAGTTTAATTTCTAACGGGAGGGACATACTTGGCTTGCAAGGATTACCCTACTCAGAAGAATTGGGGTCACGACAAAAGAAAGAAAAATTATACCTTTGAAGAGGACGGCAATAAAAAAGAGAAAGATCGTCGCAAGAAAGATTCAGAGCGTAGGCGTTCAAAACGCAGACGTGATAATTATTATGACGATGATGAAGATTGAACAAAAGGGAGTCAGAAATGGCTCCCTTACTTTTATAATAAATTCTTGACATTAAATCAGTTTTGTGATATAATTATTATAGAATTAAAGAAAGGAAAGATAATAATGATAAAACAGAAAAGACTATCGAACTTGATGTTGTTGGCTAATTTTATTAGCGGACTGTTTTATGCAACATCATATCCGTACATCTATGCTGAAACAGTTCAGGTCATTCCAAGACAGTTTCTTGCTTTGGAACAAATCCTATGTTGTATTTCTACCATAATTTTTTGTAAGCTATGGAATAAATACAGTGACAGATTCTTTAATCACTATCGTTTAATCTTATGGGCGGAAATAGTCGCAGACGCTATTCTCTTTTCTGATGTAATGATACGAGGAGATTTAAGTTTCTATTTCTTATTGAATATTATAATCTACTCACTGATAACCAGAAATCTTGCCTGCGGCAGCACGAAAATGCGAGCAAAAGTAAATCCGACAGAGAAATTAAGAGAACATTATGACAATAATAATCAAATAGTTTCTGCAACTTCCACTTTACTTGGTGCTGGATTTGCTATCATATGTCCATTAGATTTACAAACCTTATTTATTTTTGCTTTAATCGGCAACATCGTTGATAATTTCTTTTATCTATACATCTATAATCAAATAAAAAAGGAGGGTAAAAATGAAAACACCAATTGTAATTAACCTATTTGGTGCGCCGGGTAGCGGCAAATCAACAGGAGCGGCTTTCATTTTTTCACAGCTTAAAATGAGAGGAATAAACTGTGAACTGATTACTGAGTATGCAAAGGATAAGACTTGGGAAAAGGATATGGAAGCTTTGAGTTGTCAAGAGTACATCTTCGGCAAGCAGTCTTTCAGAATGAAGCGTTACCGCGATAAGGTCGATGTAATTATAACTGATAGCCCTCTTCCTCTCGGTATCTTTTATAATACCAATCCTGTTCTTGGAGAGCATTATGAGAATCTTGTTCTCGACGTGTTTAACACTTATGAAAATATGAACTACGCTCTTGTAAGAGACAAGCCTTATAATCCTATCGGTAGAAACCAGACAGAAGCAGAATCAGACGAAATCGGAGATAAAATTCAGTTCTTCCTTGAAGACCATAATATTCCTTATACTCTTGGACTTGGTAGTGTGGAGTTTTATAATTTTATTATTACTGATGTATTACTTGCTCTTAAAGCGAGAAAAGAAGATGAAGCTCTTTTAAAGTTTAAGAATGGTCACCCTATGGAAATCTTTACTTGTGAGGGTTGTGATGGCTAATATCAAAAATATTGAACAAGTTATCATGATAGGACACGATGAAGAGGGAAATGAAGTCCTATTAAATTTTAAGGATATTGATAACTGCACGGTTATGAATCAAAGATTCGATACTTTCGGCGGCAGAAGTTATGACATTGAATTTCATGCGAAAGAGCATTGGATTACATTTCAAAAAGAGCAATTTTATCCATCTATGGAAACATATGCGAGAGAAACAAAAGAATCTCCTGCAGAAGCAACGGAAACTTCATTCTATAATAAGGACGGCGGCTTAAAAGAAATTTCTTGGTAATTAACTCCTTTACTTTTTGTAAAATTTTTGCTATAATTATTATAGAAAATTGAAATTTCCTGTACAAAAGGGAAATAATATTATAGGATTTAATTCCTTAAAGGAGATGATGATATGTCACGACGTCTTTTCGTGACGGGCTAGCGATACCCATGGTACAATAGACCTTCATAAATTAACTACTAAATGTTTTCCTATTCAAAAAGAACTAACCAAAAAAGATATATTAGTTATTATGGGAGACTGGGGAGCGATTTGGACGGGAAATTCTAAAGATGACTGGCTTTTAGATTGGTGGAATGATAAACCTTGGACAACTTTTGTGGTTCTTGGTAATCATTGTAACTATAATGCTATTGAAAAATTGCCTGTCATTACAAAATTTGGAGCAAAAGTATGGACTCCTCGTGATTCTATATTTATTGCACAAACAGGCAATATTTACAATCTTTGTGGCAAAAAGTGTCTTGTTATAAATGGTGCTGATTCTCACGATAAGGCTTTTCGTAAGGAAGGCGTCTCTTGGTGGGCACAGGAGCGTATTACTCAGAATGATATTAACAAGGCATTAATTTCTCTGGCTCAGCACGGCGATGAAGTAGATTTTATCTTTTCACACACTGGCGGCACAGAGGTAAATCGAATGTTAGGTTTCAAACCTACTCATTCTGATTTCATGCTTGACCTTGTTCTTAATACGGCAGACTATAACCAGCATTTCTGCGGTCATTATCACGTTGATAAGCTCTGTGATAAAAGCCGTATTCTTTATGACGATATCATGCTTATCGCTTCAAGTGATAAAGACGACTGAATTGATATCGGCGGAGTATTCAATATAACTGAAGATATTAAATTAAAGAGATTAAAGGGGGAAGTAATAAATGATTAAGAGAAATGAGGAGAGGGTCGATAACATTATCGACATTCTTTTAACTCAATTTGAAACTATGCATGAAGAAATGTCTTTTGATACACAGAAAGACCTTGCAGAGACAATTCTTGCTCTTGAAAAGGCGAAGACCGTAGGCAATCCCAAAATGATGAACTGGGGCACAGTTAACGTCCATCAGGCTACAGACTAAGGCGAAATCAGCAATATATATACCAACGGAGGAAAGACTAATGGAAATTAACGGCGTTATTACAAATACCACACTGACCCCAAAAGCATTCGCTATTGAATGCGAACTCGTATACGAGGGCAATGCAGCGAAGACAGCTTTTGCTTTTGAATTTTCAGAGGAGAATGTTGCCCATATGCTTGCGGTTGCTGGCGCGCCCTGTTGGGAGCAGATTGTCGGCAAGCCTGTGAAGCTTCGTGTGGACAAGACAGAGGATGAAAAGGTCCTTAAACTTGATGCTGTCGGTCATTTCCTTGTTAACGAGTGGATGACTATTGAACAACCTAATGAAGAGGGAAAAATCGCTTCGGGCGATTAATTTTAATACAGAGGTGAGGACCAATGACTATTAAGAATAAGGCTGATTTCTTCAAGGAAATAGCAGAAGACCTTGAGAAATTCAATGCTTATGAAAAGGACCCTTTAATCTTTACCGAAGATGAGAAGGCTATGATTGATGAGTGGTTTAAATCCCACGTAGCATCTGACGACGGCAATAGCGGTCGCTACAAAATGCCAAAACACTATCTTACGTACAAGTCTGGCGTTATTCCAAGAGCAGGGCTTTACAAGAGTGTTGAATGCGCTTGTGGTAAATGTTATGGCGGCTTAAACGGGGCTTGGAACGAATCCTAAAATGAAGAAAGTCAAGAGTTAAAAACTCTTGATTTTTTTTATAATTTTTGATATAATTATTATAGAAAATGAAACAAAAGGAGAAATGAAAATGGATAAGACTTCACTTGGAGATAGAATGAAACAATATGAAGCTGTTGCAAAAATGAATCTTATGAGAAGAAGTCCAGTCATAAGTGGTTTAATCTCCGTAAGTTTTATGAAACTGATAAGGGACAGGCAACCTTTGTTCTTGATGAAAGACCGCCGGAGGAAGAAGAGGAGGACTAACTAATGGAGAAGCGTTACGCACTTTATCTTTTTCTCGACGACATTCGTGAAGCAGATATTCCAAGCATCACCAATCAGTTTAAGTACTACTGTGTTACTAAGCATGTTAATGAGGCAAAGTGCTTTGTACTTCTGGCTGTTATGAACGGTATTAACGAGATTTGGTTTGACCTCGACCATGACCTTGGCGACTATGCGTCTCAGGGCGGCGACGCTATTAAGTTTGTTGATTGGCTCGTTGAGGAGTTCCATGACAAGAACGTTATTTTCAAGTTCCACTTCCATTCTATGAATCCTGTTGGCGTTCAGAACATGAGGAATGCAGTGGAGAAGTATTGGGAGGTTTACTAATGGCAACACTTACCTTTAAAACACTTAAAGAGTGGGGCATGGATACATTCTGTGTCCGAGATTATATCGGCTATATTGAAGACGCTCGTAAAGAAGATAAACATCTTGGTCCTGTTTGGGGCGGCGAACGTTTTGCTGGTATGATACTGTATGATGGAGATACTTTTGAAACAGTAAATGCTTTTCTCCATCTCTGCTGGGAAGCAGACGTATCTATATTCCGCATTAACTTTTCAAATATGAGTGGCACTCCTGAAAATAAAGAGCTCCTCAAGTCACTTGGCGAGCACATTGAATATGAAGTCGGTGAAGCTTATACTGACCTTAAATCATATGAGCTCAGTTTTGCTTATGGACTTGATTCAGATAGCCGTGGCGAAGTAGAGGAAAAGTTTAGCTTCTTTAATGGAGCGCAAGTGGAGGACTAAATGAATATAAAAGAATGCGTAGTTTTTGACCACTGGTTTGTGCCGCCTGAGGAGTTCAGAGAGTTCTTTGAGCAGCACGGCTATCAATCCAATGATATGTTCCAGTATGGTAAAATGAATTTCGACCCTGAGATTGCCCAGTACATCAAAGACCATGCAAACTGACATTCGTGGGATAAAGCGAAATATTCAATGGAGGGTGCGCGGTGCGCGGTCAAGCGACTTCAAGATTGGCTTTGCTGGGGCGGCAACAATTATTGAAGTTAATACTGATAGACCTTGGGGTATTAAGTATTCCAATGGCGACGTACCTTTTCCTGTTTATTATGTTATTCGTACGAGTGAATACAATTACACAAATGTAGTGGCTTTTAGGGAGTAAAATTTTTTACTCCCTTTTTGCTTTACTTTTTCTAAAATTTTTGGTATAAT
>OQWM01001441.1_pt1 | contig 16345 bp, 11 predicted proteins | sample 1691531 | NCBI WGS metagenome assembly OQWM01 (sample SAMN03418257, study PRJEB22391) | human gut metagenome | biome: human-gut; feature: organic feature; material: feces | host: Homo sapiens | place: Tanzania | collected 2013-01
TCCCACTCGTCTTCCTGCTCACGCAGACTTGCCTCTGCCACAAGTACGCAACCGCAGCAGACGTCATAATAAAGGTCGAGAGCCTCTGCGGTCTTTTCGAGCGACTTGCTTTCGGCAAGGTCAAGAACACGACGGTATTCCTCCTTATAGGTTTTAAGATCATACGTATCTTCCATATATTTATCTTTTTCGTAGGGTTAGTAACATTGGGATGGGAAACATTAATAATAGAACATTGCGCTATCGGTCTGCTGCCATTCCTCCGGCTTCAGCTCGCCATCGGGCAGGAAGACGAAGTAAGAGCCACAATCATAGAAGCGGAGCGACCAGCGGTCGTCCTCATCTATCTGGAGCAGACACAGCTGTCCGGCGTGCTGCAAAGCCACCTCATCCTCATAAGGTTGGGTGAGCAGACGGTGTCCGTCGCCGGAAGACTCGTCAGTATACTCGAACGCCATCTCCTCGGCAGGCTGGAATACGCTCTCATCGGTTCCCTCCCAGCACATCTCGTAAGGCTGGAGATGGTCGGTGCGGCGCGTATAGAAGACGCACGGCTTGGTGTGATAGTCGAGCGGGCTGTCCATATCGCCGAGATAATAGTCGAGCGGCGCGAAGACATACAGCATTCCCTCGTGCGGCAAGAGTCCGTCGGGGTCGTGTGCAGCGATGTCCTCGCAACGTATCTGACAGACAAAGGTGAGCGGTTCAGACGTGCCGTCGTCAAGCGTCACGTACGGAAAAGGCGTGTCCGCCGGCAGGTCAGGAGCGCCCCACCAATGGCTCTTGCCTATCAGCGGACGCTCTGTCTCGTGGGTATGAATTATGATTGGCATATCAGGTTTTTCTTTTTAATGGTTAGGAATAGGCATCGAAGCGTCCGTCATCGTCGGGCAGGTCGTCATCATCTATATGCACCCATGTGTCGTTTTCGGGAGCAGACCATCCGTCGAAGAAGTCTTCGCTGTCGAATAGCGGCTCGTAATAGCGGCTTATCTCGTCGGCATGTTCCTGCAGACGGCCTTGCGTGAAGGCTATGACGGCTTCGGCAAGCAGATACTTCGAGTCGAGACGCGCTCCCTTCAGGGCTATCTCGTCCGCCTCTTCCTGAGAGCGCTCCACCTTTCCGTGCTTTATCATGGCGAACATCTTCTCAAGGGCTGTAATGTCCAGCTTCTTTGCAGCCTTCTCATACCACGTCCAAGCCTTATACATATCAACTTCCTGGTCGTATTCGCCGTTATAATAGATGTCGCCAAGGATGACGGCAGCCGTGACCGCACCGTTTCTGTAAGCACTACGAAGCTTCAGGAAGAAGTCCTTAAGCGCGAAGAGACGCGTAAACATCGGCAGATTCTCATAGTCTGACATGCTTTCCAGCGCATATAGGAAGGCGCATTCGGCATTGCCATGTCCGGCTCCCTTTGCCAGCCAACGCATATAAACGTCCTGATTCACCAACTCCGTATCGTCGCCGTAACCATAGGCAACTGCCACGTCGAGCCAAGCCCGTATGACGCCTCCCTGCGCCGCCTCCTCAAAGAAAGGGAGTGCGGCTGTACGGTTCTGTAGCTGCTCCACGGCACAACCACGATAGTAAGTAAGCCAAGGATCGGAAGCCAAGCCTTGCTCTTCACGCTCGGCAATGGCTGCAAGCACGTCGTCGAGCGCCCGCTGCGGGTCTGCCTTCAAGCCACGCTGTCCGTAAATAAGGATTCGGTACATAATCCTGCGACCATAATCGCAGCCTGCTGCCACCGACTCTTCGAGAAGCTTGGAGGCACGCTCACGGTCAACCGGTCCTCCGATTCCCTTATAGCACAATTCGGACAGCTCGGCAGCGGCTTCCATCGAGCCTTGCTCATAGAGTCCTTCCAGAAGGGAACGAGCCTTACTGTAAGGATCTAAATAACTGTCTGCGCATACTATCAGCCATCTTGCATAAACGAAGGTGGCTTCTATATCTCCCCTTTCGTATATGGCCTTATGCAACCCTTCAATTTCCTTCTCTGATACGAAAAACAAGTCTTCGTACACCGTACTTATCTTCTTTCTCATGATATTCGTCTGTATAGATTTCCGTAGCGGTCCTTATATATCTTGTTGTTTCCTGCCGAACCACCTAATAAAATAGAGAGCAGGAACAGGGCACAAAGCAACTGGAAGATAACCTTGAGCACCACCATAACGAGAGAGACTGTCACCACAATACATCCGATGATGTAAACGATGACGAAGACGGTAAGGAGCGTTCCCTTCCACACGTTAGTCTCCCGGATGTTGAGCATCAGCGTCTTGCCGATGCCGTAAAGCAGGATGCCGATACTGAACAGAGCGATAACCCATTCCGCCCATACGGGTGTATGGCTGAAGACGAGCTCTGCAACGATTATCAAACCTATCATTATAGGCAGGAACAACACCATGCAGACGGCTGCCGGCTTGACGTGTATGGAGCGAGAACTGTCAGGTCCGTCATTAAGGAACAACACCCAGTCATACATTCCGATACTGACAACCTGAAAGCCAACAACGAAAACGAAAGGTATGAGACGGAGCACCACGCCGAAGAAGCCATATCGCTCCGAACTACACCACCAGAACGCGTCGCTACCCATCACCCAATAGCCCAACGCCTCAATGACGGCAACGGCAAACAGGCTGAACGGCATCACCACCTGCAATGCCTGAGCCATGGCAAGAGGCCAGAACCTGCAGCATATCAGCATGATGACTACTACGGCAAAAAGCCCAATAACAGTCCAGCAAGCCCACAGCGTACTGTAGAAACGTCCCACAGAAGAATGGACAAGGTGCTGCTTGAAGGTCATCGGATCAGAGAGATAATCCGCATTGGTGCGGCTCCATAGAAGCGAGTGGCGCGAGAGATAATAATACTTGCTGCCGTGTCTGAAGACTATGCTGCTCTTATATATCGAGCCGCAGGAATCGATTACCTCGCCATTGCGCAGATATATATGCGCATTCCCGCCTTTCGTTGTCCACGCCGTGTCGTTTCTGACCACCTCTTCACAACGTACGCTGTCTGACAAAGGCTGGTCAACAACAAACTGACGGGCATGTGTGCCCAACGGCAAAAGCGCTAACATGAACATCATCATGAGCGCACGGAGAAGTCTGTGTACTGTCTGGTTCATGATTATTCCTTCTTTATAACCTCAAGGCGGAAGCCTCCCTTCGACGGGTCGGGCTGTGACGGCTCGCTGGCTGCAGGCTGTGCCTCCTCGGTTGGCTTGTTTCTTACTGAATGCGATGCAGAACTTGTGTTGGTTGAGCTACTTGAACTGTACGAACCGTTGGAGTTGTCCGTCTTGCGGGTTGAACGTGACTTGCGGTTCTTCTTGCTTTGCTTAGGTTGGGAAGTGCCGGCCTGAACCTTCACCTTCTCCTTGCTGCCAGCACGCAGGAGCGACATAGCCAATGACGTGGAGTCGGATGTCTGCACGGACCCTCCCATTCTGACTGCTTCCTGTGCGACAAGCAAGCGTATGACGCTACTGTCATTTGTCTGTGGATCAGAATTTCTCAGATAGACGTAACATCCCTCGGAAGCTATCTCGAGACTTCCTTTAAGATTCTCTTTCACCAGACCACCTGCCTTGCTTATCATGAGGCGTGCCTCAACAGAGTCGCCACAGACGGTATCTACAATTAAGGTTGTCGGCATTCCGCCTGTCTCTCCGTTCCATTCCGTTCTTAGCCACTTGGCATAATCGTACGGCTTGGGAGCCGTGGCATGCGACCATCCTGCTGCCATTGCCACGCAGATGCCTATGAGCAGCATAACGCCGACCGCATAACCTATCATGTCACGGCTGAAGTGTGTGCCATCATTGCCATCTCCTCCATGCCCGCTGTTACCCGTCGGTCTGAACGAATGATTCGTCGTGGGCTGAGGTCTGTTATTAGTGACTGGACGAGGCGAGCTTGTAGGCTGAGGTCTGTTATTAGTGACTGGACGAGGCGAGCTTGTGGGCTGAGGTCTGTTATTAGTGGCTGGACGGGGCGAGCTTGTAGGCTGAGGTCTGTTATTATTTCTTACCGGACCTCCACACTTGTTCTTCATGTATGCCACAAACTGTCGGAGTGTTGCCACATCCGTACCATAAAGCTCTCGCGACATACTTCTGAAGTTCTTGCTTGCCAGCACTATGTCACGGTTATTGTTATGTAGCTTGTCCGAATCGCTAAGCAGTTTGACCTGTCTCTCCACCCTATTCTTCAGGTCGTCACTAAAAGCAGCGTTGCGCCATAAATTATATAAGGTATTGAACGCGTTCTGTTCTTGGGGAGAAAGGTCGTCATAGCTTCCATGAAGGGAAGCGGCGCCCTCCTCCCACTTCGTGACGCGCATTTTAAAAATGTGTTCGTCCATTACTTAAACTTATTCGGTCTTTAATAATGTTGTTTTATTCGACGGTTGCCTTTCCTATCATGTTCTTTGATACAGCGAGTTCCTCCGCCGACTTAACGCCCTCAATCTTGAGTGTGAAGTCGAGAGCCTCATCAGCCACGTTGGCATGAACGCTGAGAATGCCCTCTTCGTCCACTGAGAACACAACGTCAATCTGCGTGCCCTTAGGCCATTCGCGTGTAATGGCAAGATAACGGTCCTCCAGCATCGTGCAGAAACGCTCCTCTACAGCCGACTCTGTCTCGGGATTGGTGAAGTCGCTCTCAAACACCTTATTGGTAATGGTCTTCTGACCGTCATACATCGTAAGGAACGATGCAGTAGCCTTTGTCGGCAACGAGGTGTTGGCAAATATAAGGTTGCGCACCATCGCTGTGCCATCGTCTCCTGTATAATCAGTGCCGTAGGTCTTACTCGTCACATTCACGACGCGGGTCTGCGGACCCTTCATACGATCAGGAGGACATTCAATGGCTCCTGCAATATATTCTTCCACGGCGTCTCTGTATGCCTTGTTGAGTGCATAGATGGCAGCACCCTTTGCCACACACTGATCAGGGTCAGTAAGTTTGGCGTCGCATCCGAACTCAGCGTCAATGCGCTGCTTCACCTGCGGCATGCGGCTCGAACCACCAACGAGGAGGAACTCCAGTTCGCTCTGATATCCCTTTGCCCTTGCTTCGTCAATCACCTTACGCGTAGCGTCGATGGTCTGCTCAAGGAATGGAGAGGTAAGTGCGTCAAACAACTCACGTGTGATCTCGAAGCGAGCCGACTGTCCGTCATACTGTATGTTGCACTTTACGGATGTCTTGGCTGAAAGCTGCTTCTTCTTCACTTCTGCCTCAAGGAGAAGCGTATACTTGAGTTCTTCGTCGTCCATAGTATATGAGCCGCCGGTCTGCTCATTAAACTGTGCCAGCATGTAGTTGGCAAGCTCCGTATCCCAGTCAACACCGCCGAGGTGATGGTCGCCGCCCGTGGCAATAACCTTGATGGCACCGCCGTTCACATTGATGATGGTAACGTCGAAGGTGCCGCCACCGAGGTCATATACGAGGACCGTCTTGCGCTCTGTGGTCTTCATGCCGTAAGAGATGGCTGCAGCAGTAGGCTCATTGATGATGCCGAGGACATTGAGTCCGGCTATCTCGCCTGCCTGCTTGGTCTGCATACGCTCTTTTGTTCCGAAATAAGCGGGACATGTTATCACTACGTCAGTGATGGGTTCGGGATTGTCGCCAAGGTCATTGGCGTCCTTCACAAGCTTCTTAAGGATAAGAGCCGAAATCTCTGCCGGGTCCATGTGGTACGGAAACTTGTTGGACGACTTGTCGAAATCAGCGTCCACACCCATCGAGCGCTTCACGAAGCTCACGCAGTTCTGCGGCTCGGTAGAGAGCATTCCCTTTGCCTCATTGCCGACTATGGCCTTTTCCTTATTCTCAAAGTATACCACAGAGGGAGTGGTGGTTCCGCCGTCAAAGTTGGTAAGCACAACTGCCTGGTCAAACTTGTCCACCTGTGCTATACAGCTATATGTTGTTCCGAGGTCGATGCCATAAACGGCACGTGATTTGTCTTCTGCCATAATAATAATGTTTTGTAAAGGTTTAAAAGATTATTGTTGTTTAATGATTTACTGTTTAAGGCGATACACCACAATACGGGCTGGGCGGATAATGCGTCCGCTGTCGTCGTCGCGGAATCCTTCCGCTATGCATTCTGACACGGTATTGGCCTTTTCCTCCTCCGTGGTGTCAATCACACGGATGGCTTTGTGCTCCTTCGGCTTGTAAGGCGAGCCCGGTTCGGGAGCGAATGCCGTAAGCGAATACTCGTCTTCCAGCATATCCTTCACGTAGAGCATGCCGCCGTCCACGAGCTTCTTCATCGCCTCCGCGTCGAAAGCCTCATCAGACGGATTGAAGCGGGCACTGGTTTGCGCCATGCGTTCATAGATACTGATAATGTTAAGGGCGTATCCGCGCTTGATGTCAGTGATGAGTCCGGCACGCATCTTCTGCAGTTCGTCATGCAGGTCACGTATTAGTTTCTCCTGATAGACCGCTGTGTCTATCTTCTCAGCGAGACCATCAATCGAACCTTTCATCTCAGACAAGGATTTCATTACGGCCTCTGTGTTGTCTGGCTTTTCTTCAGCAGCGGAAGCGTTGTCTGCTGATTTCTCTTCAGCAACGGCATCTGCCGGCTTCTCTTCGGGAACGGAAGTTTGAGGGGACGGTTCGGGAGTGGCAGGTGTCGCAGGCTGAGCGTCGGCAGGATGCCCTGCAGCACGGAGCGACTGTACCTCCGCAAGCAGTTCTGCCACCTGCTTCTTTATAGCACTCACATCCTCTTTAAGGTTGGTGAGTTCGTCATTCGGACTGAATAATCCCATAATTACATAGGTTTTAGGTTTGACATTCATTGCATAACACGATTCGGAAAATGTCGCAAATCGGTGTTTACGATTGCAAAAATAGGACAAGATATATGAAAACCACGCGTCAAACGTACAATTTTACCGATTGACATGCAAATTTATATAGATTGACAGATAATTTACAGATTGAAACAACATCAAACAAAACAAGCCAAACGTCATACGAAAAGCACCTAATGATAGTAGAGCATAAAAAAGAGTTGGGAGTTGATAGTTATGATATGTCAAACAACATAACTATCAACTCCCAACTCTCAAATATCATATATATATATATCATTACTCCAGATACGTGTATCCGTAGAGTCCTGAGCGGTAATTGCTGAGGAATTCCTTTCCCTCTTCGAGCGAAATCTTTCCTGCCTTGACGCTCTTCGTCACCCAGATTTCGAGCTGGCGCACGAGCTTCTTTGGATTATACTGCACGTAGTCGAGCACTTCCTCAACGGTCTCACCGTCGAAAATCTGGTCAATCTTGTATGTATTGTCCTTTACGGAGATGTGCACGGCGTTGGTGTCGCCGAAGAGATTGTGCATGTCGCCGAGGATTTCCTGATATGCTCCCACAAGGAATACGCCGAGGTAATAGTCCTCGTTCTTGCGGATGGGATGTACGGGAAGCACGTGCGACGCCTGACGGTTGGTGACGAAGTTGGCTATCTTACCGTCCGAATCGCAGGTGATGTCCTGCAGCGTGGCGTTGCGTGTGGGACGCTCGTCGAGGCGCTGGATGGGGACGATAGGGAACAGCTGGTCAATGGCCCATGCGTCCGGGAGCGACTGGAAGAGCGAGAAGTTGCAGAAATACTTGTCGGCAAGCAGCTTGTCCAGTCCGCGAAGCTCCTCGGGAGTATGCTTCAGCGACTTCGCCATGCTGTTTACCTCGCGGCAGACGCTCCAGTACATGCTCTCTATCTCGGCACGGGTACGGAGGTCTACGATGCCGTGTGAGAAGAGGTCGAGCGCTTCGTCGCGTATCTGCTCGGCATCATGCCAGTCCTCCAGCATTGTGCGGGGATTGAGGTTGTCCCATATCTCGTAAAGGTCCTTCACCAGCTGGTGATCTGTCTCCGCCGGTTCAAAATCCTCGCGCATCTGCGGCAGCGTGGTGGTCTCGAGCACGTCGATGATAAGCACGGAATGATGGGCTGACAATGAACGTCCGCTCTCGGTGATAAGGTTGGGATGAGGGATGGAGTTCTTGTCAGAAGCCTCAACGAAGGTATATACGCAGTCGTTGACATACTCCTGGATGGAGTAGTTGACGGAGCTTTCCGAGCTTGACGAACGTGTGCCGTCATAGTCGACGCCAAGCCCGCCTCCACAGTCAACGAAGTCGATGTTATAGCCCATCTTATGCAGCTGTACGTAGAAGTTGGCTGCTTCGCGCAATGCTGTCTGGATGCGGCGAATCTTCGTAATCTGCGAACCGATGTGGAAGTGGATGAGACGTATGCAGTCGTGCAGTCCCTTATCGTCGAGAGTCTTCAGAGCCTGAAGCAGTTCTGACGCTCTAAGGCCGAACTTCGATGCGTCGCCACCGCTCTCCTGCCACTTGCCTGAGCCAGAAGAGGCGAGCTTGATGCGGATGCCGATGTTAGGCTTGACGCCAAGCTTCTTGGCAGCAGCGGCGATAAGACCAATCTCGTTCATCTTCTCCACGACGAGGAAGATGCGCTTTCCCATCTTCTGTGCGAGCAGAGCCAGCTCGATGTAGCTCTGGTCCTTATATCCGTTACAGACGATGATGGAGTCGCTCTGGCACTGTACGGCTATGACGGCGTGCAGCTCAGGCTTCGAACCGCACTCCAGTCCGAGGTTGAACTTGCGTCCGTGCGAGATGATTTCCTCCACGACGGGCTGCATCTGGTTCACCTTAATAGGATAGACGATGAAGTTCTCCCCCTTGTAGTTGTATTCCTCCGCCGCTTTCTTGAAGCATGACGATGTCTTCTCGATGCGGTTGTCGAGGATGTCGGGGAATCTCAGCAGTACGGGAGGCGTGACGTCGCGCAACTGGAGTTCGTCCATCACGTCACGCAGGTCAATCTGGACGTTGTCCTTACACGGCGTCACATACATGTCGCCACGGTCATTGACACCGAAATATGATGTTCCCCATCCGTTTATGTTGTAGAGTTCGCGGGAATCTTCAATGGTCCATTTCTTCATTTCTTTCTATTCTTGGTTTTAAGGGGTTGTTTCTTTAAACGGTTTGTATTTTGGTTCAGTATGTTATTGAACTTTTGCAAGTTCTGTATGTTATTTATCCAACAACGCACGCAGTTCCTTGACGGTATCGTTTATCTTTTCGAAGTTGTCGAGCAGGTCCACGTTGAAGGTGTATTGCGCTTTCTGATAGAACTGTTCGCGGTGTGCGAGCTGTTCCACGATGAACTTCTCCACCTCCTCCGGCGTCTTGTTGAGCAGCAGGGGGCGCACGGCGCGTCCCATCTTGAGGTGTTCGTGGAGCACTTCGGGCGATGCTTTCAGATAAACCACCTGCGCCTGGGCGTTCATATAGTCGATGTTGTCATAGAAGCAAGGCGTTCCACCGCCGCACGACACCACCACATTCTCAAATTCCGCCACCTCATGCAGCATGTTATGCTCTATGCGTCTGAAGCCTTCCTCGCCCGACTCATCGAATATCTGCTTCACGGTGCGTCGCATCCGCGTCTCGATATACCAGTCGAGGTCGTAGAAGGGAAGTCCGAGAGCCTTGGCAAGTGCCTTTCCTACGGTGGTCTTGCCGGCTCCCATATAACCTATAAGGATAATGCGTGTCATTATATTGTATATGCTTACTTCTTCTTAGCCGCTGCTCTCTTCTTGGGAGCCGGCGGGTTCTTGATGATTTCCATACACTCGTCGTACGTCAGTTCGGCTGCCTTCTGATGCAGTTCGCGCGGAATGCGATAGTTCTTGCCGTCGTAAGCGATGTATGGTCCGTAGCGTCCGTTGAGCACTTCCAGCTTGTCGTCCTCCTCGAAGGTCTTCAGATGGCGCTCTGCCTCAGCCTTGCGCTTCTCCTCTATCAGCTCAATTGCTCGCTCAAGCGTCACTGCCATCGGGTCTTCGGTCTTCGGAATGGACACGTACTTGCCGTCGTGCTGCACGTAAGGACCGAAGCGTCCTGCACCTACGCTGACCGTCTTGCCCTCAAACTCGCCGAGAGTGCGCGGGAAACGGAACAGCTCGAGTGCCTCTTCCAGGGTGATGGTCTCCATGCTCTTGTCCGAAGGAAGCTGTGCAAAGCGCGGCTTCTCCTCGTCATCGGCTGCACCAATCTGCACCACGGGTCCGTAACGGCCTATCTTTACGAAGACGGGATGTCCGCTCTTCGGATCTGTGCCGAGCTGACGTTCGCCTGCCTTGTGCTCCGTACGGGCGTTCATCACCTTGTCAACGGTAGGCTCGAACTCCTGGTCGAAGTGGCGCATCATGTCTGTCCACTCCTCCTTGCCGTCGGCAATCTGGTCGAACTGCTGCTCCACCTTGGCGGTGAAGTTATAGTCCATGATGGTGGGGAAGTTCTCGATGAGGAAGTCGTTCACAACGATACCTATGTCGGTGGGGAGAAGCTTGCCCTTCTCGTTGCCAGCCATCTCCACCTTGCGTGTCTGCGTGACCTTGAGTCCGCGGAGCGTGTCGATGACATAACCTCTCTCCTCGCCTTTCTTGTCGCCCTTCACAACGTACTCGCGCTGCTGAATGGTGGAAATGGTCGGGGCGTATGTTGACGGACGGCCGATGCCGAGTTCTTCGAGTTTGTGTACGAGGCTTGCTTCAGTGTAGCGTGACGGTCCCTGTGAATAACGCTCTGTGGACGTAATCTCGCGGCGTGTGAGCACATCGCCCTCCTTGATGACGGGCAGCATGTGTGAGAACTCGTCTGCTGAAGATTCGTCCTCGTCGTCTGACGACTCGCGGTAAACCTTGAGGAAACCGTCGAACTTCACCACTTCACCGTTGGCAATGAAGTGCTCCTCAATGCTTCCGGTGGGGCTGCCGGCGGGTTTGTCAGCCACGATGCTGATGGTGGTCTTCTCTATCTGAGCCTCAGCCATCTGGCTGGCAGCTGTGCGTTTCCATATAAGATCGTAGAGACGGCGCTCCTGTGCGGTTCCTTCCACGGTGGTGTTGCTCATGTATGTGGGTCGGATGGCCTCGTGTGCCTCCTGCGCTCCCTTAGAGTGGGTGTGGAAATTGCGCGGTGAGCTGTATTCCTCGCCGTAGAGCTTCACAATCTCTTCCTTGGCTGCACCGATGCAGAGCTGCGAGAGATTGACGCTGTCGGTACGCATGTATGTGATAAGACCGTTCTCATAGAGGCGCTGCGCCACCATCATGGTCTGCGAAACGGAGAATCCGAGCTTGCGGGCTGCCTCCTGCTGGAGTGTGGATGTGGTGAACGGCGCTGCGGGATAACGCTTCAGCGGCTTCTTCGTAACGGTCTCCACGCGGAACGTGGCGTCCTTACACTTGTCGAGGAAAGCCATCGCTTCGTCGTGTGTGGTGAAGCGCTTGTCAAGCTCTGCCTTCACTTCCTGCTGCGATCCGTCCGCATTGGTGATGGCGAAGATGGCGTTAATGCGATAGTAAGGCTCGGTATGGAACTGCTGTATCTCGCGCTCACGCTCTACGATAAGGCGCACGGCTACCGACTGTACGCGTCCAGCCGAGAGTGCCGGCTTCACCTTTCGCCAAAGTACGGGCGAAAGCTTGAAGCCCACGATGCGGTCAAGCACGCGGCGGGCCTGCTGTGCGTTCACGAGGTTCATGTCCAGATGGCGCGGGTTTTCTATTGCCGCGAGAATGGCAGGCTTCGTGATCTCATGGAAGACAATGCGGTTGGTGGACGCCTCGTCCAGTCCGAGCACTTCGCAAAGATGCCATGAGATGGCCTCTCCCTCGCGGTCCTCATCGGATGCGAGCCAAACCTTAGTGGCTTTCTTGGCGTTTTCTCTCAACTGCTTTACGAGCGCTTCCTTGTCCTTTGGTATTACGTAAGCGGGCTGGAGTGTATCTTTATCTATGCTCAGTTCCTTCTTCTTAAGGTCTCTGATATGTCCATACGAGGACATGACTTTATAGTCGGAGCCAAGGAATTTCTCAATGGTTTTGGCTTTTGCCGGTGACTCAACGATTACTAAGTTCTTTTGCATAGGTTGGTTTCAGTATTACATTAGAAAAGGGGCAGGCACCTGCTTGACTTCCCCGACAGCCATTTCTACTTCGCTCTGACAGGAAAAGGCTTACGCTGTCTCAGGGGAAACCTGCACAACGTCACAGGAACAGCCTCAAATCGTCTCGGAAGGACAAGAAGGTATCGGGGAAAATCTCAAATTCAACGCTTAGCGCCTACTTGCAGTTTTTCTATTTTGCCCGCAAAAGTATGAAAAAAAACGCTTTTACACCTTATATATATTATAAGGCCCCGATATTACAATATTCGCTGCACCTCTTTAAGGTCTTCGATCTTCATGAGGCTGTCCACGATAACCTTCACCTCGCTACGGTCGTGAACGCGCAGTTCGATGGTGCCGTCGAAGATGCCCTTGTCGCTCGATATCGTGATCTTGTGAATGTTGATGTCGAGCTGGCTCGTTATGACCTTCGACACATCGAGGAGCATTCCCTTGCGGTCGATGCCGTGGATCTCTATTGTCGCATCGAAGAACATGCGTTTGTGCATGTTCCATTTTGCATCGAGAATGCGGTTGCCGAAGCTTGCCTTCAGACGGTTAGCCACATTACAGTCGCGCTTGTGTATCTCTATGCGCTTCTTGTTGTCGATGTAACCGAGCACATCGTCGCCCGGTATGACGTGGCAGCAGTCTGGGAAGATGAACGATGCGATGTTGTCTTCGCTTATGATGATAGGCTTTTTCTTGTTGAAGCCTTCGCCCACCACAAAATAGCTGGGCTTCTCTTCCTTCTTGTCGTGGCTTAAGAAAGGCACAAACTTGCGCCATCCCGCGCCCTTGCCTTCTTTCTTTTTCTCTTGCAGCTCTTCAAGGTCCTTGTCGTTGAGCACGATGCTCTTCTCTCCCACGGCAAAGAACAGCTGCTCATGCTTCTGCACGTTGTGGAAGTCGCAGAGCTTGTCCACGATGGAGTTGGTCATCTCCATGTTGTTCTTCTTGAGCCAGTCGGTAAGGATGGTCTCACCCTTCTTCTGAACTTCTCGTGAGTCGCGGCGCAATATTGCCATAATCTTGCTCTTTGCCTTGGCGGTGCTGACGAAGTTCACCCAGTCGGGTTGCACGTGCTGACTCTTGGAGGTGAGAATCTCTACCTGGTCGCCGCTGTTGAGCTTGTGGCTCAGAGGCACCAGCTTGTGGTTCACCTTGGCTCCGATGCAGTGGCTTCCCAGGAAGGTGTGTATCTGGAAGGCGAAGTCGAGTGCCGTACAGTTGGCTGGCATCGTCTTGATTTCACCCTTAGGTGTGAAGACGAAGATTTCTGATGCATAGAGGTTGAGCTTGATGGCATCGAGGAAGTCCATGGCGTCTGGTTGCGGGTCATCGAGAATTTCCTTGATGGTGCTGAGCCAGTCGTTCAGTTCGTTTTCGTCTTCCGTATATTCGCCGCCTTCCTTGTATTTCCAGTGGGCTGCGAATCCCTTTTCTGCCACCTCGTCCATGCGGTCGGAACGGATTTGCACTTCAATCCATCGTCCCTGCTTACTCATCAGGGTTACGTGCAGGGCCTGATAGCCGTTTGCCTTCGGATGGTTGAGCCAGTCGCGCAGGCGGTCGGGGTGACTCTTGTATATCTGGCTGATTGCCACATATACGTTGAAGCATTCGTTCACCTCGTTGGCGCGAACCTTCGGCGTCACAATGATGCGGACGGCGAGGATGTCGTAGATTTCGTCAAACGTTACGTGCTTGTTCTGCATCTTATTCCAAATGGAATATGGGCTCTTCACACGTGCCTTGAGTTTGTATTCTACGCCTAGCTTGTCGAGCACTTCGCGTATTGGGGCTGTAAACTGGGCGAAGAGCGTGTCACGCTGCGCCTCAGTATCAGCAAGCTTATGCTCTATGTTGGCGTATTCCTGCGGATGATCGTAGCGGAAGCTGAGGTTCTCCAGCTCGGTCTTGATCTTGTTGAGACCGAGTCGGTTGGCGAGCGGTGCATAAATGTATAAGGTTTCGCCGGCAATCTTATACTGCTTGTTGGCAGGCTGCGATTCCAGCGTGCGCATGTTGTGCAGTCGGTCGCAGATTTTGATGAGAATCACTCGAATATCGTCGCTCATGGTGAGCAGGAGTTTCTTGAAATTCTCAGCCTGTGCCGAAGCCTTGTCTCCAAAGATTCCACCACTGATCTTGGTGAGTCCGTCAACGATTTGGGCAATCTTTTCGCCGAAGATATTGCTGATATCTTCTACGGTGTAGTCGGTATCTTCCACCACATCGTGCAGCAGGGCTGCACAGATGCTGGTAGAACCGAGTCCCATTTCCTCGCAGGCTATCTGAGCCACGGCGATAGGGTGCATGATATAGGGTTCGCCCGAAAGACGGCGCACTCCTTTGTGCGCCTGTCGGGCGAAGTTGAAGGCTTTGGTCACAATATCTACCTTTTTGCGATGTCGCGAGCTGAGGTAGGTGTCGAGCAAATGCTGAAAGGCATCGCCTATCAGTTTGTTGTCGGCTTGCTCTCTTTCTAGGTCTTTCAAGTTCTGGTCGTCCATAATCGTACCCTCCAGTTATATATTAATAATGTAAGAATAGTTATTTCTAATCTTGATTGTTATCTCTAATCCTATAAGAATAGTTTCTTCTAGTCTTATGGATTACTTTACTTTCAGCTTCTTTCCGGCGCGGATGCTGTTGCCGGAAATCTTGTTGAGCTTACGCAGCTTCTTTACGGTAGTTCCGTTGCGTGCTGCAATCTCCGACAGTGTATCACCGCTTCTGATGGTTACGCTCTTTACGCTCTTTCCGCCCTTGCTCTTGCTGTTCTTCTTTCCTTTCTTTCCACGGCTGTTGCGGCTGCCCGACTTGCTGTTGCGGCTGCTGCGTGATGATGAAACGCTGCTGCGTGAACGGCTGCTGCGTGAAGAACGGCTGTAGCTTGGCTCGTCGTCGTTTACATCCACCACATCACGCTTCACGAGCAGTTCGTCGGCTCTGTAGTTGAAGATAGAATCTTCCTTGTCGATGAATGCTCCGATGAGCGAAACCGGAAGGCGTACAGGCATTGGCTTGTGGCTTCCGTTGATGATGTCGCGGCGATATTGTGGGTTCAGGTTGCGGAGATGCTCTACGTCGATGTTCAGCACCTGAGCTATCTGCTCAATATGTACGTCCTGGTTCACTTCCACGGTGTCCGTCTTCATTGGCAACTCGGTTACCATCGGACAGATGTTGTGGTCGCAATAATAGTTCATGATGTAGTTGGCTGCGATGAAGGCTGGCACGTATCCACGGGTCTCCTTTGGCAGGTATGGATAAATCTTCCAGTAGTCTGTCTCGCCCTTGGCACGGTGGATAGCTTTGTTCACCTTGGCTGGTCCGCAGTTGTAGGCTGCGATGACGAGGTTCCAGTCGTCGTAAATCTTGTAGAGGTCGCGCAGATAGTGGGCTGCTGCATAGGATGCCTTCACTGGGTCGCGTCGCTCGTCGTAGAGGGTATTTACCTCCAGGCCGTAGCGCTTTCCGGTGCTGAGCATAAACTGCCAGAGTCCGGTGGCTCCCACGCGGGATACTGCCTTAGGGTTGAGTGCCGACTCGATTACCGGCAGATATTTCAACTCCAGTGGCAGGTTGTAGGCATCCAGTGCCTCTTCGAAGATAGGCATGTAGAAGTTGCTGGCGCCGAGCATGAAGCTTACTGATCGGCGGAGCTTGCCGCTGTAGCGGTCGATGAACTTCTGAACCACTTCGTTGTATGGCATTTCGATGATGGTAGGCAGTCGCTTCAAGCGGTCGATGTAAACCTGTGTTTCGAACACTGGGTTCACGTCGCGATACTTGCACGAGGTGTCGGCCATCATGTAAGTCTGAGTATTGTATAAGTGCAGCAGGCTATCCAGGTTGTCTTCCAAACCTACAGGCACTTCAAATTCTTCTGATTTACCGTCCTTGTCGGTCACGGTAATCACATCGTTATCTTCATCTGAATTGTCGTTTTGGGCTTGAATGCCCTGCCAGCTAAACAGCATCGCTGCTGCCAAAATGATGATTTTCTTCATTTATCCTAATTTCTTTTTTATCTATTTGATTTTATTTAAACCTGATGTCTTGTCTTGTAATCTTAGAAAGTGAGGGAGCATTGCACTCCCAGGGTTCCCGAACGCAGCGGGTTGGCAGAGCGTCCGTTGTTGAGCACAGCCGGTTCCACTCTGAGGCTGAGGTCGTCGGAGATGTCGAATTCCGAGAGGGATGCGTCCACGTAGGCATCGATGACGGAGAAGGCGTAGATGCCTATCATCACGAAGGTTCCCATATCTC
>OQWM01001443.1_pt1 | contig 16338 bp, 10 predicted proteins | sample 1691531 | NCBI WGS metagenome assembly OQWM01 (sample SAMN03418257, study PRJEB22391) | human gut metagenome | biome: human-gut; feature: organic feature; material: feces | host: Homo sapiens | place: Tanzania | collected 2013-01
ACTGCGCCGCTACTGCCGCATGACCCCCGCCGCCGAGAAAATTTTGCGCGGCGCATTTGAACGGCTGGGATACAGCGCCCGCGCCTACGACCGCAAGGGCAAGGGGGATATTGACGAAAAACAGCGCGGATGCGGCGCAAAGCAGTCGGATGAGCTGCCCCGCCACCTGGGGGCGGCCGACGATCCGCCATTCGCAGACGGTGTAAGCGTCCTGCGTCAGGCGGCTGAAGACCTGCCCGCTGTGGTAGCGGCTGTATGCCTCCGCATCCTTGCTCAAAAGCGTATCAAGCGTGTCGCGCCGCAGCGATACCGCCGCGCGGTCGACCGTCCTGCCGGAAAGCAGGTCAAGCCCGCCGTCAAGCAGCGGGAGAGCCAGCGCCAGAAACAACAGCACCCAGCCCCACGGACTGCCGCCCTCGTCCAGCACCCGGCGGCTCACCAAGGCAAGCGCCGCGATGCCGAACGCCTGCGCGGCGATGCCTGCATACAGCAGCGTGAGCGGCGCTTTGTACGCGCCCGCCGCCTTTTTCTTCGACTGACTCATCTCATCTTCTCCCGCGTATCAGTCCCCTCCGTGCCCGCTGAAGGAATCGCAGCAGCCTCAGCAAGGGGCGACGGGCGGGAAAGGTATGGACCCAGAAGCGTTCATAAAACCGGTAGGGTCGGGACAGGGCGGTTTCCCGCCAGCGTCCCTTGCGGCGAAAGGCGGTGACGTACGCAATGATCTGCGCCTCATCGACCTGCTCCCCTTCCCACTGCGCGTCGCCGCAGCAAAGGCAGATGCTGGACGCACACAGGCGGATGACCCGGTGCAGGATATAGCTGCCGTCCGCCTTCTGATAGAGGGCGATATCGCCCGGCTGCACGCGGCGACCGAGCCGCGCAAGGCGCACCATGTCCCGCCCGCCGGCAAGAAGCGGCCACATACTGTTTCCTGTTACCGGAAGGAGCGCTTCACCGTGCGCAAGCTGCTCGTCAAGCAGCCCGCGCAGCTGCGCCATGGGGATCTGGCGGACCTCCATCCTACAGACCGTCCACCGCGCCGACGGGTCTCAGCTTGTCAAGAAAGGCGGCTGCGTCTGCCTCCGCCTGCTCCCGTTCGACCGAATACACGGCGCATAAGGCGTCTCCAAGGCTTTGGAGCGTCTGTTCCTGTTCCAAAAGGTCCCATAAAAATGCGCCGGTCTCGTTTACGGAGATCATTCCCGGAAACGCTTCGGCAGCCGCCCCCAAAGGGACGATGACCGACATATCTGCGACCCGGCGCAGGATGAAATTCTCATTTCTTCGCATATTCCCTCTCCTGTTCTGCGCGCGCTGCGGTGAAGATCGCGTCGCTGCGGTGAAGGAGCGTTTCCAGCGCATCCTCCGTCAGGCGTTTTCTGGCAGCGTCCGCGGCAGGGCCGAGATCGGGCGCGCGCCGCTGTGTGCCGTGACAGTCGGATGCAAGGAAAAAGGATTGCCCCTCCCTCAGCAGCCGAAGGAGCTTCCACCGCTCCATGGGATGCAGCAGGCATCCGGCGCTGAGCTGGATGGGGACGTTCAGGCGATACAATTCCTGTATGTGCTCTTTCTTCTGCCGCCCCAGATACCGCTCCAGATGCGCCAGCACCGGCGTAACGCCGCTCTGTGCCGCCAGAGAGTAAAGCTGGTCGATCATACTGCCGCTCCATGGGGTGAAGGGCAGCTCCAGCAGCAAATAACGGCTCGAACCGAGACACAGTGCCTCAAGATCGTCCCAATGGTTCATGTTGGGCACCCACGCTACCTCCGCACCCAACACAAGGTCAGGAAAAGGTTCGGCGGTTTTCTCCATCGCTGCGGAAAGATGCTCCCAAGCGGCTTGACGACGCGCGAGAAACTGCTCTATGCTCTCCCTGTCCCGATGAAAATGGGGGGTGAGCGCTACACCCGTAACGCCCTGCGCTGCCTCCATGCGGAGCATTGCAAGACTGGCTGCCGTGTCCGGCGCGCCGTCGTCCATGCGGGGCAGAATATGGGTGTGAAGATCGGTCATGGGATGCTCCGTTCCCCGCTGTCCGGCTTCTCCTGTCCGTATCCGTATCCGTAACCGTGCCCATAGCCGTAGCCATAGCCGTGTCCGTAGCCGTAGCGGTGGCGTCGATAGCCGTATTTCCGATATCCGTAGTATCCGTTCTCCCTCGTGACCTCGTTGAGAACAAAGCCGAGGATCTTCGCGTGGGAGCGCTCTAACTGCTCCACCGCGCGCAGGACGCTCCCGCGCTCGGAAAGACCCGCGCGCACCACGAACAGCACGCCGCTGCTCTCAGGCACCAGAACGCAGGCATCCGTCACCAGATTGACGGGAGACGTATCGAGAATGATGTAATCATAGTTCTCCTGCAAGCTGTCAAGCAGCGCTTTCATGCGGGAGGAACCGAGCAGCTCCGAAGGGTTGGGCGGCACGTCGCCGGCGAAGATGACGTCAAGATCCTCAATGCCGGAATCATGGATGGCCTTTCCAAGCAGCTCCGGCTGGATAAGCAGGTTGCTCAGTCCTACCTTTTCCTTCGCGGACAGCAGACGCGCCAGCTTGGGACGGCGCAGGTCACAGTCGATCAGAAGGACGCGCTGCTTCATCTCCGCATACGAGATGGCAAGGTTGAGGGCGGTGATGCTCTTTCCCTCGGATTGCATGGCGGAGGTCACGATCAGCACCTTGCACGCCGTCTCGTCCGCCAGAGAAAAGGTCACGTTGGTTCGCAGGGTCTTATAGGACTCGCGGATGAAAAAATCGCTCTTTTCCGAGAGGATGTTTTTCCGCTCCACTTCCATGATCGCGGCAGTATCCGGCGCGTCGTGCCGCCGAGATCTCCGCAGAAGAGAAAAATGCTTTTTTTTCATGTCGCCTTACCTCTCTCCGCCGTGCTCATCGGCTTTTTGTGCGCTGAGACCCGCCTTTTTCCGCTCATTCTCCGCAAAGGAGGGGATCTGCCCCAGCATGGGCAGGTCGAAAAGCTGCGTCAGGTCTTCCTCGTTCTTGATGCGAACGTCCATCAGATACAGCAGCGTGACATAGACGACCGCGAGAAGCAGACCCACCGCGCAGCCCAAAAGGGTATTTTTCCGATAGCTTGGGGTATAGCGGCTCGTGGGCACCTTGGCATGGTCGATGATCTTGGTGGAGCTGCCTTCGACGAATTCCTCGATCTCGCCGGGGGCGACGGTCGCCACCGCGTTGGCGATCTTTGCCGCCATCTCCGGATCGGGGTGGGAGATGTATACCGAGAACAGCTCGGTCTCATCCACCTGCGACGTCGTCATCATGCCGCGGATCTCAGCCGCAGAGTAATCAAGCTTCGCGTTCTTTACCACCTTTTCCAGCACGGTATCGCTGCGGATGATATTGACATAGGTGTTGACGAGCTGCTGGGAGGTCGCAAGGTTGGCTGCGCTGATATAATCCACCTGCTGATTCGCCTTTATATTGTTGACGTAAATGGTGACGTTGGCACGATACAGCGGCGTAATGAAATTGGCGGTGTAGATCAGGGAGATCACCGCGGCGGCAAGCGCGCACAGCAGGATCAGCCGCCACCGCCTGAGGTAAAGCAGCAGCAGCTTCCAAAGGTCGATCTCCAGAATGTCGCTGGATCGGTTGATGTTGGATTCGTTCATGTTTATATGTCCCTTTCTGTCTGCGTTTGGACAGATCTTGAGCGGGGCTTTCCGCCCCTTTTGGCGAGAGACCGCCTGAATAGTCTAAAGGCGGCACAAAAAGCCGCAGATCAGTCGGTACTCTTTGTGCCGCTTCCGTCCACTGGCAGCGGGCAGCACGGCGTTTGCGTACTGCCTCCTGTCAATCGATGGGTTTGGCTTGATCCGGGAACAGTTTCTCCCGGACAAAATAGGCGGCGCTGTCGTCATTCCGGCAAATCAGTCGGAACACGTTCGTCTCCCGCAGGAGACGGTCTGCCGCGGCAAGCAGCCGATCCATATCCTCCCGATGCAGACGGAAGGGGGTCTGACTCAGCAGCAGCGGTAAGGCCTCCGCCGGAGTGAGCGGCTGTAAAGCGTTTTCCTCCCCCTGAAAGAGGAAGCAGATCGCGCGCAGGGGCGCGCTGCGGTTCTGATGCAGCGCCTCCTTGCCGCACCATGGCGTGCCATAGACCTGCCACACACCGCTTTCGCGGCGCAGGGCAGGCTTGTCATCATTCAGAATGGACGCTCCAAACAGGCGCGTCCATTTTTCCGTGTGGGTGGATTTCCCCGTGCCCGGCGGCGCGGAAAAGCACACGGCCTGTCCGCCATATTCCACCGCAGAGGCGTGAAGCATCATCCCCTCGTGGGACAGAAGCCCCACGGCAAAGCAGTCGCCTGTGGCGATGTACTCTGCAAGGTCCTCCGTTTCCAGCTCGGGACAGAGCGACAGCGCCTCCGCGCCGCCCACGCGGATGGTGATATCCGCCGCGCCGCCCCGGGCGGAGGTCCGATAGACCTCCGCCTGGGCAGCCGTGCGTCCCTTGGGGGACATTTCAACGATCAGATCAGCGATTCGGTAACGCATCGGTTTTAGCGGATCTTTCCGTCCTCACACCAGTAGGTTTGCTTGCCTCCTGTGACGCTGGCGTTCGGGATGACGCCCTTAAAGCCCCACTTATTCAGGGCGATCTGGTCGTCGTTCTCCAGCGTAGCGGCCAACGCCTCCATCGGCGCAAGCAGGATCAGTTCGGCAGCCGGAGCGATATAAGGTTTTTTTATCGTTTTCATCATGCCTATTCACTCCGTTTACTTAGGAATGTCGAGATATTTCAGGAAATTGTCGAGGATCGCCTGCTGCGTCTCATCGAGTCCCTCGGCGTTCTTCCAAGCGTCCTCGAAACTCAAATCCTGCGTTTTACTATTCTGCGTTCCGTGGTTTTTGAAGGTCGCCTGCGCGGTTGCGCCGATCTTCTCAGTGTAGCCACCGGGTTTCGTCTTGTCGAAGGAGCGTTTCAGGTACACCTCGAAGAGATAGGCGCCGTCAGCATCACGAACGACTTCGCTATCGCTCGCCCCTCCCCCAGTGGGCATATCGGGAATGTCCTTATCGGTAAACACATAATTGGCGTCGCCGAGCGGCTTGTCATTATCACCCTTCAGGGTAAAGCCCAGAGACGTCAGGTAATCCTTTGCCGCATCGTCGCCTTGGAACTTGCCGATGAAGAACAGCGCGCACTCTGGGGCCGCCAGCTCGAAGCGGTAGCCGGTGACGGAGATGTTGAAGCGGTGGAAGGACAGCTCATTCTTCTCCGTATCCGCGAACTTCACATAGCGCTGGAACGTACCATCAGCCGCCGTGGGCGTCTGATAGGTCACTGCCACTGTACCTTCGCCGCCTACCGTGCCGATGATCTTGCCGTAAGCGGTATCCGTATACTCATCCGTGGTGTGATCCAGGCCGTAGAGGGTGCAGTCTTTGTTGATGGTCAGAGTCCCGGTTGCGCCAGTGCCGTCCTTCAGCGTGACCGTCTTACCGTTCAGGTCCAGATACACGTTCTTGCCGATGGTGAAACCCGCCTCCGTGCTGTTGTCCGTCATCTGGATATAGGTGCTGCCGTCCATTCCCGTATTGGGATAGGCCGCGACAGCCGCCTGCAGCGTGGCAAATTCCCCTGCCGCGCCGCCCACGAACTGGGCCACGACGGTCGCCGGTCCAAGGTAGTAGTAGCCCGTGGCGGGGGTGCCGTCCGCAAAGGTAACACTTCTGGTGACTCCCGCCGAGGTCAGCTTCATATCCGTGGGATAGGTCTGGCGTGCCGGGTTATCCGGATCATAGATGGCATAGTTCCGGCCCAGGGAGGCATCATTGTTGGTGCCGCCCTTGAAATCACCGCCGGAGATGGTAATAGCAAACTTGGTACCCACGTTATTAATGGCGTACTTGTTGGTTGCAAAAGCAGTGTAGATGCCGCCGGTGATCGTTCCGATCTGCGCGTAAGTACCGTAGTGATACACCGCATCAGCGTCAGTACTCTTGACCTCCGTTCCCTCGCCCATTGTTGTAATTGTAACGGGGCTATAGGTGGAATTATTCGTACCGTTTTGGATGCCGTAACTCGTCGCAGTAATGACTGCGCTGCCAATCGTGCCGATGGTTGCCGGATCGACGGTGGACCAGACATCGCTGGCCACAGCGCTGTTCGCGCCTGCTGCGGTAACCGTCCGGTTGATCGTCCGATTCTCGCGGATACCAGTCTGGTTCAGAATACCAATACCCTTGTTTGCGGTGATGGTAAGCCCCTCGCCGCTGATCGTCTGAATTTGGCCAAGGTTCTCAATGGCCTTATCCGTTGTGGCAGTGATGGTATTTCCTTCGCCGATGGTGCCGATGGTCGGGACACCGTACACATAGACCTCTTTTTTCGCGCCTTCTGTTGTGTCAAACACGAAGGTAAAGGCGGTACCATTATCATCGTAGGTAGCAATCTCCTCAACATTACAGGTATAGGATAGAGTCTGATTGCCACCGACGTTGCCATTATAAATCGCATCGCTGGTCTTTGCCGTGATCGTGTTTCCCGTCAGCGTGCCGATATTACCGGCGTTGTACAGGGCATACGCGCCAGAGGTCGTAGTGATGGTACAGTTGGAGATTGTGCCAATGTTTGCCGCCGTGCGAGTACGGTTGGTTTCCAGCGTAGATCCGTTATTCCGTGTTGTGGTGAAAACCGTTGCGCCGGAATAATAGCGCAGCTGATCGAGCGTCGTATTCGAGCCGCGGTAGTCATTGTACAGCGCGTACTGCGTGGCCTGAATGGTGGAATTCTGAAGCGTGTTGATCTGTCCGCGGTTATCAAACGCATAGCCCTTGCTGGTCTTGATAAACGACATATTTTCAATCGTGTCAATGACTGCGGGCGTATACTCATAGTGCCACCGGCGCGGCATGACATAGCCGCCGCTGGCGCTCTGCGTAGATTCACTCGTCACAACATACTTTGACTGCCGCACATCACCATTCAGAATCAGCGCCTGATCCAGCGCGTCCCTCGTGCTGTCGGAGGAAATCGTGAAGCCGGAGAGCGTTCCGATATAGCCGTTGTTCGCGATAGCATAGTAACCGTTGGTATTGGTGGTAGTGATCGTCACGCCGGAAATGGAGTCAATACGACTGCCATAATCGTTATTCCGGATATATGTCTCTTGCTCATAGTACTTGGTGGACGCCGTAGCATTATCGGAATATCGTCTGATCAGTGTATAGCTCTTGCTGGCAGTATCGCCCGCATTGGCAATGATATTGTTGTTTGCCCTGAAGGTACCCCCGGTGATAGACGGGATGTAGCCATAGTTAATCAGTGCGTAGCTGGCATCCGCAGTAAAGGTACCGCCGGAGATAGACTCGATTTTGGACGGATTGCCGAAGGTGCTGACCTGCTGTGTGATGTTCCCGCCAACCTTGTTGCCATAGGTATAGTCAATCTGTGTGGCGAACTGGCCGCTGTTCTGCAATGCATAGTTAGAAGCGGAAACATTCACAGAGCCTGCTATCCGCTTAATAATACCGCCGGCGTTTAGCAGGGCGTAGTTGGAAGTCGTAATCGGGGCGGTGGAGTTCGGATACTTGTAGGTTTTGATCTCCGTTGTCCCGCTAATCTCGCCGATGATACCGGCGTTATACAGCGCGTAGCCATAGTTCGCGCTGGTGCTGGTATTTTCGGCAAGAATCGTACAGTCTACGATTTTATTGATGGTAGGACGGTACTGTTCGTCCTCGAGATAGGTGTCCGTGCGGGTCAACGCGTCCGTATCATCCACGCGCTTATAATAGTTTGCATCATACCACCAGTTGGCACTGTTCATCACCGTATAGCACTGTGTATTGCCATGTCTGGCGGTGGAGCCGTTACCCAGTGTGTCCGCCTGAGCGGAGTCGGGGTGGGCTGTGAAGGTACAGCCGGAAAGGGTATCGATCCTTCCGCCGTTGTAAACGGCGTATTGACCGACGGTAAAGGTGGAGCCTTCAATCGTACCGATCGTTCCGTAGGCGGAAATGTTAAAGCCCTGTGCAGCTGTATTTGATCCCCGGAGATTGCGGTTGTTGACACCGTAGGAGCCTTCCATCGTGCAGTTGGAGATGGTATCGATCCTAGCGCCATAGTTGAACACATCATAGCCGTATCCGGAGCTGAGGGAAGCGTTGGACAGACTGGCAATGGTGCCGCCGTTATAGTTAAAAATTACAGCGTTGTTTCCATTCCACATCTGCGTCATTTCCAGCGTACCGCCGGTGACGGTCAGTTGACCCAAATTCCGTATGACAGAGCCGCTGTTTATGGGACCGTTTTCAGACGCAATATCCGTCGTGATCTTGCCGCCGCCGGCGGAGTCCTTGATGGTCAGCGTACCGTTATTGGTGACCGCAGCCATAGTCCTGTATACTGAATTTGCCGCGGTTGCGCCGGAGTGGTAATCCAGAGTACCGCCGTTGAGGTCGATGGTCAGGTTGCCGTTGTTAATGATGCGGCCCACAGCATGGAAACCGTTCAGGTCAAAGGTAATGCGGCCCTTCGTATCAACGTGATAGGGAAGGGTGGCGTCCTCATCCGCATAGGAGCCGCAGTTGTTGACCATGGAAATGGTGGCGTTGCCCACACCGGGCAGGGAGGCGAATGCATCTTCCAGCGTGGTGTAAAGCTGGCCGGTGAAGCTGTTATACGCCACCGCACCGGTATAGATGCCGTAGATGTAAACCGGTCCGCCTGCCGTCTCACCCTCCGGTACGGTGCCCGCAAACTCCGTCCCGTCCTTGGAATCAGACAGATACCATGCAATGCTGTTGGCATTGCTCGTAGTCACACCCATTGCCACGTTGGTCGGGGCAGTGGTGGGGGAGTTGTACGCCGCAGCCTGACGTGTCAGCACTACATGGTAGGTACTGCCGTTGATGGTCACGGTATCGGAGAGCGTCCCCCCTGTGAAGGTACGGTAATTTGCGTACTGCGTTTCGTTCAGTACAAAGGTTGGGATATAGGTATTGATCGTACCCGTGACATCAACACTCACATTGCTGCCGATTCCGGACAGGGTGAGCGTACCGCCGCTGACACTAGCGGTGGCAGTACCACTGATCACGCTCGCATCAGCGCCAGAGAATGTGCTGAGGTTCCTTGTCACGTTGCCGCCGGCGGTATAGTCGTAACCGACAATGGTACCGTTGTTGTAATATGTGATCTTATAGAGATACCAGGCTTCGCCGTTGGAGTAATACGTGGTGCTTCCGGCAAACTTATCCCAGGTGCCGGTTTCGGCGAATTTGCCGCGGGCGCCGTCAAAATTACCAACTGCAGACGCACGTTCAGCATTATTCTCACATTCATTAATTGTGGCACTGCCCGCAGCCGCACCCTGGAACACGATCTTGCCTGTGTTTTCAGTGGTAATAACAGAACTGCTGGCGTGTCCCGCACCGGAGCTGGAATAAATCTTACCTCTGCCAGTCACATTCAAGGTACCGTTGACCTCCAGCTGCCCGTCCTCCGTCTCGGTGATAGAACCGCCGCCCGCCGTCAGGGGTTTAACCCGATAGCCTCCGACATTCCATGTTGCCGCCTTATAGTCCGCCACATCATAGAGGTAAAGGTTGCTGCTGACGTTCAGCGTGCCGCCATCCTCCACAGTGATCTTGCCGCCGGGCAAAATCTTGAATTGATTCGCCATATCGACGTTAGCGCCGCTCTTGACCGTAACATCGAAGGCACCGGACAGGGGACATTCCACCTTGGCCGAGTCCATGTCGATCGTAATGATAACAGCACTAACGCTAATCTGTAAGCTGGAAACCGCCGCGCTGCCATACAGCTCCACAATGCTCTTGGCGCGGGAGGCATTATAGTGCCAAACGATATCGCCGGAACTTACCTTAAAGAACACGCGGCTTTCCGTAGACGGGCCGACGATCATCTCTGTGCCTGTGAACTCACCCAATCTCATAGTAGGCACATAAACATACCAATGACCGTACAGCTTACTGCCATACTGATAGGTGGTGGTTACCTGAATGTTCTGGATATAGAACTGGTTGATGGGGAACATGCTTTTGTAAATCGCACTTGCTGTACCACCGCCGCGGTAGTCCGTCATCTCCAGGTACTGGTAAACAGAGGCGCTAGACTGGGCCGTGATGGAGCCGCTGCCGCTGATGATGCCGTAGGCCCGAAGGGTACCGGAGACAGTCAATTCTCCGTCCAGCAGCATTTTGCCGTAATCGCCTGCGATATTTCCGGTACGCTGAGTAGAGGCCGTACCCTGCATAGCGTTGACACACAGTGTACCCCGAACGTTCACCGTCACGCCCTGGGGAACCGTCAGCGTATATTTGACATTTCCAATGCTGATATTATTTGTTGTTTGTTTGGAATAATCCGCCGAGGTCTCCGAGCCATAGGGAATCAGCAACGTTACTCCGATCGGAATCGTAAAGCTCTGGGTCACAGTCGCGTCCGCGATCAGTACGACAGTCTGTCCGCTGGCTGCGGCGGCAACGCCCTCCTCCACCGTGGCGTAAATGTTGCCGGTGCTGACGTTTTTGCACACGCCTGCGACAGTGCCGCTGGAATTCTTGGTAAAGCCAGTCAGCTCCGTGTCTCCTGTCAACGTGAAGGTGTAGCTGGCGCTGGTGCTGACAGAGCTTGTCCCTCTCTGCCATTGATAGAAGGTATAGCCGGAGGCCACCTGACCCGTCACCGTGACGCTGGTGCCGGAGGGAACGCTGAAGGTCTCCGCGCCGGCAATGGTCTGGGCTGCGCCGCCGATGTTCACGTTAATGGAGCTCAGGCCGGGGCCAAGGGCCAGAGAGAGCTGCGGCTCACGGAAGCGGGCTTGGAGCTGCAGATCACCATCATCCAGCACGGTAAAACTGTAGACAGGGTCGGTGGACACGCGCCGCACTCCGGCATACCAGCCTTCAAATACATAGCCGCTCTTCGCGGTGGCTGTATAGGTGATCGTCTGAGACAGGACAGCCGCCACAGAAGTTTCCGATGGCGTTTCCTCGTTCCGCTGCACGGTGGCGGTGCCCTTTGTGCTGTTATCGACCGAAACGGAATAGGAATTCCGACGGACAAAAATAGCTGTATAGGCGAGATCTTTATAAGCGGCAGAAACGTTCTTTGTGGCACCGCCGCTGGGGGTACCGCTCATAAGTGCCGACCCTAAATCGGAATAGCTGCCGTCCAGCCAGCCCGCAAAGACATAGCCCTCGTTGGCTGCGGCCACCAGGGTATGCTCTGTATTCACAGGGACTGTCTGCTTTCCGCCAAGGCCGGAGAACACCGTGGAACCGTCCATGGTGACGGTGCCGTAGGAATCCGAGAGGATGGAGACGGAAATGTCCACGTCGCTAACCAGCGGCTTAAAACAGGCGGTCAATGCCATTTCTTCTTTAACGGTAACTGTGTACGGATTATCCTCGATTCTGCCTCCCGCAGCGGTTTTCCAATGGTCAAACTGGTAGCCAGTCTCCGCTGTGGCGGTAAAGGTGACTTCGGTGCCGGGAGTTATACTTCCGGAAGACGTCGCAGATGCCTTACCCATCGCTTCATTCTCGCTGGCGACGGAAACATTTACCGGAATCAGGTTATTTGAATTGATCGTAACCTTATAGTTGGCGTTCGCACCCGAGGAAGATCCAGAAGTAAACTTAATTGAAAAGGTATCTCCGGGATTCAGTTCTTTTGTATATGTCCCTGTCGCCGGATCCACAGTACCTTTATTTGTACCGTTTACTGCAATCGTGTAACTGACCTGTGAGCGGTAGCTGCGATTGTTTGTAAGTGTCACAGTACTGGACTGGGGCTCGTAAGTCGAACCACAGTTACCGCTTTTTTCATATGGCGCAACAGAAACGGTAAAGCCGTTTCCGCTTGTCGTATATGTGCCCTTGCCATCGACGCTGGATGCGCTGACCGCCACTGAAGTGAAGTCAGCGCTATAACTACTTGCCGCATAGGCTATTAAGGTAATACAACCCCATACAGCAACAATCGCTGCAAGCTCCAGAAGGACTTTGATCTTCTTGCTCTTAAACATTTCCCATACCTCTCTTTTTCCCAGAAGCTAATGCAACCGCCCCGACAGTGCCTGCCGCAATCGCAAACCAATGCCCATGGGACAGTCCAAGCCAGTCCTTCGGGGTATCGCGGAGGAATTCCACCAAAAATCGTAAAATTCCATATGCCAGCATAAACCTGAGATATAGCTTTTGCTTTCCTTTCTCCTCCGAATCAAGGAGCCAGTACAAAATCATGAAATCGCCGATGCTCTCCATGGCCTGTGTGGGGAAGCGGAAACCGTTGGGCAGTGCCCAGCCGCCGCAGCATCCGCTGAGGAAGCAGCCAACACGGATCGTACCGATCATGGCACAGACGCAGGGTGCCGAGGCGTTGATACTCTGCGAAGGCTTGAGCTTAAATAATGCGCCAAACAATGGCATAAATATCGGAACCAGAAATACAGCGCCGAAAAAAGAGAAACCTCCGAGAGTGATCGGCTCACCCCAGTTCTCCAGAATGTATAATATTTTACACCCCAGCACACCGGAGAACATGATGCATCCTGAAAGCAGAACGGCCTGATATACATTCAGATCGTACTGTGCCTTCCGCTTCACCATTAACGCTGCCATGAGCAAAAAGCCCAAAAACATCATCATGTAATAGGTACTGATGCTGAAGCCAAAAATATGCAGTTCAGGAAGCATCGGTTTGGCCCTCACCTCGTTTCATTTTGCTTGCCCTGTCATCTTTTCCATCAGGGTATTCCCTCTGATATTCATAAACAATGATATACGCAATATCAATAAAAACCGTAATATGTGCCATGAATTCCAAGGCAATACCGCCCATATTGTGGTAACAGATCCAACCAAGTGCATCGGCGATCAGCTTTGCCAAAGCGGCCGCTCTGTTTGCCCGATTATGAATGATCCTATGTTTTAGCAGGAAAAGCAGCCAGAGAGAGTCTGCTATGATCGTTACAATATAGGATAAATATAATTGACCACTGTTTATCTTAAACAGAAACTGAAGATACAGCCACACCTGAACAATGATTGCAACTCCATAGAAAACAGCTATTTCTTTTTTGAAATACTTGACTCGAAATATTATCAAAAAAACGATTCCAAGCTCCAGAACAGAAAAGCTGAGCTGAACGAAAAAAGGATAGCTGAACTGAAATTCTGGAGAAATGTGGTTGAGCGTTGAAGCTATTTCCCATGGAACCACAATGGCGGGAAACCACGGAGCTATGGCCGGTCGATTGGTCTGAACCGTACTGACAATCACAAGCGTGTAGACAAGCATCCAACATGAAGCCATTATGATGTCAACCATTGTCCACCAATTCACAGGTCTATGCCTCCCAGTCTGTTGATTCTGCAATAGTTCCAAAAACATATCACATATCAGCAGCTTTTGCCATATAGCTGATATCTATGTCCCCGCACTCTGCAAAGTCCTCCTGACCCTGTGGAGCATAGTCCACAGAGTCAGGAAGTTCTCACGCAAGATCAATTCCCGCTGCCAAGGATAGCCGATACCAAAGCCTGGATCTCACTATTCGTGAATGCGTTGTCCAGATTGATATTCACACTGCCGTTGTTTTGAGAGATGGCAGTCATGGCTCCGAGATAACCGTTCATATCACTAAGTGCGTCCTCCTGTGCGTATTCCGGCAAACCGCCATCATTCATAAATTTACCAAACAGTGTCATCAAGCTGTCGTCGTTGGTCGTCTGTCCTTCTTCATTCACGTCATTATTGAGGCCTGCGCTCAGATTGGCACCCGCATAATAGTTTTTAAATTCATCACTCGCATAATCGCTCTTTGCATACGCAGTCACCATGCCATACATCAGCGGAAGTTTTGCAATCGGGTCATCCATGATGGAATTGATATCGCCGCCGCCCATCATATCGTTGTAAAACTCATAGGGGTCAATATTCTTTGATTGACTTGCTGCCTCCAGAACAAGAGCGTTTGCAATCGCCTGATTGGAAGATGCATCAGTCAGACCGTACTTTTTAATAAAGGCGGCTGTATCAAAATGATATCTTGGATTTGCAAGCACATCCAACCGAGTCTCGATAGGATCGCTTTCATTACCAAGAAACTCTGTAAAGGCTCCGGTAATATTCTCCACAGATGTAAGAAGCTCAGTTTCATGCCCACTCAAATTGGAATCCTTATAATTTGAAACGGCTTTCTCCATTGCGGCAGCGGGGTCTCCGGTAAAAGACCCCTTATAGAAAATGATATCGCCCTGCTCATAATATTTCAGCACTCCGCTGTTCCCATTAAAGTACTTATCAAAAGCTGTCTTAATATCACCCTCTTCCAGTGCCCTGGCTACAGCAGGAAGAGCTGTTTTCTTCAGATAATTGTCTTCCTTTGAGGGAATATTCACTACCACATCAGTTTCCTGGTGGGCACCGTTCGTATCAAGGAAAGCTCTCGCAATATTGACGATCTCTCTGCCTCTCCATTTCAGTACCAGTCTTGGCTCCTTTGTTACGACTGCTACGGGAACTGCCTCCAGATTCTCTTCAGCCGCATAGCCAAGGAACTCCTCGACCTTATCTGGGGCTACCACAACTGCCATTCTTTCCTGGGATTCAGAAATGGCAAGCTCTGTTCCGTCCAGTCCGGCATATTTCTTAGGTACTTTATCCAAATCAACCTGTAATCCGTCTGCAAGCTCTCCGATTGCTACGGACACTCCACCGGCACCAAAGTCATTACATTTCTTGATGATATGGGCAACTTCTTCTCTGCGGAAAAGTCTCTGAATCTTACGCTCGGTAGGTGGGTTACCTTTCTGGACCTCTGCACCACAGGTATCAATGGATTCTGTATTGTGTGCTTTGGAGGAACCGGTTGCTCCACCGCAGCCATCACGTCCGGTACGTCCGCCTAAGAGGATAATAATATCTCCCGGTTCAGAAGTCAGTCTCTGAACGGCACGACGAGGTGCTGCTCCCATAACGGCTCCGATTTCCATTCTCTTCGCAACATAATCCGGATGATATACTTCTTTGACATATCCGGTAGCAAGTCCAATCTGGTTACCGTAGGAACTGTATCCCTGTGCTGCGCCGCGAACCAGTTTCTTCTGAGGAAGTTTTCCTTCCATGGTATCTTTTACAGATACGGTAGGGTCAGCAGCTCCGGTTACACGCATTGCCTGATAAACATAGGTACGTCCTGACAACGGGTCACGGATTGCTCCACCGAGACAGGTTGCAGCGCCACCAAACGGCTCGATTTCGGTTGGGTGGTTGTGGGTCTCATTCTTAAAGTTTACAAGCCATTCCTCTGTCTTACCATCTACTTCAACAGGCACTACGATAGAGCAGGCATTAATCTCATCGGATTCTTCCTGATCCTGTAATTTTCCTTCTTTTTTCAGACGCTTCATTGCCATTAATGCAATGTCCATTAAGCAGACATATTTGTCGTCGCTGCCTTCATACATTTTCTTATGTGTATCAAGATAATCCTCGTAAGTCTTTTCCATTGGCTCTTTATAGAAACCATCTTCAAATGCAACATTTTTCAGTTCGGTAGAAAATGTGGTATGACGGCAATGGTCTGACCAGTAAGTATCCAGTACACGAATCTCGGTCATGGATGGATCTCTATCTTCTTCTCCATGGAAGTAATTCTGAATATGTAAGAAATCCTTGAATGTCATAGCAAGTCCAAGGGAATCATAGAGTGCTTTTAATTCCTGCTCCGGCATATCCTTAAATCCGGTCATAATCTTAACATCTGCAGGTTCCGGGAACTCTGTTACCAAAGTCTCAGGCTTCTCCATGCCGGTCTCTCTGGAATCTACCGGATTGATGCAGTGATGCTTGATTGCCTCTAACTGCTCAGCGTTGATATCTCCGTAAATAACATAAGTTGTTGCGGTACGGATAACCGGCTCTTCATCCTCTTTTAAAAGCTTCACACACTGCTCTGCAGAATCTGCTCTCTGGTCGAACTGTCCCGGAAGGAATTCAACGGAAAATACTTTTCCATCACCCATTTCAAAATTCTCTTCATAGACATCGTCTACCGGCGGCTCTGAAAATACAGTCTGAACTGCTCTTTTATATACATCATCGGAAATGTTTTCAATATCATAACGAATCAGGACACGTACCTTATCTACTGCACTGATTCCAAGATAACTCTTAATCTCTGCATGTAACTCTTTGGCGCGTACTGCGTAAGCGTCTTTTTTCTCTACATACACTCTTCTTACCTTACTCATCTTCTCTTTATATATTACCTCAAACCGTACTGTCTTGCAAATTCTTCTCAGGGCATCGGATACTTGATCTTGTC
>OQWM01001452.1_pt1 | contig 16307 bp, 15 predicted proteins | sample 1691531 | NCBI WGS metagenome assembly OQWM01 (sample SAMN03418257, study PRJEB22391) | human gut metagenome | biome: human-gut; feature: organic feature; material: feces | host: Homo sapiens | place: Tanzania | collected 2013-01
ATAATCCGAATTCTCAAGAGGAGATTCCCCATATTGCCGGATGATTTCTTTTTTTATTTCTAAGAGCAAAGCATCTTTGATCTGCTCATCGCAATATACATAATCCGGTGCCACACAGGTCTGGCCGCAGTTGAGATATTTCCCGAATACGATTCGTCTGGCAGCTAATTTCAGGTTGGCATCTGCTGCAACGATGCAGGGACTTTTTCCACCAAGCTCAAGTGTTACCGGAGTAAGGTGGGAAGCTGCATGCTCTAAGACAGTTTTGCCGACCGCCTGACTTCCGGTAAAGAATATATAGTCAAAGTGTGACTGCAAAAGAGCCGTATTTTCTGCCCGGCCACCGGTTACAACTGCTACATATTTCTCTTCAAAACATTCTTTTATCAGAGATGTGATGATGGCACTTGTGTTAGGCGAGTAGGCGCTTGGCTTTAAAATGACAGTATTTCCTGCGGCAATTGCATCGATTAATGGGTCAATGGTTAACAGAAAAGGATAATTCCAGGGGCTCATAATCAGTACAACACCAATGGTGAATGTGTAGAAACAATAAACTGAATGTTTGGGAAGGTTTCTTGGAAACACTGGAGAATTACTTGCTCCAGTGCAGGATGCAAGTGCAGATCGATTTCATCAATGACAACGATGCCTTCAAAATCTGTTGTTCCATTCAGAATATATGAACGGTACGCTATGTCAAGAGCCATATAGAAGATACGCTTGTAACCGGCTGGCAACTTCTCGAATGGTGGGTTCTGTCCATCCTTAGTTTCCAGACAGAGTCCATCTTCTTCATAGACGCTGACAAAGAAATCCAGCACATCTATTCCTGCATCTTTGTGCAAAACCACCTTTGCATTTCTCGGGTGAAATTGGTACAATAAAAACAATAACGAGTGGCGTAACTGCGTAAATCCGGTTATCGCGCCACTCGTTATTTTTTGTGCTTTTTTACAGGAGGAACGTATATGCAGCAAAACCAATCCCAAAACCCGATGGCGGTCGAGCCGGTACCCAAACTGATGGCCCGCATCGGCCTGCCCATCGTTTTATCCATGATCCTGCAGGCCGCTTACAACGTAGTGGACAGCGCCTACCTGGCCCGCATGGCAACCGGCGGCGAAACCGCCCTGACCGCCTTGAGCCTGGCTTTCCCGGTGCAGTTGTTTATGGTGGCGGTGTCCATCGGCACCGGCGTGGGCACCAACGCCCTGCTGGCCCGCCTGTTGGGCCTGGGCGACAAGGACCGTACCGATGCCGCCGTGGGCAATGCGCAGTTTTTGGCGCTGGTCATCTCGGCGGTATTTATGTTGTTCTCGGCGGTGGGGTGGGGGATGTCGAAGGTGCGGTAGCCGCATTCGTAGGCGTGGGCCTGGGCTTCGCGGATGTTCCAGCAGATGTCGCAGGCGCGGTGTGCGTCCGAGCCAAAAGTGATCGGCACCTCGGCGTGGACAAAGTGACGTAAAAGGCCGGTCGCGGGATAGTAGTCGTCGAGCCCCTTGCGCGGTGCGGCCGTCGAGACCTCAACGCGGCGACCCGTATCGTGCGCGCACTCGGCCATCTGCTGCCAAAACGGCGCGGGGTCAAAGTCGGGCGCAAAGCCTTCCTTCGAAAAGCGCATGACTAGGTCGGGGTGAGCCATCACATCAAAGTTGAGCGGGCTCTCGCAGGCGCGGCACCAGTCGTCGACGTAGCGCTCCCATACGCCGCGCACACCCAGGTTCTCCCAAACATGCAGGTTGGTGTCATCGTCGATCCAACCGCAGGGCGAATCAGGCGTATCGGGGCGAGCGACGTCCTCCGTTCCCGCCGTGCCCGCGGCACCGGCCATGATATCGCCGGGGTCGCCGATCCAATGCACGCTACCCAGGCGCACCACGGCGCCTTCGGACCAGCGCTCAACCAAAGGCTCGCAGCCCTCGTACCAATCGCATTCAAAACCATAGATAAAGGTGAGCTCCGGCGCGATTTGCGTGGCGAGCTTGCGAGCGTCCTCAAATGCCAGGCGATGTGCCGGCAAGTCGCCCTCGACAACCTGTACCTCGCAGTTGGCATCCATGCTGGCGGGCAGGGTGAGGTGGTCGGTCGAGACCATGGCCTGACATCCGGCGGCGGCAGCAGCGCGGACGTTTTCCTCAAACGAGGCATGCCCGTCCGAAAACGAGGTATGGGTATGGCAATCGACCAGCGGGCATGCGGACATGACAACTCCTTTGCATTTGGAAAATCCGCTCCATTGTAACGGCGCGGCCTCCAATGCACCGGGTGCGCTGCGAGTCGAAATCGAGCGGAAAGGGCGGACGGTGTGCGTTGGCGCCTCGCTTGCGCTCTCAAAACGTGTACATCAGCCTCCAAAATCGACTAAAAATGACATGTTTGGAGGCTGACGTACACGTTTTGATGGGGGTGGTGGCGGTGACGGACGAAAGTCGCGCCCATCCGAGGATGCCGCTCCCGCGTCGCCCGCGATGTGCTAGCGTTTGGGTGAACAAAACGAGCCCGTGCGGAAAGGATCCGGACCGTATGCAACGTGGAAGTACATCTCCGCTGTCGCGCGAGACCGATGCGCCCGAAACCATCGTCAAGCTGGAATGCGACATCGACGACGCGTCGCCCGAGGTGCTCGCCTACGCCGCCGACCGCCTGCGCGATGCCGGTGCGCGCGAGGTACACTGGCTGCCCCTCTACTGCAAAAAAGGCCGCCCCGGCTGGCAGCTGCAGGTGATCTGCGCCCACGAGGATATCGAGCGTCTGCAGACGATTATCTTTTTGGAAACCACGACCAACGGCATTCGCCGCCAGGTCATGGAGCGCGTCTGCCTGCCACGTCGCTTTGAGCAGGTGGCGACGCCCTGGGGCGAGGTGGCCGTCAAAGTGGCGACCCTGCCCGACGGCAGCGAGCGCGCGGCGCCCGAGTACGAGGACTGCGCCCGTCTCGCCCGAGAGCACGACGTGCCACTCCAGCGCGTGATGCAGGCAGCGCAAGCCGCAGCGCTCCAATTTGAGTAACGCGGCCGGAGACGCGCCGCGCTCAGCCCAACCAACCCCACCCGAAAGGACCCTCATGAAATACCTCATCGCCTCCGATATCCACGGCTCGGCATACTGGACCGAGCGCCTGTGCGCCGCCATCGAGCGCGAGAACCCCGACCGCATCGTGCTGCTGGGTGACCTGCTCTACCACGGTCCGCGCAACGACCTGCCGCGCGATTACGCCCCCAAGCGCGTGATCCCGCTGCTCAACGCCCTGGCCGACCGCATCATCGCGGTGCGCGGCAACTGCGACGCCGAGGTCGACCAGATGGTCCTCGACTTCCCCGTCATGGCCGACTATGCCACGCTGTTCGACGAGACCGGCCGCGAACTGTTCCTGACGCACGGCCACGTCTTTGGTGCCGGCATGCACAACAGCGTCGACCACGCGCCCGCGCTGCCCGAGGGCTCCGCGCTCGTCTACGGCCACACGCACATCAAGGTTAACGAGGCAAGCGAGGCGCACCCGGGCCTGTGGCTCTTCAATCCCGGCAGCGTGAGTATTCCCAAGGACGGCACGCACAGCTACGGCATCTACGAGGGCGGCGCGTTCCGCCACGTGATCCTGGAGGAGGAGTAACCATGGCGCAGCACATGGCTCAGCAAAATGCCGAGGGTTCGCGCGATCTGTCCACGCTGGTCGACGCGTCGGCCGAGCTGCAGCATCTGGTGCAGACCATCTGGCGCCTGCGTCAGCCCGACGGCTGCCCGTGGGACCGCGAGCAGACGCATCAGAGCATCGGCAAGAACATGATCGAGGAGGCCTACGAGGCGCTCGACTGCATTGAGGCCGATGACGCGGCGCACCTGCGTGAGGAGCTGGGCGACGTGCTCATGCAGGTGGTGCTGCATGCGCAGATTGCGGCGGACGCCGGCGAGTTTACGCTGGCCGACGTGGCGCGCGATATCGACGCCAAGCTCATCCGCCGCCACCCGCATGTGTTTGGCGATGCGGATGCCGAGAGCTCCGATGAGGTGCTCAAGATCTGGGACGAGGTTAAGCTTGCGGAGAAGGCTGCCAAGGACAAGGCCGTGGCAGCAGGCGAGGCCGCGCCCGAGGGCCTGCTCGACGGCGTGCCCACGCATCTGCCGGCGCTGATGCAGGCCCAGAAGGTGTCGCGCAAGGCGGCGGCCGTGGGCTTTGAGTGGGAGACGGTCCAGGACGTGTGGGACGAGGTCGCCGAGGAGCGTGCCGAGTTTGAGGCCGAGGAGCCCGGAACGCCCGAGCGCGAGATGGAGTTCGGCGATCTGCTCTTTGCCCTGGTCAACGTCGCGCGCAAGGAGGGGATCGACGCCGAGAGCGCCCTGCGCGCCAGCACGGCAAAGTTCCGCCGCCGCTGGGCCGCCATGGAACAGATGGCCGCCGACGCCCATGTGGATCTGGCCGAGCTTTCGACCCACGGCCTCAACGACCTGTGGGATGCCGCCAAGGCCGAGGAGTAAGACTGCGGGAACGACGGGCTGACACGCCCCATCGTTCCCGCTAATTTTTTCGAAAAACAATTGTATCCCTCGGCTAACTTAGGGCATAATGCAAAAAGTGCGACATGGCTAACTTACAGAGGCGCACCGATGGTGCACGGTCGGCCAGTCGCTTGCATCAACTACGTTTCCAAGTGAGAGGGAGACAACATGAGTGATATTTTGGACGTCTACGGTCGCGAGGTGCTCGACAGCCGCGGCAACCCCACCGTCGAGGTCGAGGTCGTGCTCGAGGACGGCAGCTTTGGTCGCGCGATGGTGCCTTCGGGCGCTTCGACCGGCGCCTTTGAGGCTTGCGAGCTGCGCGATGGCGACAAGGGCCGCTACCTGGGCAAGGGCGTCTCGCAGGCCGTCGAGCACGTCAACAACGAGTGCGCCAACGCCGTCGTGGGCCTCGATGCCTTCGATCAGCGCGCCGTCGATGCCGCGCTGATCGCCGCGGACGGCACCCCCAACAAGACCAAGCTCGGCGCCAACGCCATCCTGGGCGTGTCGCTGGCCGTCGCCCGCGCCGCTGCCGAGTCGGCTGGCCTGTCGCTGTACCAGTACCTGGGCGGTGTCAACGCCCATCTGCTGCCCACGCCTATGATGAACATCCTCAACGGCGGCGTGCATGCCGACAACAACGTGGACTTCCAGGAGTTCATGATCATGCCGGTGGGCGCCCCGAGCTTTGCCGAGGGCCTGCGCTGGTGCGCTGAGGTCTACCACACCCTTAAGGGCGTGCTGCACGAGGCCGGCCTGGGCGGCGGCGTGGGCGACGAGGGCGGCTTCGCGCCCAACCTCAAGACCAATGCCGAGCCGTTCGAGTACATCACCAAGGCCGTGGAGAAGGCCGGCTTTAAGCCCGGCGTCGACTTCATGTACGCCATGGACCCGGCGTCGACCGAGTTTTACAACGCCGAGACCGGCATGTACGAGCTCAAGGGCGAGGGCGTTGAGTACACGAGCGCCCAGATGGTCGACTACTGGGAGAAGCTTGTCGACACCTATCCCATCATCTCTATCGAGGATGGCATGGCCGAGGAGGACTGGGACGGCTGGGTCGAGCTTACCCGCCGCATTGGCAACAAGGTGCAGCTGGTGGGCGACGACCTGTTCGTCACCAACACCGAGCGCCTCAAGAAGGGCATTGAGCTGGGCGCCGCCAACGCGATCCTGGTCAAGGTCAACCAGATCGGTACGCTCACCGAGTCGCTCGAGGCCATCGAGACCGCCAAGGAGGCCGGCTACGCCTGCATCGTGAGCCATCGCTCCGGCGAGACCGAGGACTCCACCATTGCCGACCTGGTTGTGGGCGTCAACGCCGGCCAGATCAAGTCGGGCGCCCCGTGCCGCAGCGACCGCATCGCCAAGTACAACCAGCTCATCCGTATCGAGGACGAGCTCGAGGGCAGCGCGCGCTACGCCGGCAAGGCCGCGTTCTACAACATCCGCTAGACAAGTGGTGTTGCGGGGGCGGGGTTGACTCGGCTCCGCTCCACTTCTGATGGCCGCCATTGGGCGCTGGGCCGTGTGGCTCAGCGCCTTTTTTATGTCGAGCAAAGGCTGCCGAAGGCGTTGCGCGCGCTCGTGCTATAACTAGAATACTTAGCGCAAACAAACCTCAACCGCACAAGGCGCACATGGATCAGATTTACGACAACAGGTACTATTCCGCCGGTTCGCGTGAGCCGTCGTCCCGTCGCGCACGTACGGTGCAGCTCGGCGGGTCCGCCTACGCCGGCGCCGACCGCTCGGCGCAGCGCCCGGCAAGTGCCTCGCGCCCCAGTGCTCAAATGAATACCTCGGCAGACGGACCGGTGCGCCCGTCGCGCTCGGCGCACGCATCGCACTCCTCGGCTCAGACGCACGACAGGTCGAGCAGGGCCTCGAGCCGTCTCTCGGGCTCTGATTTTATGCACTACGCCAACGACAATGCGGTGGTTAAGGCGATCTATGACTTTACGCATGGCTCTCTGCGCCCGCTGTTTATCGGTATCGTCGTGACGCTGGTGCTCGTGAGCCTGTATTTCCCCGTGCGCGACCTGTACGTGGCCAAGCGTTCGAGCGACATCTTGGCCAAGCAGGTCGAGATTCGCGAGCAATACAACGACGAGCTGCAAAAAAGCGTCGACAAGCTGCTCTCGGAGGAGGGCATTAAAGATGCGGCGAGCGAGGACCTGGGCCTGGTGATGCCCGGCGAGACCAAGATTGACGTGCTGGGACTGGATGATGATTCGGACTCGTCGTCGAGCTCAAAGTCGTCGAACGCCAAGAAGGCCAGTGAAGTGGCCAAGGAAATCGAAGAGGTCGGCAAGGACGCGCCGTGGTACATTCAGGCGCTCGATATGCTGTTTGGATTTAACGGCGTCGAGGGTCAGACGGTCGCGTCCAGCGGCGAATAGGCGAGTAGCGCCCGGAGGGGAGCCCGCAATGGCAAATTGCAAACGATATAAGGTGGCGGCGATTGACCTGGGAACGGTGTCGTCGCGACTGGTGTTGGCGCAGGTCGGGGCCGGAGCGATCGTGGAATCGTCCAAACATACTGAGATCACCGACCTGGGCGAGGGCGTCGACGCGACGGGCCGATTTTGCGAGACGGCTGTCGAGCGTGTGCTCGCCGCGTGCCGCATGTTTGTGGCCGAGGCGCGCGCTTTTGGGGCCGCGTGCATCTGCACCACGTGCACGAGCGCCGCGCGCGATGCGTCCAACGCCGCGTTGCTGTTGGACGGCCTGCGCGAGCTGGGGCTCGAACCGCAGGTGATTCCGGGCGAGGTCGAGGCGCGCCTGACGTTTTTTGGCGTGGCGCACGACTTTGCCGGCGAGCGCATCATCGTCGCCGATTCGGGCGGCGGATCCACGGAGCTTGCGACGGGCGTGTACGCTCCGGAGCGCGGGATCTTTGCGCTGGAGGGCACGCGGTCGCTGGACATTGGCTGCCGTCGCGTGACGGAGCGTTTCTTCTCGGCCATGCCGCCTGCGACGGGCGAGCTTGCAACTGCCGCCGACTGGGCGGGCGAGCAGTTCACTGCCTATTTTGAGAGTCTGCCCAGCGACTTTGAGCGCGCCGAGCGTCTGGTCGCGGTGGGCGGCACCGTTACCACGCTCGTGGCGCTGGTCCACGAGCTGGAACCGTACGACTCGAGCTTTGTGCACCTACGCGAGCTTTCGATGGAACAGATTTCGGCCGCTATCGAGCGTATGTCCACGCTGGACGTGGAGGGCATCTCCGCGCTGCCGGGCGTGCAGCCCAAGCGCGCGGGCGTCATCCTTGCCGGCGCCGTGGTGATTCGCGAGCTCATGCGCGCCGGTGGCTACCAGACGCTCACCGTAAGCGAGAACAGCCTTCTCGCCGGTATGGCCGCCACCATCAACGAGACCCTCGACGGCAAAGCCCCCACCATCACCTGGACCCCAAACCTCAGCACCCTCCAATAACTTGCGGTGAAATAGTTCCTAAATGGGCTGTTAAACGGCCAAAACAGGAACTATTCCATCGCAACTCAATAGTCGGCACTTAGGGACGTTCCTTTTCTGCCGGCAGCTTGGGACAGTCCTTGTGGGGTGTCCTCACAGTGCCTATGCCAACTTGTCGACCTGCCCGATCTCCCAAAGCGGAATGTTGACGAGTGAACCCTCGTCTCTATATGCCGCCAGGGAAGTCCTTGCGCATCGCTCGAGCTTGAACTTCTCGCAGGCTATCTTGAGGCTCTTCGCTTTGAGATTCTCTGCCGCCTTGACCTCAAGCGGGAGCACGGTCCCCGCATGGTCGATGGCAAAGTCGGTCTCGGCATTGCCGGAGGTGGATGACCAATATGCGGGGGTTTTGCCCTGGAGTAAAAGCTCCTGCGCGACGTATTGCTCGGTCAGCGAGCCTTTGAACTCGGTAAAAACAGCAGATCCGTTAAGAACGATGGTCGGCGAGAGGCCGGAGAGCGCTCCGAGGATGCCGGTGTCGATGCAGAACAGCTTGAAGCCCGAGAGATCTTCGTAGCTCGAGAGCGGCGCCCTTAGAGCAGAAACACGCGGGACCTTATGAACGATTCCGTAGTCCATGAGCCACTGGAGGCTTTCCTCGAAATCGCGTGCGCGCGCCCCGGGACGAAGGGAGCCATAGACAAACTTCTTGTTTTCCTTTGCAAGCTGGCCGGGAAGAGAGTTCCAAACCAGCCTCATGCGCTCGACAATACGTGCGGGAGCATGCTTACCAAAGTCGGATTCGTAAGCCTCGATAATCTGCTGCTGGAGCCTGCGAGCTTCGGTGAAATCGTGGGAGTCGGCGAAGGCGGAGACGACTTCTGGCATACCTCCGACAACAAGGTATTCCTTGAGCAGACGCTCGAGCTTTTCGGTGACGTTTGCCAGCAGGTCCATGTCTGCGGCAAGGACGGCATCGGCGAGCGGGTCGCCATCGATGGCGCGAACAAACTCGACAAACCCCATGGGACGCATGGTGAGCTGGTCGATCTTGCCAACGGGAAACGACTCGTTTTCGCGTCGGAGCGCGAGTCCCATATAGGAACCGGCCGCCACGACATGGTATTCCGGCGCCAGCTCGTTGAAATACTTGAGCGACGTGATGCCGCGCGGCGCCTCTTGGATTTCGTCGAAGATGATGAGTGTGTTTTCCGGCGTTATGGTTTGGCCGCGCAGGAGTTCTATCTGGGAGATAATGCGCCGGGGGTCGAGGTCGCCGTCGAACAGCGAACGTGCGCCCGGCTCCAGCATAAAGTCAAAGCGAATAACATTTTGATACTGCTGGCTTGCGAATTCGTTGAGAAGCCAAGTCTTTCCAGTCTGGCGGGCCCCCTTAAGCAGGAGAGGCTTTCGGTTCGCTCTGGATTTCCAGGCGATGAGTTCGTCCATAAGCTGTCTGCGCATATTGCCTCCTAACGCTTATGGTCAGTATAAGGCTGTCCAAGCGTTTCCCTCGGAAGATGTGGGAGTAAACCACGTTTTTCCATCGAATAATGTGGGAGTAAACCACGTTTTTCCATCGAAAAATGTGGGAGTTGGCATATAAGTTGCGGTGAAATAGTTCCTAAATGTGCTGGTAAACGGCCAAAACAGGAACTATTCCACCGCAACTTCCGAGGGGGTTCGAGGCAGTCTTTTTGGCCCCATCCCAAATTAGCTACTTTGTGGCGACGAGGGGCGGTGGGACGTCTGCGTATTTGCTGCGCAAATCCGCACCGGCTTCGGTCGCCTGCCGGCGCCCTCGCCGGCTCGCTACGGACGCTGCGCGTCCGCTTAACGCTCGCCCCCTCGCGGGTTCGAGTCCCACCGGCATCTAAAAGAAACGAGCCCGCATCCCTGGGGGATACGGGCTCGCAAATTCCAAATGGTAGGGGCGGTGGGACTCGAACCCACAATCCTTGCGGCGAGGGATTTTAAGTCCCCTGCGTATGCCAATTCCGCCACGCCCCCGTAAGACTAGAAGTCTAGCACAAGCCGTCCGTTACGCGTTGACGGCCATCGAGTGCTGGCCCGACTTTTCCAGGAACTCCTGGAACTTGGCCTCGTCGCCCTTGTTCTTGTACTGCAGGGCCAGCAGATACTCCAGACGGCAGCTCTTGACCTTGTCGTCGCCGGCCTCCTTGAGCATACGCTCCAGCTCGGGGATGTCGTTGTGGCGCTTAAGGATCATCGTGTCGTACATCAGCTGGCACTCGTGTGCGACCGTCTCGGCCTGACCGCCCTCAAAGCCCTTGATCTCGTGCAGCAGCTCCTTGGACTTTTTGCGTTCCTCCTGGCCAACGTAATAGTTGAAGGCCTTGATCACCAGGTCAACGCGCTGCATCTTGGGCAGGTTGAGGCCCAGCAGCAGGTCGAACATCTCATCGGCGCGCTCGTGGTCCTCGCGCAGCAGATAGGAGTTCAGGCGCAGGTAATCGCGGTTGTAGCGCGGGTACAGCATGCTGGTGAGTTTGGCGTCGAGCAAGCGGTCGAACTCATCCCACTGCTTGGCGGCCATAAGTTGCTGCAGGCGCTTGAACGTGGTGCGTTTTTTGACGCTAAAGAACACCGACACGGCGATGCAGATGATAACGACGGCGGTCCAGAGGGTGCGGGAATCGGGCATTTCAGAGTCCTTAGTCGCTCGTAAGGCGAGCGGTATGGCAACATGTACTAGATGTATTATACGCAGCGCGCAAGCAAACTGGCATAAAAGTGCATCGAGGCCGAGCGCCATCGCTCGCTGCGGTACACTTAACTAAAGTAAACCTCGAAGGGAGACATTACCTATGAAGAAGATCGTTTTGGCTTGCGGTGCTGGCGCTGCTACTTCCACGCTCGTTGCCCAGAAGGTCGCCACCCTGCTCGACGCCAACGGTTACGCCGACAAGTACGAGATCGTGCAGTGCGCCATCTCCGAGGCCAAGGACGCTTGCGACGAGGGCGCCGACCTGCTGATCGCCACCACCGTTGCCCCCGAGGGCCTCACCTGCCCGTACGTGAGCGGCGTGCCCTTCATGACCGGCATGAACCGCGTCGCCGCCGAGAAGGCCGTCCTCGACGTCATGGCTCAGTAGGCGCTGCCTGTATGAGTGAGCAGAACGCCAACCCGGTCGATCTCTTTGGCATGCGCGTCGCCCACGTGGGCATCAACGCCACCGATCCGGCCGATGCCCTGGAGATCGCGGAGCTGTTCTCGACGATGATGGGCATGCCCGTTATCGAGACCCCGGTTTCATACTTCAACGATTCGCTGGTCGAGATCATGAAGCAGAACGGTCGTGGCACCAAGGGTCACATCGGCTTTGCCGTCAACGACATCGATGCGGCCGAGAAGTGGTTTGCCGAGCGCGGGCTCGAGGTCAACGAGGAGTCGCGCGCGCTGCTGCCCGATGGTGGCACCAAGCTCGTGTACTTTAAGCGCGAGTTCGCCGGCTTCGCCGTGCACCTGTGTCGCGAGTAGCGCACAGGCTGCTATAGCTAACGAAAAATGGGGTAAGGCCACGTGGTCTTACCCCATTTTTTATGCCGCGCGGCCGTCTGGGGGACTGTTATAAATCGAAGGTGAATGGTTTTCCCGAGAAGTGAACGAGCAAAAACGGAACCCCGAAACATCGACACTTTGAGGGCGGAATTTCCTGCGGTTTCGTCGAGTTTTTCCTGCAGTTTTTGCGCCAAAAAGTGCGGATGCTTCAGGGGTCCAAAATAGGTCGTTCACTTCTCGGGAAAACCATTCACCTTCGTTTCGCGAGGGGCGCTCCTTACCGCGGCAAGCGAATCGTAAAGCGGCTACCGACGCCTTCGACCGAGGTCACGCCGATAACGCCGCCGTGGCTATCGACGATCCACTTGGCAATGGCGAGCCCCAGGCCCGAGCCCTGCGCGCCGGCGTCGCGCGCGTTGTCGGCGCGATAGAACCGCTCAAACGCGTGAGCTGCGGATTCCTGGTTCATGCCGATGCCCTCGTCCTCAACACTTATGTCGATCGTGCCCGTGCCCGCATCCGGCGTTACGCCAAACGTGATAGCCGTACCCGCATCCGAATACTTGGCGGCGTTTTGCACGATTACGCGCAGCGCCTGCTTCACGAGCGCCACGTCGACCGGCGCGTTGCAGCGCGGGTCACCGACAAGCGCGGCGTCGTACGCCAGCCGATACGTGTGCCCGGTATCGATCATCTGCGATTCCTCGCACACCTCACCGAGCAACGCGGCCAGATTGGTATCCACGCGCCGCAGCACGGTGCGACCGGCATCGCCGCGCGCCAAAAACAGCAGCTGCTCCACGAGCTCCTGCATGTGTTCGCTTTCGGCCTTGAGCGAGGCGATGGATTCCGCCAACACGTCCGGGTCGTCTTTGCCCCAGCGGTCGAGCATGTTCACGTAGCCCTGGATCACCGCGATGGGCGTGCGCAGCTCGTGGCTTGCATCGTTGACAAAACGCATCTGCTGCAACTTGGCCTCTTGCATCTGGCGCAGCAGACGGTTGAGCGCGACCTCGATGCTCGCCAGGTCGGCATCGCCGGTGGTGACGCTCGGCGAATCGACGCTCGCGCGCTCGATGGCCTGCTCCAGCGTTTCCATCTTGCCGCCGGCAAGCTGCATGCGGCCGAGTTCGTCTACGCGTAGGGCCAGGTCGTTGAGCGGTGCCATAGTGCGGCGCACGCGGCGCGCACCGCTGAGCATATCGAGCACGCTGATAACTTGCCAGCCCACAACGACAAGATAGAGGGGCCACAGCGCGATGAGGTCCTGCCCGAGGGGGAAGGTCTTGGAAGTGCGCGCAAGCTCGACGGTATAGGTGAGCGTGGCCAGGTCCCAGCCGCGCACGGGCGTCAGCGACATGCCGTGGACGGCAGCGCCGGGGATCCAGCCCACGGTAAACAGGCCGTCGGGCAGCGTCTGGTTGTAGCCATAGACGAGGATCGCCGCCGCAACAACCAGCAGCCACAGGTCGAGCCAAACGTAGCTCATCAGGCGGCGCCACATGTAGCTCCAGTTGATGGCGCGGGCGATGGAGGTGACGCGCTTGGTCTCGGCGTTACGCGCGGCAGACATAGCCCACCCCGCGCACGGTCTGGATGATGCGGGCGCCGCCGGCGTCCTCGATCTTGGCGCGCAGGTGCGCGATGTGCACGTCGACGTTATTAGTGTCACCTACGTATTCGTAGCCGAGTGCCTCGTGTGCGATGCGCTCGCGCGTGAGCACGGTGCCGGCGTGTGCCATAAGCAGGGCAAGCACGTCGAACTCACGTGCCGTGAGCACGATGGTCGAGCCGCCGACTGTGACCTCGCGGCGGTTCGGGTCGAGCGCGACCGAGCCCACGGTGAGCGCAGCGGGGGAGGGCGCAGCGGCGGTCTGGGCCGAGTCGCCAGCCGGGGACATCGCCGCTGTACCGCCGCCCGCAGCGCCCGCTCCAGCAACAACACCGCCGACGCCCAAAGCCGTCCGCACAGCCTCCGCGCGCTTCAGCGCCACGCGGATCCGTGCGAACAGCTCCTCAATTGCAAACGGCTTGGTCAGGTAATCGTCGGCGCCGGCGTCGAGCCCGGCAACCTTGTCCATCACGGCGTCGCGCGCGGTGACCATGATTACCGGCACATCCTTGTGCTTGCGGACGCGCCGCAGCACCTCCATGCCGTTGAGCTGCGGCAGCAGCACGTCGAGCAGAATCAGATCGTAGTCGCGCTCCAACGCCAGGTCCACGGCGGTCCGGCCGTCGGCGGCGTGTTCCACCTGGTAGCCCTCGTGCTCCAGCTCGAGCGTCACAAAGCGGGCGATTTTCTCTTCGTCCTCTACGATCAGGATTCGTACCATACGTGCCCCCGTCTGCGATTACTTGTCGTCGTTCAGATTCTGCTTGATGCCGTCCGCGGCGTCGGCGGCGTGATCCATCAGGTTGTTGATGCTGCCGGGCACATCGCCGTCGCTGTCGATGCGGTAGCGCATGCCAAAGAACAGGCCAAGCAGCATCAGCCAAATCGTAGCGCCCCAGGCAAACAGCGCAACGATGGGGATCAGAATGGGGATGTTGAGGATGATGGCGTCGCGGCGTGTGGCGATGAACTTGGTGTCCAGGCTCAGGCGGAAGAGCTTTTTGAGGTACTCCCACACCGTGTCCATCTTCTTGGAGAAGTCGGTCTTCTCGCTCGACTTCTCGTAGGCGGCCTGCGCGGCGACCATCTCGGCCGAGGGCTCGTCGACCGGCTCGGACTCGGTGGCGGCGTGTGCCGATGTGGCCTGCGTTTTGCCCTGCGACTCGAGCCAAATGATGGCGTCTAAGACATTGCCGTCGGTGGCGTCGAGCGCGGCTTTGGCATCGGTGTAGCTCACGTTGCACTTGGTGCGGATGGTTTCAACTTTTTCGAGGTCGTCCATGACCTGTCCTTTCGTTCGATGGGCACGACGCCGGGCGATTGTCCGGGCGCGAGCGTTGCGTTCGGCGGCCTGCGTTGCGCGGTGCCGCCCCGCCCTTGGTCGAACTCTATAGTGCAGGTTATAGATTAAGCGATTCTTGAGCCAAGATTAATGTTGGATGAGTTTTTGGGTGGGGCGGGGGAGGGAAGATCCGTCCTTCTAGGCAAGTGCACGGAGGGCGGACAGAGCCCAATCGTAAATTTGTGTCCGCACGGCGAGATATACTTATTTCCAATGTTGAGGGGCGTGACGGGACAGAGTTGCCCGCCGCCCGCGAAATCAGAGAGGCCGCCGCGACGCGCGGGCGCAAGCGAGCGGATCTCGACGCAAACAGGGGGTCATAAGTGCATATCTACGCTATGAGTGACATTCACGGGTGCTTTGATGCTTTTAAGACATCGCTTTTCACCATCGACCTCGATGCCCGGGACTCCAAGCTGGTCCTGCTGGGCGACTACTGCGACCGAGGCCCCGATTCGCTTGGCGTCTTTGAGCTCGTCATGGACCTGCAAAAACGTTACGGCGATCGCGTCGTGGCGCTGCGCGGCAACCACGAGGAGATGCTCCTCGAGTACATCGACGAGGTGAAAGATCCAAATTTTACGCAAGCATGGATACTTGCCGACAGCAACCTGGCGACGGCCAAGAGCTTTCTGGATGCCGAGGCGTTCAAGCACGTCAAGCATCTGTTGAGGCTCAGGGAGCTCGAGGAGGCGTACGCCTATACGGTTGAGCGGATGAAGGCCGAGCACGCGGACATCATCACGTGGGTCCGCAAGCTCCCTTACGTTTACGAGAGCCCCTTCGGCCAGGTCTTTGTGCATGCTGGCATCGACGAGGAAGCCGGGGAGGATTGGAAGATCGGCACGTCTGACGAGTCATTTACCATGATGATGCCCGATTACGTGGGGCATGAGTTCTACCTTGATGTTATCGCCGGGCACATCAACACCGAGGTAGTCTCGGGCATTGCAGGCTACCGCGGCATCTGGCATGACGGGGCTAGCCATTACTACATCGATGGGAACGTCATGAAGAACGGCGAGGTCGCCGTGCTGAGCTATGACTCGGAAACGGGGAGATATTCCGGCCCAGGACTGGAGTAGGTACGTTGCCCGAGGTGGCCAAGAATTGGGATCTAATACTTTTCCCGAGAAGTGAACGAGCTAAATCGGACCCCCGAAGCATCGACACTTCGAGAGCGCCGTTTCCTGCGGTTTCGATGTCGGAATCCAGCGATTTTGCTGTCGAAAAATGTGGATGCTTCGGGGGTTCAAAAACAGGCGTTCACTTCCCAGGAAAAGTATTAGACCTCGGTGGGGAGGGCGGCGACCTAGCAGCAACCCGGCGATGGGGGCGGGCTGAGCGGATGGTTTCCATGCCAGCAGGGACATTATGGGCAACTGATCACCTATACTAGTTGGGCTCAACTGGAGAGGTGATAGCTAGTTATGAAATCGATCAATGTTGCAGCGGCGATTATTCAGAAAAACGGGAAGATCCTGAGCTGCCAGCGCGGTTATGGCGAGTTTAAAGACGGCTGGGAGTTTCCGGGTGGAAAGCTCGAGCCGGGCGAGACCGGCGAGCAAGCGATCGTGCGCGAAATTCAGGAAGAGCTCGAGGTTACGATTGGCAATCTCGACTATCTGTGCACGGTTGAGCACGATTACGAGACGTTCCATCTGTCGATGCAGTGCTATCTGGCCAACATCCTTTCGGGCGAGTTCAAAGAGCATGCCCACGAGGATATGAAGTGGCTTGATACCAGCAACCTGTGGGGTGTCGACTGGCTTCCGGCGGATGTTAAGGTCGTCAAGGAGCTCGAAAAGAAGCTCGGGCTTAAGTAAACAAAAGGAGCGGGCGCCACATGGCGACTCGTTCCTTTTTGCTACTCGGCTTCGCTCAAATCGCTAAGCATGAATTCGTAAATGTCT
>OQWM01001454.1_pt1 | contig 16296 bp, 2 predicted proteins | sample 1691531 | NCBI WGS metagenome assembly OQWM01 (sample SAMN03418257, study PRJEB22391) | human gut metagenome | biome: human-gut; feature: organic feature; material: feces | host: Homo sapiens | place: Tanzania | collected 2013-01
TGCCCAAAATCTCAGTAGCAGCCTGGATGAACTCGGTCTGCTCCGGGTAACGAGCTTTGAGGTCCTCGAGGACCGTCTGGGTGTAGCTCATGTAAGCCTCCAAAGTTGATGTTAAAAGCCTGAGCTATCATACGACGAGGTTTCGAATCCGTAACAAACAAGATGGGTACGTTTTCTCATTGTTAACAAATCCGCTGGTAAACGGCGTGTTTCTCTCTGTTAATGTCTTGTTTCGTTTCCTGCGTGTTACAGGATGCTGAAGGCCATTGGGAGCATGTGTGCCACGGATGTGGTGTCACACCCGGATCATGATCAAAGCGACAGCTTTTGGCACGAGCATTTGACATGAGCTCGCTTTAAAAACAAAACAACCGAAGCTAATCCGCGTTTGTTACGCCCCAGCGTTACATAAAAAACAGGTCAGAAGCATTAACACTTCTGACCTGCAAATTTACTGGAGCGGGCGACGGGAATCGAACCCGCGTCATCAGCTTGGAAGGCTGGGGTTCTACCATTGAACTACGCCCGCAAGATATGGTCGGGACGACAGGATTTGAACCTGCGACATCCTGCTCCCAAAGCAGGCGCGCTACCAAACTGCGCCACGTCCCGAAGGTGTTGAGCAGCTAAGGTCTAAACCTTGCGTGTCCCAAAGCGAAGGAAATTATAGGGGAGACTCCCCGCCTGTGCAAGCGCAGAAACCCTAGCTCCTCGAATGTGCGACAAACTGGCTATGGGCCAGGCCGATCACAAACGCCACCACGGCAACCGGTGCCCAGGCGGCACCGATATCCGCCAGCGGCAAAGCATCGAACGGCAGCCACGTACCCGCAAAGAACGCATCGCGGACCGAGGTAATCACGCTCTGCACGGCGACCACGCCGCCAACCCAAACCCACACCTGCGGATGCGCGTCGCAAAAACCGTGCACCAGGCCCATAAGCACCAACACAATGGCAACGGGATACAAGGCGTTGAGCATGGGCACCGAGAACATAAGGATCATGTCGAGACCCACGTTGGAAAGCACGCACGAAAACGCTGCGAACACAAAGGCGAGGATCGCGAAGGGGCGACGCATGGCCTCCTCGGAAGCCTCCGCTCCCCCTTCGACCACATACGTCTCGCAGAAGTAGCGCGAGCAGCAGCTAATGAGGCCAATGCACACGTTCATGCAGGCGAGGAAGAAGATCGCGAAGACCACGACGGTGCCCGCCAAGCCAAAGTGCATGGAGGCTGAGCGAGCAAGGATGGCAGCGCCGTTGGTAGCGTCGGGCATCACGGTGCCGAGCTGCATACCGGCAAGGGCCAAGCCACAATAGATGATGGCCATGAGCACTCCGGCGATCACACCGGAGCGGGAGATCTCGAAGGCGACGCGCTTGTCGTCGGTCACGCCCAGCTCGTGAATGGTCTCGGCGATGATGATGCCGAAGGCGAGCGATGCGAGCAGGTCCATCGTCTGATAGCCGGTCAAGAAGCCTTGGACCGCAGCGCCGGCATCATAGGGAGCTTGCGGGGCAGCAGCAGGTCCCAGGGGCGAGATCACGGCGGCACCCACGACCAGCACGATAAGCGCAATGAGCGCAGGGCCCGTAATGCGGCCGAGCACGCGCGTAATGACACCGGGGCGCAGCGTGAGCGCAAACGCGACGACGAAGAAGGCGACAGCGAAAATCAAGCGCGCAGTGCCGAGTGAGATGCCATCGGGCAGCAGCGGCACTAGCATCTCGAAAGCGGTAGAGCTCGTACGCGGAATGGCCAGACACGGGCCAATGGCCAGATAGACTGCAGCCACAAAGAACTCACCGAACTTGGGGTGCACGCGACCGGCAAGCTCACGCGCCGTGCCGGCAAGCGCCACAGCGATAAAGCCCATGACGGGCAGGCCGATGGCGGCGATAAGGAAGCCAATCATGGCAAGCGGCGTGGCGGATCCAGCTTGGAGCGCCAACAGCGGCGGAATGATCAAGTTGCCTGCGCCAAAGAGCATCGAGAACAGGGCGATGCCGACGGTAACGACATGGTCGGAGCGCAGACCGCGCGGAGCGGATGAGGCCATAGGCACACCTTTCGGGTCGAAACAAAAACGGGACGGGCAAAATACCCGTCCCGCAAGTATAAACGCTTTAGCAGGCTTCATCCTGCCAGGGCGTCAATCTGGCTGCCAAGCGAGTGCACTACGCGCCCGGATGGCGGCGACGCAGAAGCTCGAGCCCCAGTGCGATAAGTGCAACGGCGCCCGCAGCGACGGCGACAGCGAGCGGTGCCTTGTCGCCCGTATCAGCGAGCTGCTGAGCGCTCGACTTGGACGAAGCCTTCTGTCCGGAGTTTTCCGCGCGATTCGCCTTTGTCTTATCGGCCGCGGAATCATCCGAACTACTGGGCTTTGTCGGGTCCTTAGAATCCGACTGGTCAGAATCGGGCGACCCAGGCTTACCCGGCTCGGGCTTGCCGGGCTCTGGCTTGTCCGGGTTATCCGGGTCCGGCTTATCCGGCTGGTCAGGTTCCGGCTTGTCGGGCTCGGGCTTGTCCGGCTGGTCCGGATCGGGTCCATCGGGTTTATCCGGGTCGGGAACCACCGGATTCGGGTCGACAGGTTCCTGCTTCCTCTTCACCGTCAGCGTACCGGGCTCAACCTCGACATCGAAGTTCGGATCGGTGACCGTCGCGCCGATCTTGTACTCGCCCGCCGGTGAGCTTTCATCGGCGTCGCAGGAGTATTCGACCTTCACGCCCGAGGTATCGACCGCGCTCTCCAGGCTCGAGGTGAACGCGGGGTTCGCCTCTCCCTCGTAGCGCTCGGCGTCATCGACCTTTACCTTGAGCTTCGCCGGCGAAATCTTGAACTTACGCGCGGCTGCACCGACATACCCGTTGTCTCGCAGCGTGGCAACAACGCGGTACGTGCCGGCATCGGTCGGGGCCTCGCTCGACGAATAGTACGTGCCGTCCGTCCCGTAATACCTGATCCTCAGGTCGCCCTCACAGGCCTTGGGGACACCCGTGACCTCGGGTGCCTGGGCATCACCGCTGTAGACGAAGCTGCCGCCCTCAAATGCAAGCTCGACTCGCTTCGCCTGGACAACCAGCACAAAGTGCGCGGTCACCGTCTCTCCCTGAGCGTCCTTGCACGTGACGTCGAAGCTAAACACTCCGGCCTTGGACGGCGTACCCGAGAGCATCAGGCCGCCCGCAGCGCGGGTGAGCTTAAACCCATCGGGAAGATCTGCCTCGTCCCACGTGTACTCGTACGGAGACTCGCCGCCCGCGGCTCCGGCAATCGTCACACGGTACGCACTATGTGCACGCGCCGCCGGCAGCAGGCCGCCGTTGAACACAAGGGCATCCCGGGGCACAACGGACACGACAGCACGATCGCTGTCTGCCTGCGTCTCAGTGCCAAGGTAGCGCTGAGTGATGCGGCAGAAGTATTCGCCGGCGCAATCGTCATCGAGGTTCTCAATGAGGAGCGTCTCCCCCGTCTCGCCCTCGAGCGCCACGGCCTCGCCGTCCACCATGTGGAACCACTGGTAGGACAGTTCGACATCGGCGGCCGAACCCGTGGACGAGGACGCGTGGTCGAGGACGCTCTTCCCCGCCTCGGCAGCAACCGAGAGCACGGCCGAATCGCCCTCGTGGGCGCTCGCGTCCTGCGGCTGAGCGATCACTTTCGGAGCGTCCGCCTTCGCGAACTCGAACGTGACCTCCTGCGACGCGGCAACGCCGCTCAGCGTGACCTCGTACGCTCCGCCCTTATAGTCAGAGATGTCGAAGTCGACGCTCGTATCCGAGCCGGCCTCCGCGACCGTCGCGCGCTCGAGGTAGCAGCCCTCGTCGGGCGTCGCCGCGATGGCCACACTCTCGCCCGCAGCAACGGTGACCGAACCGTTGTCGACCGAACCGTTGACCGCCTTTGCCTTCACTTCAAAGCGTTCGGGCTTGTTCGGGTTATCGGGCCCGGGATTGTCCGGGTCGGGGTTATCAGGATCGGGCTGATCGGGGTCGGGTTTGGGGCCCGGCTCAGGATTGTCGGGATCCGGATTATCCGGGTCGGGGTTGTCGGGGTTGGGATTCGGGTCCGGGTCAGGCTGATCGGGATCTGGGTTGCCCGGGTCAGGCTGACCGGGGTCGGGGTTGTCCGGGTCGGGATCGACAGGCCCCTGCTTCTTCTTCACCGTCAAAGTTCCGGGCACGACCTCGACGTCGAAGTTCGGATCGGTGACCGTCGCATCAATCTGGTACTCGCCCGCCGGAGAGCTCTCGTCGGCGTCGCAGGAGTACTCGACCTTCGCGCCCGAAGTGTCAACCGAACTCTCCAAGGTCGAGGTGAACGCAGGGTTCGCCTCCCCCTCGAAGCGTTCAGCATCGTCGACCTTCACCTTGAGCTTTGCCGGAGCAATCTCGAACTCGCAGACGGTGGCACCGACATAGCCATGGGCTCGTAGCGTTGCAACAGCGCGGTACGTGCCGGCATCAGTCGGAGCCTCGGTCGAGGAATAATGCGTGCTTCCAGTCCCATAGTACTTAACCTTGAGGTCGCCCTTGCAGACCTTGGGAGCCCCGGTAACTTCGGGCGCCTGTGGTGCGCCACTGTAGGTAAAGTCGCCATCCGCAAACGCGAGCTTTACACGCTTCGCCTGAACAACGAGCGCAAAGTGGGCAGTCGCGGTCTCGCCGCGGGCATCCGTGCACGTGATATCGAAGGCGGAAACGCCCGTCTTTGACGGAACACCAGAGAGCGTCAGGCTGCCCGAAGTACGGGAGAGCTTGAGCCCGTCGGGGAGCTTCGTCTCATCCCATGTGTACTCGTACGGAGCCTTGCCGCCCGCGGCCCCGGCAATCGTTGCGAGGTACGTGCTGTGGGCGCTCGCTGCCGGCAGCACGTCGCCATTGAACACAAGGGTATCCCATGCAACGATGGAGACGGAAGCACAATCACTGTCCGTCTGCTTCTCAGTGCCAAGGTAGTGCTGCGTGATGCGGCAGAAGTACTCGCCTGCCCGCTCGTCATCAAGGTCCGAGAGCGGCAGCGTCTCTCCCGTCTCGCCCTCGAGCGCAACGGCCTTGCCATTCACCATGCGGAACCACTGGTACGAAAGCTCAATCTCTGCGGCAGAGCCCGTGGACGCGGCGGCATGCTCAAGGACATTCTCCCCCGCCTCGGCAGCGACCGAGAGCACGGCAGAATCGCCCTCATGGGCGCTCACGTCCTGCGGCTGCGCGACCACACGCGGCACGTCCGCCTTTGCGAACTCAAACGTAACCCTCTGCGACGCGGTGATACCGCTCAGCGTGACCTCGTACGCCCCGCCCTTGTAATCAGAAATGTCGAGGTCGACGGCCTCGTCCGAGCCGACCTCAGAAACCGTCACGCGCTCGAGATAGCAACCCTCGTCGGGCGTCGCCGAAAGGGTCGCATCCCCACCCTCAACAACCGTAACCGAAGCATTGTCGACCGAGCCGTTGACCGCCTTCGCCGTCACCTTGTAGCGCTCGGGCTTCTTCTTGACCATCAGCGTTCCGGGATCGACCGCGACATCGAAGTTCGGGTCGGCGACCGCCGCGTCGATCCGGTACTCACCCGCCGGCGATTTCTTATTCGCCGAGCAGAAGTATGTAACCTTTACGTCCGAGGTATCGCAACGACTCACCAGGCTGGAGGTAAACTCGGGATTCGCCTGGCCCTCAAAGCGCTCGGCATCGTCGACCTTCACCAGCAGCTGAGCCGGAGCAACAGTAACCGCAAGCTCAACGTCCTCGGCGGCAAGGTAGTTTCGAGACGCCTTGGCATGGGCGACAACACGTGCCGTACCGGCAGCCTTCACGGTCGCGCAACGTCCCTTGATCGAAATCGGGCTTGCGTCGTCGTCCGCGGAGTCAACGAGCTCAAAGCTCACGGGAGTCTGGGCGACGTTGTCGAACACAATGGGATCGCCACCGTACACGCCCGAATAGCTCGTTGAACCCGTGATGACCTGGCTGGCCTTTGCAATCGAGAATTCGGCGTTCTTTTTGCCCTGATAGTTGGGGTCGTTCACCTTAACCGTAACGCAGTAGTTGCCACTGTCGCACGGCTCCAGCGCCGTGGGGCCATAGGACGTTCCATCGACGCCGCGATACGTAACGGAATAGGCGGACGCATCAAGGCCGGCAACCGCAACCGCCGCACCGTGTCGTGCGCCATCGTATGTCACGTCGGACGTCTGGATCGAAATATCGACCGGAGCCTTCTCGATGACAAAGTCGCAGCTTGCGTTACCCACATATCCGTTAGCGTCGAGCGTCGCCAACGCACGATACGTACCGGCGTCCACCGGTGCCTGATCAGACAAGTAATGTGTATCGCCCGCGCCCACATAGGTCAGCTTAACATCGCCCTCGCAGCCCTCGGGCACGCCCGAAAGCTCCGGAGCCTGCGCCGTCGCATTGTAAGTAAAGCTCTGGCCCTCAAATGCGAGCGGGGCTTCCTTCGCCTTCACGACCAGCGCGAAGTGTGCAACACGCTTGTTGCCCAGGTCATCGGTGCACCTAATCTTGAAGCGGCACACACCCGTAGCCGAAGGCACGCCCGAGAGCACCAAGGCACCCGTTCCGTCATCGGCCTGCGTCAGCAGCATGCCCTCGGGAACCTCAACCTCATCCAAGTTGTACACATACGGCGCCTTGCCGCCCCTGGCGCCGGCAATCACGACACGGTAGTCATCGTGAGCGGTCGCCGCCGGCAGCACGCGCCCGTTGAACACGAGCGCCTCGCGAGGCACGATGGACACCGTCGCATGCTCGGTATCCGTCTTTGTCACCGTACCCAGGTAGCTCTGCGTAATGCGGCAGAAATACTCGCCCTCGCTGTCGCTGTCGAGCTGGGCAATCGAGAGGGTCTCCCCGGTCTCGCCCTTCAGCTTCACATTGCCGTCGGCAGACACGCGATACCACTGGTAGCTCAGCTTAACGTCGGCGGCAGAACCCGAAGACACAGCGGCATGGACGCGAACATTACGCCCCGCCTCGGCGCCAACCGAAAGCTCAACCGGATCGCCCTCGTAAGCACTCGCATCCAGCGGCTGAGCGAGCACCTCTGGAGCCGCAGCATTCGCGAATTCAAACGTGACCTGCTGCGGAGCACTCACGCCGCTCAGCGTGACCGCGTACGCCCCACCCTTATAGTCAGAAATATCAAGGTCATAGGCATTGCCGGCCGAACCGTCCTCGCCAGCCTCTTCGGTAACGGTCACGCGCGTCAGATAGCAGCCCTCATCGGGCGTCGCCGAAAGCGTCACCTTACCATCCGTAGCGACCAAAGTAGACTCCGGATCGACCGATCCGTTGACCGCCAGCGCCGTCACCTTGTACTTGGGCGCCTCCGCAAAGCGCGCCTCGACGGTCATGTTGTCCTCGGGGACAAACGTCCAAACTGCATCCGTGCTCAGCGGCTCATCGCCCAACGACCCGTCATCGTTGCGCGCATACCACCCATCGAACACGTAGCCCGCATCGGGAACGGCAGTCAGCGTTGTCGACTCACCGTTCTCGACCTCATTGGTCACGGCATATCCCAGCGATTCGTCCTCGGAGGAACCCTCGACGTGTCCGCCTTCTCGTGGGTCCACCGCCGTAACCGTCATCGACGCCCGCTCATAAACGGCCGTAAAGGTACGGTTGCCAAACACCACGCGGTTGATTACCGGCGTGGCCCCCACGGGAAGGCCGTTCTCGTCAACCCAGTATTTAAACTTCCAGCCCTTATGCGGCACGGTAAACATAATCGCCGCGGAGTGGTAGGAGCCGCCGGTACCAAGCGCAACCATGCTAAAGCCCGCGCCCTTGGGATACGTAGCGACCTGAACATCGCAGCCTGTCTCATAGAACACAGCCGTGAGCTGCCTATTCTCCTTTGCAGTGCCGATATAGAACGCGCTGTAGCTCACCGTGACGCCCGCATCGTCGACCCAGTGCGAGAAGTGGTACTTCTTCCACGGGATCGCAATCGCCATATACATGTCGCCCCTGTCGTACGACCTGCTGCCGGCGGGGATGCCGTCGACCAGAAGGGCCGTGCCGCGGAAGATGGACGACCCCGTGACGGTGATGGTCACCTGTCCATCGGATTCGAACTGCGCGTAGTACGTCATATCCTGCGTGGCGGTCACATCAAGGGTCGTCGCGGTCTCGACAATCGAGGTACCCTCCTTGTCGGTGCTCCAGCCCACAAAGCGATAGCCCATACCGGCAACAGCGGTCAGTTCCACCTGATCGCCTACGGCAAAGCTACCGCTGCCCGTAACACGGCAGCCCCTGCTCGAAGCCTTGTCCTTCACCACGACCTCGCCCGTAACGGTCACCTCGTACGGATCGGCAAACACTGCCTGGAGCTCCAGTGTTTCGTCCTCGAGCCCCTCGACCATATCCTTGTCGAGCTTAACCCAGCAATGAGCGTCACAACTCAGCAGTGACTTGTTGCCCTCGGTGCCCAGAACATACCAACCGGCAAAACGCTTGGTCCCCATGGGCGTAGCGTTGAGTTCGACCGTATCACCGAACTGATAGGAGCCCTCACCGCTCAGGGTGCCCACGCCATCGTCACTCGCACTCAAAACGACCTGATAGGACTTAGGCCTAAAGGCCGCCGTATAGGTGGCATCACCCGTGACCTTAACGGTACAGTCGGCGTTCTCACTGATCGTCTCGCCCTTGTCGTCCGTCCAGCCGGCAAACGAATACCCGGTGTTGGCGATCGCACGAAGCGTTGCACGGTCGCCGGCCTCATAGCCGCCAAAGCCGCTCACGGCTCCACCCTCGGCAGGCGAGGCAACCGTGCTCACGACATACGAACCCGACGCGAAGACGGCATAGAGAGACGTGTCCTCGCGCACGGTAAACCGATAGGTTTTCTTGGAGCTCACACACGTTCCGTTACGGAACCAGCCCACAAAAGCCGTATCCTCGGCGGCGACTGCACGCACGGTGACAACTTGCCCGGCGGCATATGTCCCCGCGCCCTTGACCGTACCCAAGCTCTCTTCGCACGATACATCCACCGTATATTGCTTTGCCGAGAACACGGCCTGGAGCGTCGTGTCAGACGTCGGCACCACGTGATAGGTGCTGTCACGGCTTACCACGGCGCCCGAAGCATCGGCCCAATACTCAAACGCATAGCCCGAAAGCGCGTGAGCCGTCAGCGTGGCGGCATGCCCCGCCTCGACGGTACCCGTGCCCTCGACCCAGCCGGCGGCACTCGATTCGACCAGCGAACCGGTGCCGGAATCGACTACCGTCGTAGCGTCGACTTCATAGCTTTTTGCCATAAAGCGAGCGACGTGCACATGGCTGCGCTCCTGGTGGCAGGTGAACTCCGCATCGGCAGACTCAAACGTGCCGTCGGCCGTATACCAGCCCGTAAAGACATAACCGGGATTGGGCGTCGCCTTAAGGGCAACCTCCGCACCGCGGTCTGCAAGGATGCGGCTCGCCTTGACGGTGCCACCCTCTGCAGGATCGGCGAGGGGCACGCAGACGGTATCGATGGGTACAAAGGCCGCGGTAATAACACAGCGCCCGGTTTTACCGCGAGCTTTGGCAACCAACGAGGTCTCGTGCTTAAGGCTCTTCAGGCGCCCGTTGACATACCAGCCCCGGAACAAAAAGCCTGGATGGGCCTTGGCCGTCAGATGAAGGGTCTCCCCCAGCTTGAATTTGTCGGTCGTGGGCTTCACCACAGTCCCGTTGCACGTCACGGTACCGCCGAGCCACGAATCAGCCGTGACCATGACCTCGGGCTTTGAGTCGGTAAAGATCGCGGTATAGGTATCGCTCTTGGTAACCTTAACGACCAGCTCGGCGGTGTCGTACTCCTTACCGGAGTCGTCCTTCCAATGGTCAAAGCGGTAGCCATCGTTGGCCTTTGCCTTGAGCATCACCGTGTCGCCGTAGCCGCAGGTGACCGAAGATGCCCCGGGGTGTCCCTCGATCTCCACCGTGCCGCGCTCCACAAAGGTCTTCTTGGCCTTTGCCGCCACGGTATACGTGTTTTCCTCAAACACCGCACGCACGGTGCATTCCGCGTCCTCGGGATAGAACTCAAGGTAGCTGGGGTCGGTGCCCAAAAGCAGGTCCGTTTTGGCGTCGTACCAACCCTTAAAGGTAAATTGTTTGCTCGCCTCGGCCGTGAGCTCAATGCTCAGCGTGGCAGGCTCGCCCTTAATGCAGTAGCCCTCGCCATGCACCAAGTATTTGCCCGCCATGGCCGCGGCCGGTTCAACGACCACGTCCACCTTGCAGGCACGCGTAAACTTCGCTTGGATCACGCAGTCGGTAATGGGCTCAAAGGTATAAGAGCGCTCGCTCGACACCAGCGTCGACGTAGCATCCGAGCCGCCGTTGCTCAGATACCAACCGTCAAAGATGTAACCCTCGGATGGCGTGGCCTCCGCAGTCACGCGCTCGCCCTCGGGAACCTCGAGGACCATGCCGGCGGTCTCTCCGCGTTTGAGCGTAACGGTGCCGCCCTCGAGCGGGTCGGCCTCCGCGCGCACGGTATGCGTATCCCGGCCGTCCATCACGGCCTCAATCCGCGCGTTACCGTTCACGCGGTATTCGCAAACTTCCTGCTTGTTGGCAATCGTGACGCCCTGGGCATCGGTTTCGCGCCATTCCACAAACCGATACGTCTTCTCCGGATTGTCGGGGCGCACCTTGGGCCGCAGCGTGAACGTCAGGATGTCCCCATCCTTCGCGCGAACCTTGCCATCCACGACCGGCACGCCATCGCACAGGATCTCGGCGCTGTCGGAGGGATCGGTATTCACCAGGATGGTCTTATCCGCCTTGCGGAAGCGTGCAACCAAATGGCGGTCGACCTCGGCCTTGAAGTTATACGTACGCTCGGGCGAAACCTCGATGCCGTCCTCGAACCATCCCACAAAGGCATAGTCGGGACCCTCGCTCGCGGTGACCATGGCCCAGTCGCCACGCGTAATGCTCTGCGTCACGGGGCTTGCGGTGCAGCCGGTCGAAAAATCGGCCTGAATGCCATCGGCTTCGGCGACCGCCGTAATGTCCACATCCTTCTCAAAGACGGCCGTCATCTTTACAATCTCGGGCGTCAGGTCCGTGATGGTCATCGTCTTAACGGGTGATGTCGAAACCTCAACACCGTCCTGCTTCCAGCACACAAAGCGATAGCCGGGATTGGCGACGGCTTCGAGCGTGGCAACTGTTCCCTCGTAGTGGAAACCACCGCCGGTAACGACACCGCCTACCTCGGGCTGCGCGGTGGCAATAATCTCGATCTTGTGGTCGCCGTGGGGCTTATCGGGATCATGCGGTTTCTTGTGGTCGTCAATGATGTCCTTGATCTCCTTGAGCACCTTGGTGCCCACGGCGGCAACATCCTCAATGTTATCGGCCATACCGATCTCGATCACCGCGTCGGCCGCGATGGGGTCGACAATCTCTCCCAAGCCATACATGGTGGCGAGAACTGCCGCAGCCGTGATCGCGGCGATAAGCGCGGCCTTAAGCGCCGCAAGCGACTCGGCAGGATCGGTCGCCTCGCGGAAATGCGCGGTGTATTGCACATCCCCCTCGAGCACAAACGTGTAGGACGGACCGTCGTCGCCGGTAAAGACAACGTTGCCGAGAGCGTCGGTCGCATAGTCAAACACATAGCCGGGCAACGGGACCGCCACGACCGTGACGCGCGACCCAATGCCATACAGGCCCGTGGAAAGGAACTGTCCGAGCGGCTGGCCGTTTTCATCGACTCCGTCCACGCTCAAAACCACGCTGGCCTGTGGAGCACAGTAGCGCGGCGTGACCTCGATTTTTGGACCATATGCGTCGTAGTGCTCAGGCACGTCTTCCTTGTCCACCGTATAGGTAAAGTCGAGCTGGTCGCTCACGGCGTACGCATCATCGCTCTCGCCCAGGTACCAGCCCAGGAACAGGGCGTTATCCGTGGCGGCGGAAACCTCAACCGTTTCACCGGCATTGCGGTAGCAGTTTTGAGCGGTAACGCTCAGGTGCGCATAGTCCTGTGACGAATCGGTCGCCTGCGCATCGTTGATGTGCACCGCATAGTCCTTGAGCTTAAATCGCGCCTCAAGGGACAGGTCTATATCCGGCGTAAACGTATAGACCGCCTCTTTGGAGATGTACCTTTCGGTCTCGGTATCATACCAGCCCTTAAAGGTAAGGTTGTCGTTGAGCATTCCCAAAGCACCGGCATCGAGCGTGACCTCGGTGCCCGCATCGATCGTCATCGCACCGGAAACCTCGGGCAGCTCAACGCCGTCCATCAGCTTGCATCCGCGCCGATTGTTCGCTTGGACATAAGAGATCGTAAGCGGCGACGACGCGGGCTTCCTGAGGTGCAAGACACCCTTGGTCTGGGTTTCAAAATGCGAATAGCCGTCGTCATACACGAGCTTTACGGGCTGTCCGTCCATCGACTCGTCGAAGACGTCACCGTCGCAGGGAGTCGCCGTAAGGTACTCGCCGAGCTCTTCCTTTATGAGCGCCTCATAGTTCCAAATCGATACCGAATGCGGGTAATCGAGCTCGACGCTCATACCCTCGAGCGAAATGGTGTCCCCTTGCTCATAGGTCATATTGTCGGGGTCGCACGAGATTTCAACGCTCTTGAGCACCTTGCCCACCGGGACGGGTAGACAGCCGTTGCACCTCTCCCAAACAGCCTTGGGCTCTCCCTTGCTGTACTTCGGAATCATCTTGGCAGGGACCATGACGGTCATGTTGCGCTTGGGGAACGTGTCGGTATTAATGAGCACCGCATGGTTGCACCCAAAGAACACGGTCTCGAGGTTGGTGCTATAAAACGCCTTTTCCGGCAACTCCTCGATCTTGGAGTTATATGGCAGCGTCAGCCCGCCGTTCAAGTCGGTGCCGTAGAAGCAGGTGTGGCCAAGCGTTTCGACCGTTGTGTTGCTCTCGAGCCCGGTGGTAGCAAGGTTCGAGCAGAACCTGAACGCGCAAACGCCAATCGATGTAATGGAGGTATTCTTGTCCAGGCCGGTATCGGTCAGAGCCTTGCAGCCTTCGTAGGCGCTGTCGGGAATCGATGTGAGGCCGACAACCTTGTCGAGCCCCGTGGACACCAGCCCGCTCTTGGCAAAAGCGGCCTCGCCCATCGAGCCAATGGTAGCATTCTCGTTGATATTCAGGCTCGTAAGCGACTTGCAGCCATAGAACGCCTCTTTACCGACGGTACCGATGGTCATGCCGGAAAGGCTAATATCGGTGAGATTCGGGCAGTTATAGAAGGCGTGCAGTCCAATTTTAGAAATAGAGCTGCTCTCAAAGCGCACTGAGCGCAGATTGGTCGAGTCGGCACAGAGCTGTGCGTCGACTTCATCCACCCCGGAATCGACAATCAAATTCGTTACCATTCGACCGTCGACAGAGTTCTCGCGCGGTTTGTTCTCATCAATCTCTACGGCAAGATTTCCGTTTGCGTCGCACGGATACAGATAGTAGTTGGGCATGAGTTTGGCGTACTCATAGGCCGCCTGCTGCAGGCTGCCCTTGCTGTACGTGACAAGGCGCGTGTAGCCATCGTCATACACCAGCTGTATGGGTTCTCCGTCCATCGACTCATCGAAGATGTCGCCATCGCAGGGGGTCGCCGTGAGGTACTCGCCCATCTCGCGCGTCAAGAGCGACTCGTAGTCGCTAATGGTCAACGAATGGGGGTACTGAAAGTTGACACTCATGCCCTCGAGCGAGATCTTTTCCCCTTGCTCATAGGTCATCTTGTCGGGATCGCGAGAGATCTCGATTTTCTGAAGCACCTTACCCACGGGGACAGGAAGTATTCCGTTGCAGCTCTCCCATACCTGCTTAGGACGACCGCTAGCGTACTGCGGAATCATCTTGGCAGGGACCATAACCGTCATGTTGCGTTTGGGGAACGAATCAGAATTAATGAGCACCACATGGTTGCACCCAAAGAACACGGTCTCGAGATTGGTGTAGCCAAACGCGTCGTTCGGCAGTAACTCGATCTTGGAATAATAGGGCAGTGTCACCCCGCCGCTCAAGTCGGCACCGTAGAAGCAGGCGCGGCCAAGCGTCTCGATCGTCGTATTGTGCTCGAGCCCCGTGGTCGCAAGACTCGAGCAGTATTTGAACGCAGAGGCGCCAATCGATGTAATGGAGGTGTTCTTGCCCAGACCGCTATCGGTCAGAGCTCTACAGCTGTCGTAGGCGTTATCGGGAATCGACTTGAGTCCGACAACCTTGTCAAGCCCCGTCGACACCAGCCCACTCCCAGCAAACGCGGCATTGCCCATAGAGCCGATGTTGGTAACCTCGTTGATGTTCAGACTCGTAAGCGACTTGCACCCAAAAAACGCCTCTGATTCGATGGCCCCGATGGTCATACCGGAAAGGCTGACATCAGTGAGATTCGAACACTGATAGAAGGCATGTTTGCCGATTTCAGAAATGGATTGATTTTCAAAGCGCACTGAACGCAGATTGGAAGAGCCCTCGCAGAGCTGTACGGGGACCTTGTCCATCCCGTAATCGACAATCAGATTCGTTACCCAACGACCGTCGACAGAATTCTTGTATGGATCGCTCTCGTCTATCTCAACCGTTATGTTTCCGTTTGCATCGCACGGATACACATAATGGCTCGGCATAAGCTTGGCATACTCATAGACCGTAGGGTCCTCGTACACGAGAGCATCGACTTCACTGTCGTCGGACGAAGGTTCCGCCGTAGCAGCCAGGCTCTTTGCAGCATCGGAGTCGGTCGCGTCGCTTGCGAGATCCTGCGCCAGACTCGACGCGAGAGTGTTGGTATCCGAGCTTGACGATTTGTCCTGAGAGCTATCAGTCGAGTCGGAAGCTGCTGATGAGCTGCCCTCATTCGCCGATGATGAATCATCGACAGCATCGGCATCAGCGTCGGAGCCCGAGTCGGTCTCTTGGGCCTCGTTCTCGACAGTAAGCGCCGAGGCATCATCGGCATAGGCCGTGCTGGGAGCAAGGGGTATCGAGGTCACGACCATCGCGACCGAAAGATAGACGACTAAAAACCTATAGAGGGCAGCAGTGATCCTGTTCATAGGAACCTTCCCGCAATTCGCAAAGATACAGGGGGCCGGCGTGGGCCATCATTTCACATTACCCTATATGAGCGATATTGCGGGTCGGTTGCGTAAACGGTTTATCAAGGGGCGCAAAAGGTTGGTCTAATCGTGGCTCAAATCGCGCAGCGCCTCAATCGCCGTGTCGACTTCTTCGACCGTGTTGAAGTAGCCAAACGAGAATCGAACGACACCCTGGCGCTCGGTTCCCAGCGCGCGGTGCATAAGCGGGGCGCAATGGGCGCCGGGGCGCGTCGCAATCCCCCACCCCTGCATGAGCGCATCCGAGATCTCGGCCGAATCGACATCGCCCACGTTGAGCGACACAATCGCCGAGCGTATCGGCTGGTCAAAGGAGCCGTAGAGCGTAATGCCCGGAATCTCTCGCACGCCAGCCAGGAAGCGGTCGGCCAGCTCACGCTCGTGCGCAGCAATCGCCTCGACTCCGCCCTGGGCCTCGATAAAGTCGAGACCGGCGGAAAGGCCCGCGATGCCATGCCCGTTGAGCGTTCCGGCCTCCAAGCGCGTGGGCCACTCCATCGGTTGCAGTGCATCGAAGCTGTGTACGCCCGTGCCGCCCATGGCCCACGGCGCCACGTCGACGTCCTCCGCCACAGCCAAGCCGCCCGTGCCCTGGGGACCCATAAGCCCCTTGTGGCCGGTAAAGCACACGATATCGAGCCCCATGGCCTGCATGTCAATCTTTGCCGCACCGGCAGACTGCGACGCATCGACAATCAGGAGTGCACCAACCGCATGCGCCATTGCCGCCACGCGCGCAACATCAACGGCGTTGCCAGTCACGTTGGAGGCGTGCGTCACCACCACGGCACGCGTGCCCGGCGTCACCAGGCGCTCAAGCTCGTCATAATCGAGCACGCCGTTCGCATCGCAGCCGGCATGCTCAACGGTCACGCCCCGCTCAGCCGCAAGACGGTTGAGCGGACGCAGCACGGAGTTGTGTTCGAGCACGGTCGTGACCACACGATCGCCGGGGCGAACCACGCCGTTGATAGCGGTGTTGAGCGCCGCCGTGGAGTTGGGCGTAAAACACACATGGTCGGCCCTCGGACAACCCAGCAGGCGCGCGAGCTTGGCGCGGCAGCCGTGGATGGTACGCGCGGCATCGAGCGCACCCGACGTGGCGCCGCGCCCAGGAATTGCTGCGCGGCGAGCTCGC
>OQWM01001455.1_pt1 | contig 16290 bp, 6 predicted proteins | sample 1691531 | NCBI WGS metagenome assembly OQWM01 (sample SAMN03418257, study PRJEB22391) | human gut metagenome | biome: human-gut; feature: organic feature; material: feces | host: Homo sapiens | place: Tanzania | collected 2013-01
TAAAATCGGGATCGTCGCTATCGGGCATAAGCGTGCGCCAGCTCTCAAAGCGGCCATTCTCGCTTTCGGTCTGCAGAGCGATAAACGGCTCCTCGACATGCTCGACACGCAGCAGATGGTGCGCGTACCCCCGGCAGCACTCGTACTGGTTCACAGGAATGCACATCGAGTGAATGCCGCCGCCGGACAGGTATCCGTCAAACACGCGGCCGTCGCGGCGCACCTCCTCGCGATAGGCAAAGCTGTTAAGGTAGCGGAACAGGTAGGCGCCAGACTGCGACCATCCCGTAAGGCAGATCGCCTGGCGCGGATAATCGCGAATGGGGTTGAGCTCGGAATCCCCGCGCAGCAGCCAGGCCAAATCGGTCAGCATGTCCCAAAACAGGCCCGTCTCGTAGGAGATGTCCATGTCGGGGAGCGCACCGCCGCGCTCGAGCTCGGCCGGGTCATAGTCAAAGGGACGCTCGGGGGTAGGGTTTGCCCAGCTCATAAAGGCATAACGGTCGGGGTTGAACTCCTTGAGCTTGGCGATGGTATTGGGCTTGCTGGTAATGCCCACGTAGATATCGCAGGAGCGCACAAACTCGCCGTTGCCCAGGATCCACATGCGCTCGATTTCCATGAACGACGTAGGGTTGATGATCTCGACAACCACGTTGCCGCTCGCCTGTGCCGGGTCCTTAGGGGCGCGGACGACGATGCGGTTGGCATAAGGCGCGTCGGCGGTCATGACCTCCACGCCGCCGTCTTCATCGACCGTGCGGTACACGTTGGCAGTGCCGTCGACGCGATACTCACGCTCAACGTAGCCCTTTGCGCTTAGATGACAGTAGCGCTCGGCGCTCGAAAACGGATAGCTTTCGTCCGTAATGGGCATTTCGGAAATACTGCCGATCATCTCGTCCCCCTTGTTGTTGCGTTTGTTGAGACAAACTCTACTGGGGTCGCAACTTAACTTCTATCGATTCTTAAGTTGAGTTACTAAATATTTAGCTTAATGAACAGCCGGGTGTTAAGCTCATTTTTAGTAAATGAACGTTAGGAGCCACGATGGCCGTTACCGCAAAACAAATCGCTGACCAGCTGGGAATCTCGGCGGCGGCAGTTTCGCTCGCCCTTAATAACCGACGCGGCGTAAGCGAAAAGACGCGCCAGTTGGTGCTCAGCACCGCTGAGGCACTAGGTTATGACTTTAGCAAGATTAAGTTTGAGCGCCAAAAGAGTGGAACCGTCGCCTTGGTCGCTTTCAATCGACGCCGCATCTTTTCGAGCCCCTTCTTTGCCGACATGCTCGCTGGGGTCGAGGCGACCCTCAGGCACGCGGGATTCTCGTTTTCGCTGGTGAACTACTCACCGTACGAGAATGTAAAACAGCAGATTGCCGACATCGCCGAGGCGCGATACAACGGCGTTATCATCCTTGCAACCGAGATGTATGAGTCGGATTTTATGCCGTTTGCATCGCTGGACTGCCCCCTGCTGCTGTTGGACTCATGCATGAGCGTTGGGGTCGATACGGTCAAGATCGACAACGCCGCAGGCATGAATCTGGCAGTTCAGTACTTGTACTCGAAATACGGGTCGGTACCCGGACTCCTGACGGCGCCCATCTTGGGCAACTTTGCAGAGCGACAATATGCCTACGAACACGCCATCCGCCAGCTCGCCAGATCGGAAAAGCGAGGCGTTATCCATGAGCTCGCCGCCACCCCAGACGAAGCATACACGGACATGCTTGCCGTTATCGATTCGGGCGAGCCCCTCGCCCGAAGCTACGTCGCCGTTTTTGACGATATGGCTATTGGGGCCATGAAGGCCTTTATCGAGCGCGGTTATCGTGTGCCCGATGACGTAAGCATCATCGGGTTCGACAACAACGTCGGTGGCACCTACGTGCAGCCGCAGCTGACCACGCTCAATGTTCCGTCACAGTATATGGGCACCGTCGCCGCGCGGCGCATCGTCGAGATTATCGACGAGACCGAGCATCACCCGCTCAAGATTGAGCTGGGCGCATCGCTCATCAAGCGCCGCTCCGCCTAAAGTGCGCGCACGCTCTGGCGCTCGACAAAATAGGTCGACACGGCCGTTTTGCAGGTATAACTCTTGGGATTGCGGATGTTGCCCACCAGGCGGCGCACCGCGATCTCGCCCACCTCGTGCTTGGGAACGTGCACCGTGGTGAGCGGCGGGTTGGAGAACGCGCCCACGGACAGGTCGTCAAAGCCGATGATCGAGATATCGTCGGGCACGCGGATGCCGTGCTCGCTCAGCGCGCGCATGGCGCCCACGGCGAGCACGTCGTTTTCGGCAAAGAAGGCCGTCGGCAGGTCGTCGTGCGAGACGCTGTCGAGCCATGCACCCATGTCGCGATAGGAGCTCTCGAGCGTGGTGCCCAAGGTGATGTGCCAGTCCGGGTTGGGCGCAATGCCCGCGTCCTCGAGCGCCTGACGGTAGCCGCGCTCGCGATCCTTAAAGTTGCGAATGCGCAGGTCGCCGGCCAGATAGCCGATATGCTTGTGGCCTTTTTCGATTAAATGGTCCACGGCGCGCAACACCGAATCGGTGTTGGCGATGACCACGGCATCAAAGTATTGGCGATCGCTCCAGCCGTCGAGCACAATCAGGTGGGCGGCCGCGTCGGCAAACAGGGCGTAGTCTTCCTCACCCAGCTCGGTGCCCATCAGCACGATGGCGGCGGACGGATCGGCGATCAAGCCCTCGACCTGCGGGCGCACGGCATCCAGGTCGCTAAAGTCGAGCGAGACAAAGCTCGTGCTCATGCCATGGCGGCGCGCCTGGCGCTCCACGCCCTCGATGACCGCGGGGTGGAAAGTGCTCTCGTCCAAGATAGCGCCCGTCTTGCGTGCGAGCACAAACTGGATGCTCTCGAGCTGCGTCGACTGCTGGTAGCCGAGCGACTGCGCGCACTCAAGGATAATCTTGGCGGTCTCCTCGCTCACGCTGCGCTTGCGGTTGAGCGCATTGGACACCGTCGCGGGCGAAAAGCCGGTGATGCGGCTGATCTCGCGGACACTTGCTTTGGCCATGGTTCCCCCTAAAAACGGTCGCGGCTGAGCACGTCGGCTCGACGGCTCGGTAGCTAAACGACCGCAAATTCAATCTAAACAGAATAGTAAATGTTTAGTAGCCAGTTTACCCTGTTGTCAAGCGCCACGGCGCGACTATTCCCCCAACGGCCGCTTTTTCCCGGTAGCTAATTTGGGACGGGGCTTTTTTGGCTACTCGCAGAGGCGCATGGCTTCTTGCACGGCACCGTACAGGTTGGCATCGTTGCCGAGCTCGGCCACTTTGACCTGCGGCTCGGGAATGCCGGCAAAACCGCCCTCGTAGCCAGCGAGCGCCGCCGGCATTTGGTCGCGAAGGGCGTCGATAAGCTCGGGATGACAGGAGATGCCGCCCGCGATTACAAAGACCTCGGGATCTAGAACCGCCTGCAGGTTTACGAGCTGGGCATCAAACGCGCGTGCATAGCGATCGAGAGCGCGCTGGGCATCCTCGTCGCTGTTTTCGATCCATTCGAAGACACGGCGACCGTCCACGGCAGTGTCTGTCGGCAGCCTCTTCTCTGCCACAGCGGCATCGCGCAGCGCGCGCCAACCACCCGTGCCGGCGAACACGTTGTCCACCGCTGCCGCACGCGTCGTGTCGCTGCGCAAAAAGCTGAACTCGCCGGCAAAGCCGTGTGCACCGCGAAGCACGTGCCCATCGATAACGATGCCGCCACCGATACCGGTACCGATGGCGAGCACCACGCCAATACGGTGCCCACGCAGCGCGCCCGCCGCATATTCGCCGAGTGCGCAGCACTTGCCATCGTTGCTCACAGACACCGGCATGCCGAGCCGCTCGCGCAGGAGCTTTCCCAGCGGACAACCGTCCATGTACGTCAGCGCGCCGCCACGGTGAATGGTGCCGTCCGTGTCGCCCTCGTAAATGCCGCCGGGCGCACTCACGCCCACGGCAGAGACACGCCCGCGATACGGCTCGACAAGGCCGGCCAGGGCCTCGACCACTTCGCCCGCGGCACTAAAATCGGTCGGCAGGCTACCGCGCTCTCGAATGGAATAATCCTCGCCCAGCACGGCCCATTTAACTGCCGTGCCGCCCACGTCGATGCCAAAATACTCTTTCATGCCGCCTCCATTTTGGCGCCGATAAGACGGTGCCACGCGATTTCCTCGTCTATGCAATCACATAGAACCGTGCGCAAAAGCCAGGTTTAGGTTAACGGTCACTATTTGACTGTAAACGGCGTTCAATCTGTTTACGGCAGATAGACCAACAAGAACGTCAATAAAGCAGCTAATTTAGGACGGGGCTTTTTTGACTGTTTTTCTACCCAACCGCCGATGATTTTTCTGGGACGGGACGGAGATGGAAAATCATTCGGTACAAAATGATTTTTCCATCCCCGTCCCAGAAAAATCATCGCTGCAAAGTAGCTAAAAAAGCCCCGTCCCAAAATGACTACTTTGGAGACGGGGCGTACGGAGCACTTAGCCCAGGATGCGGGCCATGCGGGATTTGAACTCGGCTAGAAAGCGCGGGGCATCTACCGTCAACGCCACGAGCGCGCTCTTGTCCGGATCGGACAGACGATGCTCATCGCAGATGGTGCGGCCGCGATACTCACCCAGCAAGTCAACGCGCAGATTGCAGCCGAGCGCACCCACAAGCGTGGGATCGATCGCCACGGCCACAGCCAGCGGATCATGCAGCGCGCAGCCGCCCAAGTAGGGGGCATTCATCTCGTACGAGCCAATATAGTGCTCGACCATGCCCGCAAACGCGCAGCCAGCCATGGTGCCCGAACCAGTCCAGCCGGCGATATCGCGACGCGTGAGCACCACGCGATGCGTCACGTCCAGGCCCACCATGGTGAGTTTACGGCCCGAGCGCAGCACGGTGTCTGCTGCCTCGGGGTCGCTCGCCATATTGGCCTCGGCGCCCGCGCTCACATTGCCGGGCACGGTAAGGGCGCCGCCCATCACGACCACGCGACCGATGGACATCATCGCCGCCGCGTCGCGCTCCATGGCAAGCGCCATATTGGTGAGCGGGCCGGTTGCCACATAGACCAGGTCGGGGCCATAGGTGCGCGCAGCGTCGACCAGATAGTCGACCGCTGCGTTGCCCTCGGCCGTCGTCGCGCCCACCGGCTCGTACGGCGAGGCGGGCACGCTTGTGCCGCCGATGCCGTTTTTGCCGTGGATGAGCGTGGTGGACGCCGGCGGCGTATAGGGCTCGGTCGCCTTGATGGGTCGGTCGGCGCCCAGGTACACCGGCACCTCGGGGCGACCCAGCAGGTCGAGCATCGCCAGGCAGTTATGCGCCGACTGCTCGACGCGCACGTTGCCAAAGCACGTGGTAATACCGACGAGCTCCACTTCGGGGCTCGCGATGGCATAGGCGAGCGCCATCGCATCGTCCACGCCCATATCCAGATCAAGGATCAGCTTCTTGGTTGCCATTGTTCTACTCCGCTTCTCCGTCTCAATCGTTTAACCAAACCAATGTTCAACTTCGGCGCGCGTGGGAATCGACTGCTGCGCGCCCAAACGCGACACCGTCACCGCCGAGGCACGGGCACCTGCGGTCATGCACTCAAAGAGCGGCAAGCCCTCCAGGCGGGCCGCTGCAAGCGCGCCGATAAACGTATCGCCCGCGGCCGTCGTGTCGACTACCGTGCTCGAAAGCGCCGGCATGCGCAGCGGCTCGCCATCATCGCCGAGCGTAACCGAACCGGCGCCGCCCAGCGTGATGACCGCGGCTGAGGCACCCTTGGCGAGCAGCGCCTCGAGAGCGGCCGCACAGCTTGCGTCGTCTGTAGGCAGGACACTCGTCAGCGCCTGGCACTCGGTCTCGTTGGGGCAGACCAGATCGACCGCCGGCCACACCTCTGCCGGCACATCGCAAGCCGGCGCCGGGTTAAAGACCGTATAGAACCCCAGCTCGTGCGCGCAAACAAGCGCCTCGGCCGTCGCCGCAAGGTCACATTCGCCCTGGGCGATAAAGACGCTTCCGGCAGCCGGGGCTATCTCGCCGGCGTCGACATCGAGCTCATCGGCCACCAGGCTTCGCAGCGCGTGGGCAACGTCCTCGCCCGCAAGCGCATGGTTGGCGCCCGGCGACAGCACGATGCGGTTGTCGCCCCCGCAGCGAATGATGGTCGCCGTACCGGTCTCCACGTCGTCGCGACGCGCCACAAAGTCGCAGCCCACGCCGGCGTCCTGGAGACCCGTCACGAGCGCGTCGCCAAACGCATCGCGCCCGACCGCACCGATCATGCACGTACGCGCACCCATGCGCGCAGCGGCCACAGCCTGGTTGGCGCCTTTGCCACCGGCGTTGGTGATAAACCCGCTGCCGCCGACGGTCTCACCCGCACGCGGCATGCGCTCGCATGCCACCGAAAGGTCCATGTTCATGCTGCCGAACACCGCAACGATGCCGCGATCTGCCATGGAAACCTCCTCGTCCGCAGGCTCTGCACCCGCCATCGGCCGTCAACCGTGCGCCCTCGCACCTCTATAACTTTAGTTCACTTTGATGTGGACGCGCGCTTGAGCTTGCGCCAGCAGCAAGCATTCACAGGAACAGGCGGCTACAATGAATGTGTGCTGATTATTCTCGTCATTGGATGATGTTTTATGGAACAATTCCCACATTCGAGTTCGCGCAGCTCACGCCGCACGAGCGACGAACAGGCGCCGCACGAACGTTCGCGCTCCAAGCGCCAAACCCCCGAGCCTCGCCATGCCGCAGGCTCCCATCGCACGCCCGCCAACAAGAGCGCTCACGCCAGCAGCTCCGCAAAAGAGCAGGCGCCCGCGCGCCCCAAATCTCGCTATATCCCCGCCCTCGACGGCCTGCGCACGCTTGCCGTCATCGCCGTGGTGCTCTATCACCTCAACCTCACATGGGCGCAGGGCGGCCTGCTCGGCGTAACGGTCTTCTTTGTGCTCTCGGGTTACCTAATCACGCGCCTGCTCATCAACGAAGTGTCAAAGACCGGCCGCATCGACCTCAAGAGCTTCTGGATCCGCCGCATCCGCCGCCTGTTCCCCGCCGTGGTGACCGTCGTGGTGGTGACCTGCGCGCTGTGCACCATCTTTAACCACGTGATGCTCACCAAGATGCGCCCCGATATCCTGCCGTCACTGCTGTTCTTTAATAACTGGTGGCAGATTGCCCAAGACGTTTCGTACTTTAACGCCTTGGGCGATCCCTCGCCGCTCACGCATTTTTGGTCGCTCGCCATCGAGGAGCAGTTCTACCTGGTTTGGCCGCCGCTGTTGCTCGCCATGGTGTCCGCGCATATGAGCAAGCCCAATACGCGCCGCGTGGTCGTGGGCCTTGCCGCCGCATCCGCCATCGCCATGATGGTGCTCTACAACCCTGCCGCCGACCCCAGCCGTGTGTACTACGGCACTGACACCCGTGTGTTCTCGCTGCTGCTGGGCGCCTGGATGGCCTTTATCCCCGATCGCGACCTGGCGCCCGCGCGCCTTGTCCGTCATCTAGGGCTCGACCGCCTGGCCGGTTCCGGCAAGCGCGGCAAGGGCAACGTCGACGAGCATGGTAAAGACAATGGCAGCGCAGCCGATGCCAGCCAAGCTCCGTCGGGTGCACTCGCGCGCTTTTGGTCCTCGCCTGCTTCCATCGACCTGTTGGGCATTGTGGGTTTGATCGGCCTCGCCGCCATGGTCGCTTTCACCAACGGCTATACCGCGTTTCAGTATCGCGGGGGCACGCTGCTGTGCTCCGTCCTCACGCTGATGGTTATCGCGGCCTGCGTGCAGCCCCAGGGAATGGTTGCCCACGCGCTATCCGCCGAGCCGCTCGTATGGATTGGCAAGCGCTCCTACAGCATCTACCTGTGGCATTATCCGCTGCTGCTGCTTATGAACCCAGTCGCCAACATCAACGACACGCCCTGGTGGCAGTATATTTTGCAGGTACTGCTGGTGGTAGCCGTGGCCGAATGCTCCTACCTCTTTATCGAGACGCCGTTTAGGAAGGGCGCCTTCGGCCGTACCGTGTCCGAGTTCCGCGATGGCACCACCACGCCCGCCAGCTGGGTACGCGCGCACATTCCCGCCTGTGCGGCCTGCGCTGTCGTGCTGGTCGTTGCGCTGGGCGGCTTGATCTTTGTGCCCGAGACCTCGGCGCTGAGCGGCGAGGGCGCCGAGGTCCTCAACAAGGAAGCCAAAAATGCAAAACCGCAGGACCAGAAGGCAGCCGATGACACCGACAAGGATGACGACGGCTTCCCCGATGGAGCCTACGACCTGCTGATGATCGGTGACTCCGTGTCCCTGCGCGCCGTGGACGCCTTTGACGGCGTATTCCCACACAGCCACATCGATGCCGAGAAGGGCCGCCAGTTCGATGTTGGCCGTGAAACGTTTGAGGGCTATATCCAGCAGAACCTTGCCGGCAAGATCGTCGTCTTTGCGCTGGGCACCAACGGTCTGGTAACCGACGCCCAAATCGACGCCATCATGGCCGATGCCGGAGACCAGCGAATCGTCGTATTTGTAAACACGCGCAGCCCGCAGCCGTGGGTCGGCGCCACCAATCAGGCCATTGCCAACGCCGCCACGCGCTACAAGAACGTGCGCGTTATCGACTGGTTTGGGTATAGCGCCAACCGCAACGATTTGTTCGACGGCGACGGCACACATCTTTCGAACGCAGGCGTGACCGAATACCTCAAGCTCATCCACGATGCCGTCAAGAAGGACCTGCCCGTGCATCCTGAGGACCACGCAAACGATCCGCAGCCGGCAGCGGTCAAGTCCGCCGCCGATGCACTCGTCAACGCCCTCGCCTACAAGCCGCACAAACTAGGCACCGACAAATAGCCTGGCACTTGGGGACACTCCTGCGACAAGCGAAAGCCGCCCCTGGGCTGTCAATTCCAGTCCAGGGGCGGCTTTTAACAGTGTGTCGAAGGGCCGTGGGCAAAAAAGGGCAAATATGAGTACTGTTACCAAATTAGTAGCAGCGATTTTCGGTCTGCCAGGCCCAAAAATGGCCCTTTTGGGCCCCAAATCCAGCGACGGACACCCCAAAATCATGCTCACGCGACCTACTGAGCCCGTTTTTGGCCCTATTTCGCTGTTACTAAAATGGTGACAGTACTCATATTTGCCATTTTTTGCCCACGAGGCTTCGCGGCGGCACAAAAAAGGGGCCCGGATGGCGAAATCCGGGCCCCAAGGGGATGGGGAGGCGACTAGGCGCGGCGCTTCATGGCGCAAGCCAGCAGCAGAACTGCCATGCCGGCTGCAAGTACGCCACCAGCCATGGCGTACGTTCCATCGCCGACCGAAGGCAAGGTGCCCTTACCAGTCTTCTTCTTGGACTTGGAAGACGCGGTCGTCGTGGTGGTCGTGGTCTGGCTCGGGCCGGGCGTCGGCGTCGGCTTGGCGGCCTCGGCAATGGTAAAGGTCGTCTCGGCCGTGCCCGTGGTCGAAACCACGCTCAGCTTGTGCTCACCCACACCAAGCGTCTTCACGAAGCTCGTCTTGAGCGTCACGATTGTAGAGCCCGAGGTAAGAACGAAGTTATCGGCACCGACTTCCATGTCGTCGACCAGTACCGTCTTGAAGTACTTGATCGGCGCGTTCGAGCGGAAGCTCAGGTCCTTGGCGGTGTCGACCGTAATCGCCTGGCCTGCGCCCTCAATGATCGTGGGGGCCAGGATCGCGATGTCCTCGGTCTTGCCCTTCTCGCCGCAGGCCGTGCACTCCTGGTGCCTCTCGCCCTTGGCCTCGGTGGTCGCCGGCTTGTCGACAACCCACTCAAAGGTGTGCTCAGCCTTGTCGAGGATCTCGCCGCAGCGGCAGATGTGCCAGTGAGCCTTGGCGTCGTGCGCCCAGCCAGAGCCGTCGGGCTCGTGCTTGAGCACGCCTTCGACCGTCACGTTCACATCGCCCTCGACGTCCTTGAGTTCATAGGTGCCGTCGTCAGCAAGCTTAACGGCCTTGTCGTTAACCTTGACGGCGTAGTCCTTGCTCGTAAAGTACGCGCCGTCGATGCTGATGGCGAGCTTTGCGGAGCCGTGCCAGTCGAGCTCGGTTGCCGTTGAGGTAAGCGTGTAGCCCACCTGGTTGCCCGGCAGCGTCACGATCAGCTTGCGGCCAGCCTTCACGGTAACCTCGGTAACGGCAGAGGCGTCGTAGTTGGTCTTGGCCTGATAGCGCACCTCATACACGCCGGCGGCGAGGTCCTTGAGCTCGGTCACGTCCTTGCCCACGGCCTGGTACTCGGTGGCGCCCTGAGCGCGCCACTCCATGGTGGCGTCGACGCCCGTGATCTTGCCGTCCTTCTTGCCGCTCACGGTCTCGGCCTCGGCCTGGACCACCGGTGCATCCTGCGCGGCGTTCTTGATGGAGAACTCGCACGTCAGACCCTCGGTAGGCAGCGCGTAGTTGCCCGCGGCTTTGCCCGTCAGCTCGGCGAGGGTCGCCGTATAGGTGCCGACCTCGGTCTGGGAACCGTCGACGAACGCGCCAAGGTCGTCCTTGCCGATGACATTGCCGAGCGTGGCCTCGGGGCAGTGCTCCTTGCCGTCGTAGGTGAACTCAGTGGTGCCCCACGTTACAGTGAGCAGACGCTGGTTGATGGTGAACGTGCCGTCATTGAACGCAATCTCGTAGTTGGGGTTCGCACCCTCGGGCTGTGTCAGGCGCAGAGCATAGCCGCCCTCGCGCACGTCGTCACAGTCCTCGCGCTCGATCCCGAGCTCAAGCGTATCGTCCCCGACGAGCTCACCAGCAGTGACCGACCACTCAAAGACGGGGTCTTTCTCGCCGTAAGTCTTGGAGGCGTCCTGAGCGGCGACCGTGATCGCGCGAGGCGTGACCTCGAGCGTCACCTGGCCTTCGACTGTCGTACCGCCGATCATCACCCTATAGGCAACGTCCAGCGTGCCAGCGTCCTTGATCTCGGGGGCAGCAGTGGACCAGGTCTTGCCGTCATCGGTGCTGTACTCGGCCGTCGCGCCCTCGGGCAGCGCCGAAGCATTGACCGTGTGATACGCGCCGTCGTATTCGCCGGCGTAGCCGGAAATGGCAGCAGCCGGGATCTCCTCACCGGGGAGCTCGTATCCGCAGACAACGCACTCCTTGTGTCCGAAGCCCTTCTCGGTCGCCGTGGGAGGCGCATCGACAACCCATGTAAAGGTGTGCGCAGCCTCATCGATCTTGCCGCCGCAGGTGCAGTCACGCCAATGTCCGTTGTCGTCGGAGTGCCACGTATCGCTCACGGCCTCGTGCTTGCGCACGCCCTCGACCGTCACGTTCACGTCGCCCTCGACGTCCTGGACGGTGAACTCGCCGCGGTCGTTGAGCGCCATGGGGGAACCGTTGACCTTGACGGCGTAGGAGTCGTTGTCGGTAAAGTAGCCGCTCTCGATACTGACAGTGAGGGTGGCAGAGCCATGCCAGTCGAGCTCGGTCGCGTCAGCCGTGAGCTTGTAGCCGACCTGTTCGGCGGGCAGCGTCACAGCGAGTTTGCGGCCCGTGGCAACCGTGACCTTGGTCGCGGCGGAGGCTTCGTGGTTGTCATCGGCGCGGTAACGCACCTCGTACGTGCCCGCGGCAAGACCGCTAAGCTCAGTCGCGCCTTCGGGCACAGCCTGATACTCGCCCGAGTCCTTGGCGCGCCACTCCATGGTGGCGTCGACGGCCGTGATCTTGCCGTCAGCCTTGGCGCTGACGGTCTCGGCCACACCCTGAACCACCGGTGCGCCCTTGGGCGCCTTCTTGATAGAGAACTCGCATGTCAGACCCGTGGCCGGCAGCTTGTAGTTGCCCTTGTCGACGCCCGTCAGCTCGGTGATGGTCGCCGTATGGGCACCAGCCTTGACCGCAGCGCCGTCGACGTACGCACCGAGCTTATCGTCACCGACGACGTTGCCGAGGTCCGCCTGGGGGCAGTGCTCCTCGCCGTCGTAGGTGAACTCAGTGGTGGCGTCCCACTTCACGGTGAGCTCGCGCTGGTCGATGGTGAACTTTCCGGGCTTAAACGTAATCTCGTAATTGGGGTTGGCGCCCTCGGGCTGCGTCGCCGTCACGGCGTAGCCGCCCTTGCGCACGGTCTCGCCGGCCTCGCGGGAGACAGTGATGCCCTCAAGGGACTCGCCCTCGACGAGCTTGCCCTTGGTGACCTTCCAGCCCAGAGTAGGATCATCGTTACCGTACGTCTTGGAAGCGTCCAAAGCGGAAACCGTGATCGCGAGCGGCTTGACCTCGAGCGTCACCTGGCCCTCAACCACCGTGCCGTCGATCGTGACGTGATAGTCGACCGTCACCTTGCCGGCGTCCCTGATGCCAGGAGCAACGTTCGTCCAGCTGCCGTCGGCGGCCTTGTACTCAACGACGGCACCTTCGGGCAGCTCCGAGGCATCGACAAAATGGTCCTTGCCGTCATATACGTCGGAGTAACCCTTAACAGTCAGAGCGGGGATTTCGACCGCACCCGACTCATGGCCGCATTCGGAGCACGTACCGTGCTTGGAGCCGGGCTCGGTAACCGTCGGCTGCTTGTCGATCGTCCAGTCGTACGCATGCTCGGCGTACATCTTAATCTTACGGGTTTCCTTGTTGCCAACAGTATCCGTAGCCACGATTACATGCTCGGCGCCAGCATCACCCTCGGCGGCCTTAGCCGTGTACTTACCGTTCTTATCAGCCTTGAGCTCCTTGCCGTTGTCGGTGACCGTCACCGTCTCGTCACGGCCATCGATCACGTCAAACGAGACGCTCTCGCAATAGGCATTATCCTCCCACAGGTCATAAATGGTGGGAGCATAGGTGTCCACATAGGTATAGGACTCTTTCTCATACCACTCGTAGCCGCAAACCCTACAGACCTTTTGGCGGAAACCATCGGCCTCGGGAGTTGCAGGCGTGATGATCTTATACTTCCACCTGCAACTCTGCCATACCTGAGCCCGCTTGCAATACTTGCAGGCCTTATAGTGGCTTCCATCGCCCGGTTGCCAGACAGCATCGTCGGCAACGGCATGGGAACCTTGCTCGATCTTGACCTCGGTATCGGCCGACACATTGTGATTGTCATCCTCGGCATAGCGGACGTAATACGTTCCCGACAAAAGATCGGTTAGCTTGCCGTCGGATGCAACCTTCTCGTAATTCCCGCTCGAACCGCGACGATATTCCATCGCCTTGGTCACGCCCGAGATGGAGCCGTCCTTGCTACTGCACGTAGTCCAATTATTGCCCACGAGCCCAGCCGGCGCGTCCTGATCGGCCTTGAAAATCTTCACGGTCGCCTTGTCCGAAACGGTCAGGTAGTCAGAAGCCGTCACGCGGTAGTAGATCGTGCGCTCGCCCGCGCTGCGATACGTCGGCTTTTCCGTCGTCCAATCTCCGCCGTCTTCACGGTACTCGATCTTCATACCCGCCGGCTTGGGGTCATTCTTAACGTTGACCGCAATGCCGTGCTCTTTGCCGTCATAGGCGCCAACGAAGCCAGTGACCTCAAGGTCAAAACGTGCAACGTCAACAATCTCCCACTTGAGCGTCAGAACACTTGTGGTGCCGCCATCGGTCGTGAAGTTGCCCTTACCGATGACAATGCACTCGTATTGCCCCGGCTCGGTCTGCTTCAGTCCGGATTCACTTCTAGCGCTGAGCTCGTAATCCTCGCCCTCAACGAGATCGACCCACTCACCGGCACCGTTCTTGAACTTTGCACTTTCAACGACAGGCTGATGCTCCTTGCCGTCATAAGCATACTTGCCGGCGCCCTTGTCGCCGTCTTTAAGGGTGAACTGGTAGGATTGACCCCTAACCAGGCGACGCTGCGAAATCGTGAAGGACTTCTTGCCCTCGAGCGTCTGGCCAGAGGCAGTCTCAAAAGTCGTAACTACATAGTAGTAGCCAGCGTCCGCCGGGGCGTCCGTGAGCTTGGTACCATTTTGATACGCCTCGGCGTCCGTCTGGGACTCGCACTGATACCACGTGAATTTATTGCTGGCCGTCACGCCCATCTGCTCTAGATTCCACGCGCCGTCCTTATTCAAAGCAATCTTTACCGGACAACCGTCATAGACAAGCTCGGTGCTCTGGGAACCCGTTGCCTTGGACATGGAAAGCTTGTACGTAGCCCTCAGGTACTTTTTAGGCTCGCCCGTCTTGGCGTCCTTGCCATATTCGCACTCGCTGTTGCGGAACGGGCCCACGCATGACGCCTTAACGCCTATGCCATCAGCTTCAACGTTCCACTTGTGCTGGTGGATGGTCTCGCGGAAGATAAGATCACCGTTGAGGTTCACGATCTCATACTTATCGGAGTTGTCATCGGTCTTGGACGAGCCGTCCGGCACAACACCTTCGATCTCGTTGGATTCACAGCTTCCAAGAACACGCGACTTCACGCCGTTGCTGTCCGCGGTCTCCTCAATCGAAATCCAGACATTGGCTCCGTAGCCTCCACGTACGGAGAAGTCAGACGCAAGGTTCAGCGCGGGGACATTATCATTAATGTTCTTTTTCTTAGGGATATACAGGCTCTTGGCGGTTCCCGTAGCGATATCCGCATCGGTATACCTGTCGCCATAATTAGTATCGTCGACATGGCTGTTCTTCCAGTAGCTCGCGATACGCGGCGATCCGTTGAGGGTAAGGGTTCCGGCGGCGTACACCACACACGTATTGCCGCGCGCGCCATAGCGGTATATTTTTCCGCCGGTTATATTGCAACGTGCGCTTCGGCCAACATTGAGGGCATCGACCGTCAAAGTGCTGTCGGTCGAACTCGAACGCGTGCTATGGAAGTTTTCCATCGTGCAGTTGTTAAGGTTGACCGTGGCATTAGTGACACCCATCACGCCAGCGACGGCGCACTTTCCAGTTTCCTGAACCTGAGCGAACTCAGTGGTCTCTTCGACCGTCTGATATTTATTATTGGTCTGCCAAATGCCGCTGTTGGCATCGGAACCAAACTGGCAGTTCTCGAACGTCGCAGTCAGCCTCGAGGCGATGCCCGAATCTGCAGTGCCGCGGGGATTACCCACAATGGAAACCGCACCGTTGTAGTCACCCGACGTGTTCCAGAACACACAGTCGGTAAACGTTGCGTCGAGTTTTTTAGTATTCCCCGAGCCGTTATCAGAAAAGCTGCTACGGAACAGACGAACCGGTACGGCGTATTCGAGAATGCTGATCGGGGAAACCTCGCCCAAAGAGTTGCCCGACCTGCCAACATAGTCCTTAATCTTCAACTTGTTGAAATTGGCAGACAGCTTGCCCTTGGTGTTGCCAAGGGAAATCGCAGGCACCTTTTGGGCCTCCTCGCTGTCGTACGAGAGGATGAAGTCCTGCAAACTATCGAGGGGCTTTAGGCTAACCGAAATGTCATCTGATGACTTCTTGTAGCCACCCTCGTAATAACGGTCGGTCAAAAAACCGCTTATGGACTGACTCCCTCCGTTCTTATCATGAAAGCTAATAACCGGATTATTGACACCGACAAACTCGATATTGCTGCCCTGTTTGATGTTGAACAGCCATCGAGCCTGCTCAACCCGCCAGTTAGTCTTATTGTTCACGTAGACCGTGCCATCGATGTAAATCCTCACAGGCTTAATCCGAGATGCACCCGGAGCGTCGATGGTGTAACCCGAAGAGGGCGTGACCTCGCCCTCAGCTGTCTTGAGCACATAGTAGCCCGGCTCGGTGATTTGGACGGGCTCGTTGTTAGCCTGCGCAAGCGGCAGCACCTCCGCCTTCACCCCATCGGGCATGTCCAGCGTCTCAGCCCCAGCCACCACCGGCGACACCACGAGCGCGCATGCCACGGTGGCGATGCCCAGCAGGCGCGTCAGAGCGGCGCGCATCCCCATCTTCTTCTCCCTCATCGTGCAGCTCCCCTTATCCCTATGCTCTCGCGATGCTCGGCATCGCTTGGCGCTGGTGGCTGGCATAATCCCCGGCCAGCCGCCAGCATCTGTTGACATGTTTATCCACGGATTATTTTGCGGCGGTACTTTCTAACACCCTGCCGCTCGGCGCGAGTTGCACGCCGTGGAGCGCAAATGGGATGCGCCTCCGCAAGCGGTACGCGCCCGATGTGGCAAAATCGAACTACTAAGGGGGCCCGAATGCTCAAGATTATTGCCTGCGACGACGACGTCGTTTTTCTAGATAGACTGCACCGGATGATCGACCGTTGGTCGAGCGAGACGGGCACGGCGGTCGACATTGCGCTCGTCACGCGTGGCGAGGACCT
>OQWM01001456.1_pt1 | contig 16289 bp, 31 predicted proteins | sample 1691531 | NCBI WGS metagenome assembly OQWM01 (sample SAMN03418257, study PRJEB22391) | human gut metagenome | biome: human-gut; feature: organic feature; material: feces | host: Homo sapiens | place: Tanzania | collected 2013-01
GGCAGCCGCCGCAGTGCCAGCAAGGCGCTGGGCCTTTGGATTAACGTCTGCCCCGACTGCCATGCCGCTATCCACGTAAGCGGTATCCTGCAAGACCACTACCACAAACAGGGCCAGCTGCTTGCAGAAGCCTACTACCACTGGAACCACGACGACTTCCGCCGCCGCTTCTACAAAAACTATCTGGAGGACTAATCTATGTTGAATGTTGTTGCTATTATGGGCCGCATGGTCAAAGACCCGGAACTCAAATCCACGAACAGCGGCAAGTCCGTCTGCTCTTTCCGCATCGCCAACGATTCCGGCTATAAGAACGCCGACGGCAGCAGCCAGACAAACTGGCTGGATGTCACCGCCTGGGGCAAGACCGCAGAATTTGTCGCCCAGCGCCTTGCTGGCACTGCGGCGGCTGCCGCCGTAGATTTCATGCCGGGCGGTGTCTCCGAAACAGCCGCAACGATAGCAGCGGAACGCTTCATGTACGAACAGCGACGGCGCGTAGCCGTTCTTGTCCAGCGTTATGCCAAATTCATTGCGGGTCTGCATCGTCTGTCAGTCCTTTCAATTTAGCGATTTCCTCGGGGGTCATGGTGGGGATATCCTGCTGCTGGCACTCCTGCACGATCAGTTCAATGAGGCGGTGCATCTGGGAGGGGTCGAACTGGGAAGAGCCGTACCAACATTGCAGGTTGTAGAAAGTGCCCTGCGGTGTTGTCATTTCATCGAGCTTGTGAACCTGCCAGCCCTCGCCTTTGCTCTCCCAACCGTTTTTGAATGCCTTTGCAGCATCGGCGCGGAGTGTTACGATGGCGGAGCTGCCGCCGATGTCGCGTATCAAATCCCGGTAGATGTCCAGCACAGGGCGGTTGATTTTGGCGGCAAGATGATTCATGAGCGTCCATGCGTAAGCGTTGGCCGAGAGGCTGCGCTTTTGGGCGGCCGTGCCGATGACGGCGGCAAGGGGCTTGCCCTCGTCGATGACGGCGCGGACTTTGTCACAGTCAGCGGGGGAGCATTCCAGGGTGATTGTGTTGCCGATAACAACGGCTTGTTTGATGGAGATTTGTTGCTTCATTTCCACGCCTCTGCAATCTGCTGGCCCTGCTTCCAGTCCTCTGTGGTGAAGTCCTTAGAGGGTTTGCCGATGGTGTCGGCAATGAGTTTCCACGCGTCGTTTTCGTCGGCGTTATTCTTCTGGCAGTAGGCTTTGACGGCACGCTGGCACTCGGCGCGGGCGGCAAGGCGGGCGGCGGCGTTACCCATTTTGTAAACGGTCTTTCCGTTAGCGGCGATGGTGAGCGCTGTAATGCGGCCATCTTTAACATCCATAGCCGTGACGGAAAAACGGGTGTTGCATTGATAAATGGGCTTGCCCCATTTATCTTTACGACCGGAATCGGTCACATCGGCATTGGCGGCAGAAATCCAGATAAAGGGAGCTGTATACAATTCCCGCCCAATTCCCCAGTTGAACCCGGCACGCTTGAAGCTGTCGGATGCAAGGCCTTTTTCGGCTTCGGTGTTGGATTCGGTGCCGGTGTCCTCTTTTTCCACCCACTGCTTTTTGTCATCATCCCAAACAGCAATGGTGCAGTTTGCGTTGTCGCGGGAATGGCTGCGCTGCCAGTTCATGGGGCCATAGGTTTCATCAAGAATCTGCATATCGCAGCGGGCTGTTTTATAAAGCAGAAGGGACACGCCATTTGCTTTACATGTGGCAACGCGGCACTCTACATCTGCTGCCGTAAGAGCGCGGGGACGTTTCATATCATTATTCATTAGATGGCTTCTCCTTCCGGGTCGGGGGTGGTGAGGTGGATGCGGTAGCAGACAGCGGGCGGCGGGGCAATGCCGGTATTCCGTGTTTTGAGGTCGCAGAAGTAGACCGGCACGCCATCCGCCAGGAAATAGGTGCTGTTCAGTCCGTATTCATGTTTTGCGAACAGCGGGACAAATGCGCCGATGCTTTCCGCATAGATGCGGCGGGCCGTCTGTACGGCGTTAAAATAGCAGACGCTGATGCCTTTATAAGTGGGAATGAATTCATGCAGGCGGCGGCCCTTTAAAAGTGCGTGCGCCTGTTTCAGGGCGCTGATATCGTCAATGGTCATTCGTAATCTTCCTCCATACAACGGACGTCTTCCCAGGGGTCATCTTCGGTGACGTCCTCGTCTTTCCATTCATCGGGGTTATAGCACATATCGCATCCGATGATTTGTGTGCCAAATTTCACTGGGATGAAATAGATGGTTTCGCAGTCCTCGCCGCAGACAGGGCAGCGTGGGTGAGAGCGCTCTCGTGGCGGGTAGGGGTTATCTTGGTGGCCCCAATAGCTGGTCATTCGGTGGCCTCCTGCTTTTCTTCCTCATCAGAAAAATGTAGCTCCATCAAGTCGGCAATCGCAAGGTATTCTTTGGCACGCTTGCTGTCGCCGTGGGTTTTCTTGACGATTTCACGGAATTGCTCCAAATCGCCGTAGAAGCATCCGCACTGTACGCGGAGAATCTTGTCCTTGCAGCGGAAAAATGTGGTCGCACGGAAAAATCGGCCGAAGCCTTTAACGGTGGCATAGTCCGCGTCGCCGGAGACCTCCGCGTTGCCGGAGACCAGCGCGTTGCCGGAGACCCGCGCGTCGCCGGAGACCCGCGCGTCGCCGTAGACCCACGCGTTGCCGTTTTGAGAAAGATTTTCTTCCTTCTCCACAAACCCGCCGAGTTCACCTTTTTCTACGTTGTCAAAGGCGACTAGCGCCTTAATGCGGAAAAGTTTCTTCCCAAAAATGTTTGTTACAAATTCAGCGGTAAGTTCAAACTTTTTCATAATTGTTTTCCTCCTGCTTTAAAAGAAGCCCGCACAGGGCGTTAAGGGTGAGCACTGCACCGATGATGCCGGGGACATTCAGCGAGCCGAGCGCGGCCAGCAGGGCCACGAGGGACGCGGTGGCGGCCAGCTTGACGGCGGCGCGGGGAAGTGGTAGAATACAGTTAGAGCTTTTAGCGATGCTCTGCTTTTTTGCCGTTCCGGTGGTGGTGCGCCGGGGCGGCGTTTTTGTTTTGGTGGTCATTTGACTTCCTCCCAGTTGAAGCGGCCCTTGCCGGAGTTGCGCCACTGGCCCAGGCCGCGCTTTGCGCCATAGTCCAGGCATTCGCGCACCATATCTTCCAGCTTTTCATCCAGGCATTCGATTTCAAATTCTGCGGTTGCTCCGGCGGGCACGCTCTCCGATTTGGCGATGCTGACGCGTTCGCCCATAGGGGTCTGGGCACGCAGGGGGCGTTCACAGAAATCCATTTTCAGGCCGTGCAGGTCGTAGGGAATCTCGCGCGGATAGACGAAAATCAAGCCGTCGATGGCCTGTTTATATGCCTTGATGGCTGCGCAAGCCTTGCCGCCTTTGTAGCCAGCCTTACCAGCCTTTGCCAGCATCTTGCAGGAATCCTTGAACATACCCTTGACCTGGTAGTCGTACAGGAACGGCGTGCCGTCGGCGGTTTTGGGAAAGACGGTGATGCGGTCTTCTGCGTTCTGGGCCTTGATGTTGTCCACCTCTTCAGAGGTAAGATCATCTGTGGGAGCTTTGCTTGCAATATAAGTTGCAAGCAGTTCCTCATTGCTTGGGCTGCTGCCCAAAACCTCTTCCAAAAGGGTGATTTTGACTTTCATACTAATTCTCCTGTTCTAAATAAAATCGGTTGCTTTGCTTTTCCATCGCTCTGCCGAGCCGTTCCAAGCCAATCCTTAGCAACTCTTGTCATTGCTGTCTCCGCAATTCCATTGCCACGCTAGGCTTTGCCTCTGCTAAACACCGCCATCTTTGCCAACGCCATGCCTCTAGCCGCTTAACCTTTCCTTTCCAATGCAAGTCTTGGCCAATCTGCGCTATTCCATAGCAACACTTAGCACTACCGTCTCCGCCATTACCTTGCCGAGCATAACACCACCAGGCCATGCCTCTGCCTTTCGGCACAATTCCAAGCCAATGCCAAACCTTGTCTTGCCTTTCCACAGATTGTTCTATGCGTACTATGCTTTTCCGCTGCACTAGCTAATCTAATCAGTTCCCATGCTTGTCAAAGCAATACTTAGCTGTTGCCAGGCCAACATAGCTTTGCCATTGCCTCACCATTCACTGCTTTACCTCTGCGACACGTAACGTTGCCGCTGCCACGCCCAGCCAAGCAAATCCATTGCTAGACAAGGATTGCGCGGAGTTCTGCAAGTACATTGTCGATGCGCTCCTCGCGTGTAGGCTCTCGCCGCGCTCTTTTAACCGTTCCGCATGGGTAAAACTGCGCGAACTCCTCAAACGTTATGTTGAGGGCATCGCACACCCTGCAAACCTCCGTCCATTGCCAATCCTGCCGCCCGTTTACGCGGTGCGAAAACACGCCGGGGTTTATTCTGACGGCTTCTGCAAGGCGCTTCTGGTTGTAACCCTTGCTTTTGATAAGAGCGGTAAAAGCAAGGTTTGTCATGGTAGTTGCTCCTTTCTTTCTGCAATCAGTTCACTTACAGCCGCTTTCATCTTTCTAGTTATCGGCTAGCAAATAATCAACAGGCACGCCGAAATAGTCAGCCACTTTCTTTAGCGTCGTGATGCTGGGGCCGTAAGGCGATTTCTCCCACTTGCCAAGTGCGCCGTTTGAGATTCCGGCGCGTTCCTCAAGGATTGTGCGAGAAATACTGTTTTTTCGGCACAACGCATCAATTTTTGAAATATTCACCTAGCAAAAGCTCCTTTCTAGTTGACTATTGCTAGAAAATATGCTACTATGAACTTGCGAGATTTATAACAGCATATTTTTAGCTAGTCCGCTGAATTTTAGGGGGCTTGGTTCTTTGTTGCCCTCTATGCCATCTATTGTACTAGCATTTATGCTAGATGTAAATAGTTTTCTAGCATTTTCTAGCGAATTAGCAATATGCACAAAGAAACGGTGTGATTTGTGTGCGATACGTTGAAAAAGCCAAGAAAATAGCAAAGAAAAAAGGAATTGCCTTCACGCATATTAGTACAGAGCTTGGGAAAAGTCGTGGCTATTTGTCTGAAATGCTAGCAAACGGGCGTGATTTGCCAGAGCATATGCTAGCCGATGTTGCCAGTTTGCTAGGAGTCACCGTTGCCGACCTGACCGGGGATTCCGAAAGCGAAAAAAAGCCCACCGTCAAAGACGATGGGCAGGAAGTGTCTACTGAATATATTGAAAAGTGGATTGATAGTGGAGCATCTGAGACAGAGCTTAAGAAGTTCATCGCAAGGGCATCTGCAAAGCTGGTAGAAAAATGACACTTGATAAAAGTTGCTTGAAAATTCTTTCTGTGCTTTACGAATCCGAAACAACAGAACAAGAAATTGCAGCTATGATTGATTGGAAAGACCTTTCACAGCCAAACAAATACATTCAGTATCTTTTGGGAAACGGTCTTATCCAGCAAGTGCTGCGAGATGCCACGCCAGACGGCGAGGGTGGCTACAAAGATAATACTGGGACTGCGTATTATCAAATTACAGTTCATGGCAAGGCGGAGTTTGAGAATTTGTGCGGACGCCGTATTGAGAAAGCACTTGACTTGGCTGCCAGTCTTTTCCCTCTGTAGTCATGTAGGCGCTGATTTCGTCAAGATCCGGTCTGTTTACGCTCGTGTACTCAAACCCGTCGCATCCGCCTTTTGCCAAAGCGCGGCCACATCCTAAGAACGCAAGGCCGCTTGTTCCATAGCGCACATAGGCAGCATATTTACAGTTGTAGCATGCAATGCTCTTTGCTTTCGGTAGCTGGGTCTTGTCTATAAGCGCAGACCTGATTCTGTGATGGCGCACATCCTTTTCCAAGAATGCAATCTTTTCCTTCAAGAGTTCATTCTCTTGCTCAAGTTCTTTAATACGACCTTTACAGAACATTTTTTTTCTCCTTTACAACTTCGTTATAGATTTTAACGGCATCTTCCGGGCGTAGCTGCCGCAAGAGTTGTTTTGCTTTTTCTCTTATACTTATTATCGAATTATTTTGATTTTTTGTAAACTCCATCTCGATGCCTCCAAATTCTATTTTTTTAGGATGTGATAGCATGGGCTTTTTTGACTTTTTGAAACCTAAACAAAAAGTAAATGTTTCCATAACAACACATGAGCCGACTAAAGATGAAATTGCAAAGCAGTACGCTGGTTACTGCAAAGCGCAAGCAGAAAAGCGGCACGCAGAACAGGAAGAGCGTGCAAATGAGTGTTTTCTGGCGCTTTCCGCTGATGACCTTGCTGACGAAAACGGCCTGAAGCCAACAGAAATTTTAATGCTCTCTTATTTAGAGAAGTATTCCAGCGGAAAGCCCGTTGCAAAGTTCTGGCATTATGATTATGGCGTTGATGACGTTTGGCCGATTATTAAAAAGCTGGAAACAATGGGTTTCGCCGAAAACGGGAAATTGACCGAAAAGGGAAAAGAAGAAATAAAAGATAACGAATATGTTTATTTTTGGCATAGAAAGACTTACGCTCGTGTGGCTTTTAACTTGCCTGAGTTTTGCCGTGCCGTAAACGTTCGAAGAGACATTCCGTATCGGGATTTAATATGGGGACAATACAATAAACTATATATGGAAGCATTTTCGTCTCCCAAAAAATGCCGTGATTTACGATATTCCATGTATGAGTTTTTGGTAGACGAAAAAAAGTTTGAAACGGCTTTTTCTATGCTACTTGAAATACCTTTTTATGATATGAATTGCCAATATCCTTTTATAGCTCCTGGTATTATGCAGGAACTAAAGAAATCACAGAAAAAAGCTGGTTTTACCGAAGAACAAATTTTTGATATGGCTAAAGAAAGATACAGTAGGATGCTTGTGGAAAACCCAACTGTACCTGCGATAGATGCCGCAGGTATTGTAACATCCTACATTTTTGGAAAAGATGGTCTTGCTCAAAGAGTTTTGAAATCTTACAGCATTGATTGCGCCAGGTTGTTTTTGAGCAACTACTGATTGTATTTTACACAACCAATAGTCGTATATCAACACTTTCACAAAAATTTCCATTTGTCAATGCCTTTAATTGGACTATAACACATTCAAAGCGCAAAAAAGCATGAAAAAAAGCAGCTCCGATGCTGTAACATCGAAACTGCTAAAAGGTGGGTTATAAAAGCGGACAAGCTCTAAACCCGCCCTTATTCTATCACAAAGAAAGGGGCAACGCAAGATGAAACGAACAAATACCGCAAAATGGGTTGAATCTGCCGGACGCTGGCAGATAAACGTGCAGAAGGATGGAGTGCGCAAAACCTTCACCAGCGCCAAACCGGGACGCACCGGCCAGCGTGAAGCCAACGCCAAGGCCGACGCATGGCTTGAAAAAGGCATCCAGAACCGCAAACAGACCGTATCCGAAGCATATGTCCAATACATGGCCCGCCAGATGAAGATTTCGTCCGAGGGAAACTGGAAACCCATGCAGGGGCGCTTTAACAAGTGGATTGCACCGCGCATCGGAGACACGCGCTTGACTTCCCTTACAGAGCAAGCAGTGCAGGACATACTAGATGATGCTTTTGCAGCAGGCCGCAGCAAAAAGACCATAAAGAACATTGCGGGCGACCTGCGGAGCTTTTTCAAGTTTTGCCGCCGCTCTGGATGGACAACATTTGAGCCGGAGGAACTGCACGTTCCAGAGGGTGCGCGTTTCAAAGAGCGAACCATTTTGCAGCCAACCGACATTATAACGCTTTTGAACGTCGATACTACCCTTAGCAGGGGGCACAGAGTATTCGACGAATATATACATTATTATAGGCTGGCTGTTTTTACGGGTATGCGCCCTGGTGAGCTTCTGGGGCTTGAATGGGGAGACATTGAGGGCGGTGTAGCTCGTCTAAAGCGCTCTGTGAACATATACGGGAAAGAATCAAGGGGAAAGAATGAAAACGCCCCTCGCGCAGTTATCCTTTCGGCCCGGTCGCTGGAAGAACTGAACGCGCAAAAAGAGTTAACTGGAATGTGTCAGCGCGTCTTTCCGCAGGTAGAAGAACGGAAAATTCGCCGCGCTTGGCAAAGGTACTGCGACGCAAACGGCATCACACGCTGCACCCTATACGAGTTGCGGCATACATTTGTAAGCATAGCCGCAAATCTGCCCACAGGACAGCTTAAACAAGTGATAGGGCACAGCCAGAATATGGACACCTATGGCGTGTACGCGCACGCCATAAACGGACAGGATAAAGTAATAGCAGAGAACATCGAGGGCATCTTTGATGCAGCCATAGAAGCGGGAAAAAGTACACAGTGAAAGTACACACTTTTTATTCTCGGGCTGTATTTGGTGTGGGGATGGAAGTACACACGGTACACACTTTTTACGATAAGTAATGAATACAATACCGTGCTTCGTGGAATAATCGGGGTTCGAGTCCCCCATCCTCCACCAATAAAAACAGCGTAGATTCGTCGAAATCTACGCTGTTTTCTTTATGCAGTACACACTTTAGTACACACTTGCCTATTTTTTACGCAGATTGTGCAGCAGTTCTGCATACAATTCCGGCTTTGCTTCTTTTAGCGCATCCATAAACTCATCCAGCACACGCCACACTCGCCCGGCATTTGCCTTGTTTACAATCTCTAAAAACTCACTCATCCTGTAAACGCTCCAATTTCCGCATTACGCCATTATAAACTTTAGGGTTTGCCACATACAAGGCCGACATAAGCTCATCCAGCACGTTCAGCGCCGCTGTGGTGTCTACGTTTGATACGGCCCGCAAAAAATCACTGCCGCCAACAGCAGCCCTTGCAGACGGCTCTGCCGCTTCGTAGTAGCGAACTGTCTCTTGCCGTTTTGATTTTTGTGGGGCAGGGGATACATCTGCAAGCTGCTGATTTTTCACAACATAAAGAGCCGCCAAATTTTTAACTCTGGTCATGGTAAGTTCGCTGTTTTCGATTTCGGCTATAGCGCCATCTATCTCTCGCACGTCCACCATAGCCGCCACCTCCGTCAAACGTTTTTCAGTTCATCAATGCAGTGCTGGATGGTCTCACGATCGTATCCGTCAACGTTGCGCAGCATCTCTTCCATTTTTCGCATCATGCTGTCTCGCGCATCGTCTCGGCTATAGTGGCCGCGCACATAATGCGAACCGCGCCGCGCATAGCTGCTGCCGCGTCCGTAATTTCCGCGCATATTCGCCGACCAGTCACCATCACGGCTGTAATCTTCATCGCGGCTGTAACCACCATCTTCCAACATCGTGATTTTGTCAATGTTCTTGATAGTGTCGGTAAGCTTGTGAACAGTTTCCAAGTCACCGGCAGACATTTCGCCCTTCTTGCCGATTTCGTCAAGCTCTGCGCACAGCATGTCTTTCAAGTCATACAAAACCCTTTTACTCATGGTCTACTCCTTTCAGCTTACGCGCTCAACCACAAAGTTTGCGTTCGCGAACAAAATGGTTTGAGTGCTCGTGTTTTCAGCGGCAACTGTCAGGCAGCAGCCGCGCGGAACTTCCACAAAAGCCGTGACGTAAATATTAAAATAGTTTTCTACCGCTGCCGGGGTCACGATTGCAGTCGCACTGTTCAGCGGTTCTCCGTTGATGGCAAGCGCCGCAGTAATAGCTTCCACTGTGCCGCCTGTAGGAATAGCAACGTTTGCGCCAAAGCTCACCTTAAAACGAGCCTTACACTGGTTCGTCAGCCCGCGCAACGTTACAATACCAGCGCCCTCACGATGGACGATGCAGGGCTTGCTAGCAACGGCAGTTTCGGTCAGCGGCACATTCTGCCCCGCTGCGACGGTAACGGTATTGCCATTTGAATACTCGGCCATAAAATCAATCCTTTCTTTAATAAATAACGGCGGGACTATTGCCCCGCCGCTTTTTTTGCAAAATCAGCTCAGGGCTGAACAGTTGCATTTTTTGCAACAGTTGCCATATTCGGTTTTAGCAGGCGCAGCCATTGCAGCCGTTATAAGTGCCAGCTGCCCAAGGATTGCAAGACTGGTAGGCGGGCACCGGCACAGGGCGCAGCTGGTTCAGCAGATAGCTGTTCTGCGCAGCCTGACTTGCGGCAAGCTGTGCAGCGAAAATCTGCTGGCTCTGCTCGGCAATCTTAGCGTCCTTCGCTTCAATCCGCTGTGCAGTAAGCGCGTCAAGCACCGCACGCGCATTGGCGTTCTGGTTCTCGATGATGTCCCGCGTGCCGTTCTGGATGGTCTGGCGCGTGTCACAAGCCTGCGTAGCAAGGTTGTAGTTTACGCCTTGGATTGCCTCTCGTGTCTCGCAGCAGCAATTGGCCTGCTGCATCTGCATCGCGTTAAGCTGCTGCATAAACGCCGCCTGCTGATTGGCTCGGCTAATTTCTGCGCTCATAAAGCCCTGCTGCATGGCGTTCTGCACGCCGTTTACAAGCTGCGCCTGTGCATAGAAACCATCGCAAAGACCGTTGTTCACGCTGTCAATTTTGCGCTCGATGTTGGCAAAGTCGCTTGTGAGGATGTAGCCATCGACAGTGCCAGCGCCATTGCCGCCGCCAAAACCGTTGTTGCCCCAGTTGCCGCCCCAGCCGCAGAAAACGAAAAGGAAGAGAATAATAATCCACCACGCACCATCGCCGCCAAAGCCCCAGCCGTTGCCATTACCCGTATTTGCGGGCTGAACAGGCATCGTCATAACAGTGCCGTCCGAAGAAAGACTCATGTTGAAACTCCTTTCAAAAGTTGAATGTATTGTTCACCGTGCGCACGGTTTGAACCTATTTCAAAAAGCCTTGAAACTGCTGTGCCATAGCTTGTAGCTGGTTTAACTGCTGCTGGCTCATTTTTCCAGATTGCAGCAGTTTTTGAACCTCCTGCTTCGGGTCGCCTTGGAAGTTCTGGCGAAACTGCTGAAACTGCTGCATCATCTGCTGAAATTGTCCCATCGGGCCGGGCATACGACCGCCGCCTAAAGCATTAAACAGTGGATTTGGCATTTTCGCTCTCCTTTTTCTTTGTCAGCGGTTTATCTGCCGCCAGCGCGTCAAAGCGGGCGCTCAGCGCGTCAAACTCTGCTCGGGTAACATAGTTATTAGATTGCTGCTCAAGCTCTTTTTCGGGCTGTTTCTGTGCCGTCCGCTCCGTGTAATCAAAGATTCGCAACGGCTGCGGCATCCCGCTTGCATCCACTGTTTTGATATAAAACGAGCTTTTCTCGCTGTCCATCAAAAGCACGCTGTTCCCAGGTGCGCAAAGATACGACTTTGCCGCTTCTTCTCCCTGCACCCAAATAATGGGCGCGGCTTGCTGCGCTGGTTGCTGCATTTGCTGCGGATACGCCGCCTGCCGCAACTGCGACAACTGATCCGGCATAGCTCCATTGCTCATTGGATAGTACCCCGGAGCAAATCCGGGCTGATACGGTACGCCAAAAGCCATAATTGATTACCTCTTTTCCCAATAGTACAGGGGAGTTTCATCCCCACTGTCCCATGTGTCAAGCCAGTCCCCATCACGCACACAAACAACGTGCGTCGAAAGGGCCAGAATATACGTCCCGCTTGGGTGCTCTGACGCGAAATCTGCAACCGTGTAGCAGTCTGGACAGTTGTTCGGAATTGCCGAACGGCTCCACCCACACCGCCGAAGATAGCGGCCCCATACATAGTTAGCAGTCGGCATATCATGCAGTAGCAGCCCTTCGACTGCAAGAGCGGCGTAGACAGTCTCCCATTGCTGCAAGGTTGCTGCCGCTATGGCTCTTACGGTACAATCTCCGACGCGCTTATGTTCTGGATTTAGGTTTAATTCTCTGTACATGATTTTATCCTCTATACTTATTGTAATATTTTGCACAATTTAATGTGCGTCAGTTATACGCCATGTTTACGCCAACTTTTTGAAAGAATCTTCAAAAATCTGTGCAAAAGCCCTTTACATTACACCGCTAGCGTTGTATAATGTAGACATAGTAAGAGATAAGCAACCACACAACAGGAGGAAAATACCATGAAAGAGTACAAGCTGAACGTTTACAACACCCTTTGCGAGACCGCTAAAAGCTGCCGCGAGATTCACTTCTACGATATCTGCCGCTCCATTGGTGTCAATCACCTCAAAACGCAGGAAGTCCTCGAAATCATGAACAAGTTTATCCGCAGCAATCCTTCCTATCGGGCCGTCCAGTTCATTGACCCGAAACGCCCCGCCGCCGTACAGAGCCTTTTCACCACGCTGGTTCTTACCGAGTGCGAATAAAATCTGCACTTCACATAAAAAAGGAGGCCCCACATGGAAATCACAATCACTGAATACGCCGCCCGCCACAACCGCAGCCCCGTCACCGTCCGTCAAAAGGCCCTGCGCGGCGGCTTCAAAACCGCACGCCGGGTCGGTCGTGACTGGCTCATCGATGAGGACGAACCCTACACCGACAACCGCCTTGCAGCACCCCCACCGCCTGACCTGTGGCAGCTGACCAGCGGCCACCGCTGCGAAACCATCAGCGACGCGGGCGCGGTCAAAATCGCCAACGATTCCTTCTCCGTTCTGATTCCTACCGGCGCAGGCGACGGCGATTCCGCGTTCTGCATCTACAACGACGGCGAGATAGACACCGCGCCCCTTACCTACTTCACGTTGATTTCAGGTAAATTCAACATCTACGACTACGATTGCGGCAGCACCGTCGCCGAAACGGTGGAGGGTTCCTTCCAGGTCTATTACTCTTCCGGCATCGTATTTTTTATAAAAACAGAATAAAAAAACAGCGGTCGCACCGGGCAAACGCCCAGCACGACCGCTGTTTTATATTTTCCTGATTTTATCCACGACCGCCCGCACCAACCGATTGACCGTGCGTTCGCTACAGTTCATTTCCGCAGCGATCTCTGCGTTGCCCAGGCCGCGTCGCCTGTAATCCAGCACCGCCCGCTCATCGTCGGTCAGCATAAAGCAAATTCTATTATACGTCGCCAGGTCAACACAGAAATCGAACCGGCGCACGCAGTAAATTATTTATCCTTCGTACTTTGCTTCACGCACTGGTTGGCGTAGACCGCCCCTGCCGCGCACAGCACGCCCTGGACAACGGCAGTAAAAACCGCCATGGCTGCGTCCTGCCCGCCGCTGATGGGCGAAGTCGCCAAAACGTACAGTGCGGCCAGCACAACGCCAACGGCGGCCAACACCGCCGGGATAAGCTTGTCCGCCACCGCCGTGCTGGTTTTCAGGCAGTACCCAACGAAAATCAGCGCCGGAATCAGCACCAGCAGTTCAGGTTTGATATAATTGGTGTAATCAATGTTCATGTTTTACTCCATTCTCCAAATCATGGATTCGGTTTTCGTGATCTTGTAAAAGCTCATCTTGTTCTTCGTTGTGATCCCATAGCCGTTTATGGCTTGCGCTGTTGCTCCTGTCATTGTCCTGCACCTGCTTCACCACACTGTCCAGCAGCGCTTTCAACTGCGTAATACTGGTATTCAGTTTTAAAAGTGGCGTTGTGACAGTAACAATCAGTCCGGCAAGCACAACAATGTCCTTGACGATATCCCAATCTGTCATTCTTCACTTCCGTTCCGGGCGTCAGGCCCATTCGCTCTTGTACAGCCCTGCGTCTGTCAGGCCGCGTTCCCTGCACACGGCCAGCACCGAATCCGCGTCCCCCTGGCTCACCGGCCCGATGGTAATCACTTGCAGCTTGCTCGTGGGCTTTTCTGTCTCCGGCAAAGCCTTGACCAAATGGTTGAGGTCAACCACCTTAGTAATGCCCGCAACGTTGCCCTGCCCATACTGGTGGATGTAACGCGGAAGCGTCGTGTCGTAGTTTGTGCGCGTGTCAGCCAGCCAACCGATGTAATCTTCACACAGGTAGGCGTAGTCGATGTTCGTACTTGCGAACGATGTGAAAGTGTAGATGCCTGCGATGAATCCGTGCGTCTTGGCTCTCTCACAAAACGCCATTGCGATTGCCGTCCGCTTGTCTTTCGTCAGGTTGTCGGCGCGGCCGTCGTGCGTCTCGTGGCTCCACTCGGCGTCGAAAAACAGCGGGTAGCCGCTCGGTGCAAGGCTTGCGCAGAAGTCGGCTTCCTCTCTGGCTTCGTCCACCGTGACGGCTTGACTGAAAAAGTAAAAGCCGAACAGTTTGCCGTTCGCTTTCGCCCCTGCAAGGTTGGCGTCATACTGCTCGTCCTTCATCAGCTTGCCGGTGCCGTAGCCGCGATAGCCAACGCGGATAATGGCGCGGTAGGGGACCTTCGCCCAGTCGATGACGCCTTGATGGTGGGATACATCAATCAGCACTTCCTCGCTGCTGGTCTGCGCAGTGTCCGCAGGCTTTTCTACTGCTTGTTCTCCGGCGCGATAAGTAAAAACTTGGCTGCTTGCTGTGGTAAAGTCGTTGTCCAGCCATACAAGCGGATTGGTGCGCTTGCCGTTCAAAATAACCTCAAAATGCAGGTGCGCACCGAACACGTTGCCGGTAACGCCAGAAAAGCCGATGAGTTCGCCCTCTTTCACCTTCTGGCCGACCTTGACGCAATAGCTCGACAGATGCGCGTAGCGTGTCTGCAAGGTCTTTCCCTTGTAGGGCGCGTGCTTGATTCTCACCATGTTGCCATAGCTCTGCATCCCGGTTTTCGTGTGACCGTCCCAGTCCTGCGTTTGGTCAACCGCGCCGTCCTCTGCCGCGTAAACCGGGCGCTTGTAGTCCGTGCCGTTCTGGGTGCGCCAGTCGGCGGCCTGGTGCAAACTGCCGTTGTTGTAGTACCACCCCTGCGTTAAAACGTGCAGGTCAAGCGGGTAGTGTAGAAGCACCTCGCCGTTGGATAATCTCATAAAATCAACTCCTTAAATTTTTGGTTATTCGTTGCATTCATGCGCAGCACCTGTGCAGTTTGCACAAGCTACCTTTACGGCAGCCCTCCCCGAACGGATAACGTAGACTCGTCATTTTGCTATACCTCCTTAATAAACACAGAAATACGGGCGAACGCCAAGAGCATAGGATGGGTCGTTGGCGTACGCATTTCCGGCGAAGTAGACATTGGCGAAATGGGAAGCGGTAATAACGTCCCTCAACCACCAGTTCGCACGATTGCAAATACGGCTATGCTCGTGCTGGAACAACGGCAACTGGGAGTTCTCTAAATAGTAATTATTCGGGATATTGCTACCGTTAGATACAGGGGAGAAAATACCACTGCCGTAGACCATCTGCTCGCACATAAGGTCAACTTCGGAATCGCACCATGCACCGCCGGAAGCACGACCATTCGCAACAGCGTTCGTCAGATAGATTCTGTGTTTCAGAACATGACCGCTGAACGCACTCTTGATAGTGGTCTTTGCATTTGCCAAATTTGTTTTGTGCATATCAGAACCCACATAACCGCCAGCCGTAGTGTTGCCGCTGGATTCCCAGCCGCCGGAGCTGGTGTTGTGCATCTGTGCCTTGTATAAGTGCGTGTCCGGCACAATCACAACATGGTGGTCGGTGCAAGCCGTATCACCTAAGTTCAGGTAGTAGTCAAACGCCGCAATACGGTAGTTGACACCGCCTATCGTCCAATAGTCTCCGATATATAAATCATCGAATGTGCCAGCCGCGACTGCTGCATACTGTGCAGCAGTCGCGCTCTCACCCAAATACTTCCCCCGGTAGATGGCGTTATGTGCCCCCGCGTTTGGGGCCGTCATAATGCGCAGCAGGTCGTCTCTACCGGCTTCAAGGTACGGGTTATTTGTTGCCCCACTCATTGGCTCACCTCCACCACAAACACCGCGGCAGCGCCGGGCGCTGCGTTCGCATAAAACTTAACCACCCCGGCCCCGGGTTCCAGCGCGGCAACCATCCGCACTGCATCCGTCACCCGGGTGCGGTCACTCACAGAAATCCGGCTGTCAGCCGTAACACCGGCAACATTCACTGTGGCACACTGCGTATAACTCGTGCTGGTTCCGTCATCCCAGGCCACGCTATAATCGCCGGTTGTCCATGCACTTGCTGCCACCGTTACGGTCACCGGCTTGGGCAACATAGCGTCGATTTGGGTCTTATCATAATAATTCGCAAACTTACTGCTTTCGCCAGTATCCTTCCAGACCCCGGTATCGCTGTCCCACACCCAGATCGTATCGGTGTCTCCCACAATCGCCCAGTTTCCGTCGTATCCGGTATCATGCGCGGCGTATAGCGCCTCGTAATTTGGGTACCAGCCAACCGCGCCCTGGCTGACCTGCTGGGCCAGCGCGGCGTAGTATTTGGCGTTGTCCATACCCTCGCCGGGGCGGGTTGCTGTATCTCCAACAGCCCAGC
>OQWM01001459.1_pt1 | contig 16267 bp, 15 predicted proteins | sample 1691531 | NCBI WGS metagenome assembly OQWM01 (sample SAMN03418257, study PRJEB22391) | human gut metagenome | biome: human-gut; feature: organic feature; material: feces | host: Homo sapiens | place: Tanzania | collected 2013-01
CCTGGCTATAGCCGTAGGTGAGGGCTCCTTCTGCAAAGAAAGCAAACACCTTGCTCTTTCCCAGACTGGTGTAAGAGCGCAGATAGACCGAAGTATTCACGCCATGCGACAGATAGGAGTAGTCCTTGATGTCGAATGCAAGGTCGTCACCCAGGTCGATATTGATGCTTCCCAGGTCGATATACGAACGCTTGTAATCGGCTCTGATACCCACTGACAGGTCGTCCTTGAAGAAGTAAGAGGCGTGGGGACTAATCTTGAACGAGTAGCCTTCGCCCTTTACATCATCCAGGATAAGCAACTTATAGTTCTTGGCCTGCAGCTCGCCATAGGTGACGATGATGCCTGAGTTCCATGATCCCTTGGGGATAAACAGGGTACTCTTTATCTCACGATCGTAACTTGTACGCGCATGGACAGCTGCCATGCACGCACAAGTTACAATCATCAGTATTATAAGTCTCTTCACTTAATTCAATATCAATAATAAGAGAGTTCGAAATCATCAACCCACAAGGTGCTTCCGCCGCCTACCTGACCAGTCACCTCCGAACCCTTGAAGTGGCCTCCGTAGTGGCTTGAAGTAGCCACGATGGTGATGGACGCTGCCTTGGCAGAGGGGTTAGAGTAGGTAATGTCGAAGCTGAACTGCTTGTAGGTGGTCACTTCCTCCTTGCCTACAAACTCGCCGAAGCCAATCTGGTTGCCGCTGGCATCCCACACGGTGACGTAGATGTTGCACTCATCCTTGGTCAGAGTACCGGGATAGCTGCCGTTGTTGATAGCCTTGGGAGTGTACTTGTAGTAGCCTGTGAGCTTCACGGGACGTGCTCCTGAGTAGGGGCGACCGAATGAAACGCTGTTGGCAGGCGAACTCATGTTGGTCTTGTACTTACCAATGAAGAGGTTACCAGCAGCCGAACCAACCAGAGTGACACCTGTGAGGGTCTCCATCTTAGCAGCCTTGCCGTTCCTTGCCTCTGCACCTTCCACGGGTGTGGTATTGGGGTTGTGACCACCAGCCAGGAAGGAGGTAACACCCTCGTTACCAGTTGCCCAGTAAGCACCATCGGCTGTATAGTTATCAGCAACGCCATTGGCATACCAGTTCTTGCCGCTCTTGGTCCATGTGTCAAAGTTAAGGTTGGGAATCTCCTCGAAGCTCTCTGTGGTGAAGGACTCCACACTACCCTCGCTCTCACCGCACACAATCTTGTACTGATACTCGGTGCCGAAGTCGAGAGCCTGCACTCGGGCGGTGTATTCAGTGGTCTCACCCACCTTGGTAGCCGCTACTGTCTTCCAATCAGCCTCGCTGGCCTTCTTGTACTTGAACTGTACGGGAGAAGTAGCATCGGCGAAAGAGCTGATACCATCGAGGATGGCAAACTGTCCCCACACCTTTGATGCATCGCCTGCAATGGGCACTGTGGTCACACCATCGGCCTTCAAGGGCACTCCCAGTGTAATCTCATACTCCTGGCGGTTCTGGTCAACGCTGATGTCAATGCTGCCTGTTCCTGTGGTGTTCACATCATAGTTCACCTTGTAGCGGTATGCAGGCAGAGCACTCTCTGTAATGGTCTGGTTGAACACCTTCTGTGCTACGGTCAGGTCAATGGTGAGCTTCTGTCCGGCCTTGAGGTATGCAGAGCGAGTTTCATCCTTTCCGAAAGAGAGGAAATAGCTCTCGCCGCCATACACCTTGGCGCTGTAGTCGGAGAAATGCTGCTTGAACTTGTCAGAGTAAGATACACTCACCATGCTCTGAGCCAGCTTGCAGGTCACATCCACCGTTTGGTTTACGCCAGCCTTGACCGTCAGCTCCTTCTCTCCACTATATACAGGTACTGCATCGAAGCCCTGTGATACGGTTTTGCCAAAAGAGTACGCTTTCACCGTATATTTGGTGCCAGCCTGCACCAGGAAGGTCTGCCCCTGCAGGGTAGTCCAATCATCGGCATGCTTGAATGTAGAGCCATCCTCGTTGAGGATATCCACTGCTATCTGCTCACTGCCCTCTGCCCGTGTGGTCAGAGTCTTATCCACATTCACGGATGAAATCTGGATGTAGGCGTCGCCCGTTCCGCCAGCCAACTCATCTGACTGGCAGGAGAGCATGAGCCCCGCTGCGAGGCTTGCCCCTAATATATTATATATGTAGGATTTCATTTTGTGTCGATTATTATTTGCCACTAATTGTTACCTTCAAGTCGCCTGACTTCTCGTTGCCGGCTGCATCCACCACGCGGATGGAGAATGTATTGACACTGTTGCCATACAGACCCAGCAGGCCCATGAACTCGGTCACATCAAACTTGTAGCTGGTCTTGCCGGCCACTACTTCACCTGGCTTGAGCAGACCAATGCCGGTCTGGTCATCAAGGCTACCTGCAAGCACGCCCTCCAAATCACCGGGATTTGCCATGTCGAACTCCTTGTCGAGGCCGAATCCTGCCAGTGTACCCATGAAGCCTCCGTTGTCACTTGCGATGTTCACGAAGAGGTTCTTGATGCCCTTAGGTACATCCATGTTGACCACAACCTCCTGATGCTTGTCGCTGGGGTTCTCGTACTCGGCGGGCAGACCCACAAAGGTGATGGGGTCAGCAGCAGGCGGGTTGGGAGTCACACCACTCTCATTGAAGACGATGTTCTCTGTGGGGATGGAGATAATCTCGTCCTGCTCTGCGAAAGTAAAGTCAACCGTAAGCTTGAAATCCACATAAGAGAGCATCGAACCGTCCTCCTTGAGGTTGATGATGAAGGCATCACCGGCTGCCAGAGTGGTATTGCCCTCTGCATCAGCGGGCTTAGTGACGGTGTAAGAGCGTACGATGTTCTGCTCCGTAGAAGATTCAGTGGCCTTGGTGGTAGCCTTTACAGATACCTTGATAGCGTTCTTGTTCTCGGGAACAGCGTAGTAGTACTTGGTATTGATATTGTCCTTGGTGAACACCTGGATGGCTCCAGCGCCGTTGTCAACGGTGATGCTGTAGTCGTCCTTGAAGCTGTTGATGAACGACTGAGCCAGTGAAATCATCACCTCAATGTTCTGCAACTTGCACACCACAGGTGCATTGGTCACCTTGCCAGGCAGGATCTGGAACTCCCGTGTGCCCATGAAATAGGGGCGGGTGCTCACTGTCACGTTCGAACCATCGTAGTTGTAAGCCTTGGCCACATAGGTTCCTTCCTCCAGGTTGAGCTGCACGTTGCCGTTGTTGATGCCCATGTCGGTCACCTTGCCATGCTTGGTGAGCTGGCCCGAAGCCTGGTCGGAAATCTCCAGAGTATAGTTGTTGACATCCACCTCTGCCTTGTCGAACACGCCGGGCTTCAGTCCGTTGTCCGTTGACTCGGCGCGAGTCTGGTTCTTCACAGAGGCATTGTTGCTCAGGGCAATCTGCAGCTGGCCCGATGTGTTGCTTGTTTCCTTGCCCCACAACTCGTCCTTCAGCTCACAGGAAGTGAAGCCTGAGAGCATTACCAGAGAGCTCAGTATTATAGATGATATCTTTTTCATTTGTCCTAATATTGGATTACTCTTTAATATATAAGGGATTGAGCCAATCACTCAAACACTGTGTTGGGAAGCACGATGTTCACATCCTCGTCCTTCAGATTGGTATCCACGTTGATGGTCACACCGAACTTACCGCCCTCTATCTCAGTCACGTTGGGCTTGAAGGTGAGCTTCAGCAGAGTCTGCGGACGCACCTTCACGGTCTTCTGGTTCGTCATGCCCTCCACCGTGATGGGCTTGCCGCTCTTGTCCTTGATGGTGAACTCCAGAGCCACATCCTCTCCATCGGCATCAGCCTTGAGGTAGAGATCCTGTCCCACATTGGCTTTCGACATGGTCACAGCATCGGTCATGTGCTTGGTCTTGATGCTCACGGTAGCATCGGAATAGTACTTGTCGAATGTGGAATCAAACACCACATTCACCTTTGCTGCCTTGGGCTTGCACTGGAAGCTCACCACCTTGGTGGCACCAGCCTGTGGAACGAAGGTTTCACTGCCGCTCACCAGCAGCTTGTCATAGCTTGCGGGAGCATCCTCACCGTAGCTGGCCGAGAGGGTGTACTGCGTTCCAGGCTCCACCTGATAGGCCAGGTTCCACTCACTATATACAGCAGAGTGGACTGTCTGGTTGCCCATGGTCTTGGTCAGAGTCACATTGTACTTGGTAATGTCCTTGTAGGCACTCTCGTTGATAGCCCTTGTGTCGGCCGAACGAGTGCCCGAGAACGACAGGTCGGTGCTCAAGTCAATCATCACCTTGGTGCCTTCGGCTTCTGCACCAGGCGAGTCGTTGCTGCAAGAGACAACGGCAAAAGCGCCAAGCAAAAGGCTTGCACAGATAAACGTTTTCTTCATCATACGATTATTACTTGTTTGATTCATTATATTATTCATATCTCGTCGGCCCCCGCAAACAACTGTCCTTGCGCCAGAGCCATGCACCTGCCGGTACATTTTCACGTTGCAAAATTAAAGAGAAAACATTTCATGCCCTGACAAAAAAGGTAGAAATAAGACATTTATCGGTTAAATACCATAACTTTTACGGGCTTACCGATTATTCCAAGCCGTTTTTCTGCACATTTCCAACCAGTTCGGCCATCTCTCCCGAATGGCTCCTCAACCATCCACATGCACTCTGAATAACATGAAAAACGTCCCGAAAGTGCTCCAAAACCGCCCTCAAACGGCTTCAAGAAAAGGCTTTCCCACTCCTTCCAAACCATATCAAGAAGGAAGACAAGCAACCTACAAGTTTCACCAACCCTCTTTCCCAAGACAACCCATTCAACATGCACTGCCATTGCAACCCACAGCCCAACAGACCGAAAAAGCCCGCCCAAACGGTCAAAAAGCACAAAAAGCGCGGTTTCATCGAAGAAACACAGGAGCAGGAGGCTCAAGAAAGGCCGATGGGAACCGCTTCCTGCCTGAAAAAGACATGTATGCGGAGAAACAGACAGGCAAATACACCATACGATTCAGCCGACTCCCAACCGCCGTTCAGGCCAACAGGCATCATCTGACACGCCACCCTCCCGCCACACGGTACCTTTTCGGCCAAATGGTGCAATGCGCTGCATCAGCCATCGCAGCGCAGTGCATAGGCCATTGCAGCGCGCTGCGATAAGCTTCGCAGCGCAGTGCGTGTGACAGAGAAGCCCCGTCGCCACACTGATGGAGTATGGCTGACGGGGCTTTATAAGTTACTTCCCCAGGGGGGAGGATGCGCTTTAAGCGTCGATTTGAGCGAATGTTGCGTTCTGCTCGATGAATTCGCGACGTGGACCCACATCCTCGCCCATGAGCATGGAGAACACATAATCGGCACTGGCAGCATCATCGATGGTCACCTGCTTGAGCAAGCGACGGTCGGGATCCATGGTTGTCTCCCACAGCTGTTCGGGCTTCATCTCACCCAGACCCTTGTAGCGCTGGGTGAACATGCCTTCCTCCTTGCCTCCGTTATACTTATCCATGAAGCGCAGACGGTCGGTGTCGGTGTAGCAGTACTCTTCCACATTGCCCACCTTGCAGCGGTACAAGGGAGGAGTGGCTATATAGAGATGACCCTTCTGGATGAGTTCGGGCATATAGCGATAGAAGAGCGTCATGAGGAGCGTGCCCGGCAAACTGGCAGACTGCTCCGATCACGATGCAGCCAACTGCGAACTCTTCATCGTCGAGGGTGACTCTGCAGGCGGTTCGGCCAAGCAGGGTCGTAAGCGTCAGTTCCAGGCTATACTGCCTATCCGCGGTAAGATCTTCAATGTGGAGCGCGTGATGTGGCACAAAGCCTTCCCACACGTGCTGTAGCCGCCAGTATCACCTTATCCACAATGAGCTTGGCCTCATGGGGATGCTCCTCCAGATAGGTAGAGAGCGCCTCACCCACAGCCTGCTGCACGGCACCAGCCACCTCGCTGTTGCCCAACTTGGTCTTGGTCTGACCCTCAAACTGCGGTTCTGCCACCTTGATGGAGATGACGGCAGTAAGTCCCTCGCGGAAGTCTTCGCCGCTGATTTCCACCTTATTCTTGGCCAGCTTCTCCAATTCCTTGGCACACTCCTTCTCGGCATAAGCCTTCAGCGTGCGTGTGAGCGCTGTGCGGAAGCCCTGCAGATGCGTACCACCCTCGATGGTGTTGATATTGTTGACGTATGAATGCAGGTTCTCGGTGTAAGCCGTATTGTACATGATGGCCACCTCAATGGGTACACCCTGCTTCTCAGTGCACAGGTAGATGACATCATTGAAGAGGTGTACGCGGCTGCTATCCACATAACGGACAAAGTCACGCAGTCCGCCCTCGCTGTAATACTTCTCGCAGCGGGTCTTGCCCTCCTCATTGGGACGCAGGTCAGTGAGTGTGATGGTGATGCCTGCGTTCAAGTAAGCAAGCTCGCGCATGCGATTGGCAAGCACCTCAAAGTCATAGGTGGTAACGGTGAAGATGCTGGCATCGGGCCAGAACTGCTGTCGTGTGCCGCGCAGAGTGGTCTCGCCCACTACCTTCACGGGATAGAGAGCCTTGCCCTTCTCGTATTCCTGCTGGTAGATCTTGCCCTCGCGGAACACCTGAGAGAGCATGTGGGTAGAGAGGGCATTCACACAACTCACACCCACACCGTGCAGACCGCCGCTCACCTTGTAGCTGCCCTTGTCAAACTTACCGCCTGCGTGAAGCACGGTCATCACGACCTCAAGGGCGCTCACGCCCTCTTTCTCGTGGATATCCACGGGAATACCACGGCCGTTATCCTGCACCGTGATGCTGTTATCCTCATTGATAGTCACCTCGATGTGGGTGCAGTAGCCTGCCAGAGCCTCATCGATAGAGTTATCAACCGTCTCGTAAACAAGATGATGAAGGCCCTTCTTGCTGATGTCACCAATGTACATAGCAGGACGCTTGCGCACGGCCTCCAGTCCCTCCAGCACTTGTATGTTGGAGGCACTGTATTCAGAATTACTCTTCTGTATCTCTTCCATTCCTGTATAGTGTGTTCTTATTTTCGTTTCAACATGCAAATATACAACTTTTTTTTGGTTCCACCTCGGCATTCACAGCACAATAAAATACAGTCAAAACGCTATCCGCCTGCCAGCCATCGGCATCCCCCAGGTACATGCACGATACCCACCGCAATCGAGCGCCATAATCGCACAGGAAGTGCAGCACGCTGCGTATGCCATCACAGCGCACTGCGATGCACGATGCAGCACGCTCCATTGACATCCGCACCGCGCTGCCAGCCACAAGACAAAAACCCGGGACAATCCAGAAAGGACGCCAGACGATGCCAAGAAGGCCGACCCGCCTCTACACAGAACGACAGAACAAAGCGAGAGAAAGCCCACTGGACTCCAACAGAGAAACAGCCCATTCCAACGGACAAAACCGCTGAAGAAACCATTCTGGCAGAAATGTCAACTGAAGCAGTGCAATTCCAAGGCAAGAGACAACTGCTTCAGCATAACTTTCACAACACTGTCAACCGATTCAGTTTACGAAGAGAATAAGCGTCCAGCGAAATCGGGAAGAGACAGCACTGGAATGGCCCGAAAAAGTATCCAAGGTTACTTTGCAATGTATCCAAGGATAAACGGCCAAGTATCCAATATTACTTTGCAAAGTATCCTTGCTTCGTTTTTTCGCCCTGCCCGTGATATCCGACAAGGAAAGCCCGATGAAACACTTGACCAAACGCAACCCAAGCGCAAACGAGCGAAGTTTCACAGAACAGCAAAGGCCGCCACCCGGCACTCTTCAAGCAAATCACTTTCGTCGCTCAAACAGTCCTGCCACCCACACAACTTGCACGCACAGAACCAGACAGCAAAAAGAAAGGCAGCTTTCACGAATGAAAGCTGCCTCTATCATTATTCCCGCTATAGCAAATGGGGAAATTCGTTAGCAGTATTAAGCCAACTTGTTGATGTGCTTAGCCAGACTTGACTTCAGGTTAGCGGCCTTGTTCTTGTGAATCACATTTGTCTTAGCCAACTTGTCCAGAGCCTTCTGAACGCTGGGATAAAGAGCCACAGCGGCTGCCTTATCGGTTGTTGCACGAAGTTTACGCACAGCGTTACGCATTGTCTTAGCGTAATACCTGTTGTGCAGTCTTCTCTTCTCAGTCTGACGAATTCTCTTGAGAGCTGATTTGTGGTTTGCCATTTCTTTGATTTTGATTAAATGTTAAGCGGAGTCTGATGTGGTATGGCTTAGTGACCTCGCACCTGTCTCCAATAATAATGGTAGTCCCTAGGAGAGTCGAACTCCTCTTTAGAGAATGAAAATCTCTCGTCCTAACCGATAGACGAAGGGACCTTACCTTCGGCCTAAGCCAGTGCAAACGGGCATAATCCCCAATTGCGGTTGCAAAAGTAGGGGTTTTTCGCTATCCAGCAAAATATTTCGGAAGAAAAATGAATTCAATGCTCAAATTATCGTATGCGAGTGAGGGTTTTCCGTAACTTTGGTGCCGGAAAAGGAGTAAAGTGCAAGAATGGAAGAGAGAACCCAAGGCATAGTGCTAAGAAAAGTGAGGTACAACGACACGGGAGTAATAGTGGATATCTTCACAGCCTCACGTGGTACCGTGAGCTTCATGGCCAAGACGGGCAAGGGAGGGAGGCTGAAGGCTCCTCTGCTGGCACCGCTGGCCATGGTGGAGGTGGGTTTCAGATGGAGACAACAGCGTCCGCTGCAGCAACTGGACGAGGTGCAGACGGCCTTTCCATACTCCTCTCTGGGTACCGACCCTCTGAAGACCACACTGGCAATGTTCTTGCAGGAGTTTCTCTACCACGTATTGAAGAACGAAGTTGCCAACGAACCACTCTACCGCTTCGTGGAGCAGAGCATGAGGTGGCTGGACAGGGAGGATGACGGACTGGCCAACTTCCACCTGACCTTCATGATGCGGCTTACCCACTATCTGGGTCTGTGGCCTTGCACAGAGGACTGGCACGAGGGATGCTACTTCGACCTGAACGACGGGGTGATGACTGACACCATACCGCCACACCGCTTCTGGCTGTCGGCCAACGACACTGCACGCATCCCCCTTATCACCCGCATGAACTACCGCAGTATGAGACTCTTCAGGATGAACCGTGCGCAGCGGAACTTCATACTGGACTGTCTGCTGGCCTACTATCGCCTGCACGTGCCGGAGTTCCCCGAACTGAAATCGGTGGAGGTACTGCGCGAAATCTTCTGTCCTGCGCCTCCTACGCCAGGGGAATAGGCAGCCAGACAGCATTTCCAAGGTTACAGGCTGGTACAAGCCGCCCTGGAACAGAAACAGATCGCCCGTCCTCCTCTGCTACCACGCAGAAGAAGACGGGCGACAATCATATTGCAGAAGCAGACTCCTACAGTCTGACGGCTGCATGAAATTCAGTTCATCAAGCTTCCCCACCCCGCTCCTACCCGAAGAAAGACGGAGCGAAAGCTTTTCATCTTAGGCCAGAAGCTCCTTGACCATCGCGCTGATGGCACGACCTTCGGCACGTCCGGAGAGCTTCTTGGTGGCTGCACCCATCACCTTACCCATATCGCGGGCTGAAGTGGCACCCACCTCGGCGATAATCTGCTGCAGTTCAGCCTTCAGTTCATCAGCAGTCAACTGCTGGGGCAGATACTCCTCGATGACAGCCACCTGCGCCAACTCCTCATCAGCAAGGTCCTGACGTGACTGTCCTGCATAAATGGCAGCAGTATCCCTACCCTGCTTGGCCAACTTGGCCAGTATCTTGAGGGCAGCCTCATCGGTGAGTTCATCGTGTGCTCCAGGGGCTGTCTTGGCCTCCAGGAAATACTTCTTCACACTACGCAAAGCCATCAGGCGTACTTTGTCCTTTGCCTTCATAGCGGCAACGATGTCGCCGCTTATCTTCTCATATAACATATCTGTCTTGGTTTTATTTTCACACCCCACAATGGGGATGATATTCTCATTATATATAATACAGAACTGCCGGCTCCTACTCTTGGGTATCTCTACAGCCAGCAATGCGCTTCAGATCTTCCTGAGTGCGGTTGTGGGTGGGCAAGTCAGCTACCATATCGATGACGGCATCGTTGCACAAATCGCTGTCGGTGAAGATATAGCAGTTGAAGCGGTGGCGTCTCCTGGGACGTGAACCATTGCTGGGATAATACATATCACGGCGGCTCTTGCGCTGCTCATCGTACTCATCCTGGCTCTGTGCTGCGTCATCACGCACATCCATACCTTCATCGGGAGACTTCAGTCGGAAGCCTGATGCGAGCAAGGTGATGCGTACCTTCTTGCCCAAATTGGGGTCGGTCTCGATACCGAACTTAGCCTCCACCTTCTTGCCAAAACGGCCCATGAAGTCGGTCACCTCATTCATCTCCTCCATCTTCAGGGGTACAACCGCCGAATCTTTCTGCTCACCTGTAGCGCCATCTGCCTCTCCAGCGTGTTCTCCCTCGGGGAAACAAATCTTGAGAAGCACCTTCTTGGAGTTGAAGATGTCGTTATTGTTGAGCAGCGGGCTATTGAGAGCAGACTCGATAGCATGTGTTACTCGACGCTCGCCATCAGCCTCGGCAGTACTCATCACTGCCACACCACCCTTGCAAAGTACCATCTTGACATCCTCGAAATCAAGGTTCATGACACCACGCATGGAGATGATGCCCGCGATACTGCGGGCAGCCACACACAAAGTATCATCTGCCTTGGCAAATCCACTGATGAAGGAAAGATCGGGATAAATCTCTCTCAGGCGCTCGTTATTGATGACCAGCAAGGCATCTACCTGCTTGGCTATCTCCTCCACGCCGTCGAGAGCCTGGTCTATCTTGGCTTCTCCCTCAAACACAAAGGGGATGGTGACGATACCCACCGTGAGGATACCGGCCTCCTTGGCGCATTTGGCTACCACCGGACCGGCTCCCGTGCCAGTTCCTCCGCCCATGCCGGCGGTGATGAACACCATCTTGGTGCCGTCGTTGAGCATAGAACGTATCTCGTCAATGGAGGCTTCTGCCTTCTCACGGCCTACTTTGGGATTGTTGCCAGCCCCAAGTCCGTCACCGAACTGCAGTTTGTTGGGCACCGGAGAGGCATTCAGCGACTTGGCATCAGTGTTGCACACCAGGTACGACACATCGTGAATGCCCTGGCGATACATATATCCCACAGCATTGCAACCGCCGCCGCCTACTCCCACCACCTTGATGATAGGGTTCTTATTATCGCTCTTTTTGACCCCGGGGAAGTTAAAGTCAAGCCCTGCGTCCTTGGTTCCTGTCATATTGTCGTCGCCCATTATCTTGTCTGTTAATCGTTTCTAAATACATTCCTGACCTTTTTCGTGCAGAAGGGAACTGTCATCCGTTGTCATTGCCGCCTTCTTCCTCTTCCAACATTCCCTTGAAGACCCCGAAAGCACGGCGAAGCTTGCTGCCCAGGCTGGCACGTTTCTGCTTCGGCTTCTCTGGCTCTACCGGTTCAACTGGCTCGGCTGGCTTAGCCACAGGCTCGGCCTCACGAGGCTGTTCTGCCCCCTGCTGCAACGGTTCTTGTCCGTCCTCGTCATCGGGGAAAAGCACGTTCTCACCCGTATCCTTCGGCTTCTCGGACACGCAAACTTCCTTTCCGCTGAGCAACAGAGAGTAGAGGGTATCGAAACTATCCTTGTCGGATGCACCACAACCAGGGTCAAGCACGATGCCTGCAGGCAGACCGCGATGCACGCGCACCAGTTTGCTCGTCTTGGTATATTTGGTAAAGCCTTCGGCCAAATCGGCAATGCGGCTACCGGCTCCAGTGAAGACAATGCCGGCAAACTGGTTGTCGCAGTAGGGGTTTACATGCTCCCACACATTGGCGATTATCTCCTGATAGCGTGCTTCCACTATCTCCTTGAGCTGACGCTTGCTCACGCTACGGTCGTAGCTGAGGTTGAGCATATCATCGTCACCGTTCTCACCCTCGCGTGGCTCTTGGCAATAAGCCGTGCCGAACTTGAGTTTAAGCGACTCGGCATCTTCGCTCTGGGCACCGAAGCGCACGATATCGGCTGTAGCATTGTCGCTTCCCAAGGGGATGACGACAAGGTGGCGCAAGGTATTGCGGCTATAGACAATGATGGTGGTGGTGGCTGCACCTATATCCACAAGAGCACAACCCGACTTGCGCTCCTGCTCGGTGAGCAAATGCCGGCCCAGAGCGAGCGGCGAGATGAGGATATCATCCTCGGCCAGACGCAAGCCTGCATTCTCCACACTACTCTCTATATTGTTGCGCAAACGCACGTCGGCAAGCACATTGAGGAAAGTAGCCTTGATATTCTTAGCCTCCATACCCACGGGAGTAGTCACCCCTGCACGGCTATCAATATGATACTCCTGCGGCTCGGCCTGCAGGATGTCCATACTGGGATATTGTTGTGCACGGTTCATATCATCTATCCGCTGGATGATTTCATCGGTGATGATGGTCTTGTGGTCCATAGGATATTCGATGGGGTTGAGCACGCTGTGGAGCGACTGACCTCCCAGTCCTACATACACCTTAGCTACCTGCATGCCCAAACGGTCGCCCAACTGGCGGACCACATCCTGCAGTGTCTGAGTGGTGCGATTGATATTGTCAACCACTCCACGGCGTATGGCATACTCGTCTGACTTCTGTGTGACAGCCATGACGTGCATGTTGCCGTCAAGCTGACGCCTACCAGCAATGGCACGTATGGCAGCCGAGCCGAGTTCCACAGCCACTATGATGTCCTTTTCTGTTCCCATACTTGTATCTTGTTTGTATTATTTCCTATCATTTGGAACACACCACCTGACCCTCATAGGCCAGGCTGATGGTCTTGTATTTGTTCCATCCCACCTTGGGCATTCCGTACCTGTAGAAGAACTGCAGGCGACGAAGTTTGTCCCTGTACTTGTCTGCACTGCCAAACTCCACTATATGCTTGCCCACACGAGGAACGAGTTCCACATGGCCGGAGGCATCTACATAGATCTGTTCAATCTGTGCGTTCCAGAACTTATCGTGGTAGATGTACCTGACCAAGGGCAGCAACTGGCTCTTGACATAAGCACGCTTCATGTTTCCGGTAGCCAGACAAAGCCCCTGCTCAGCCAGGTCGGCACGCATGAAATCGCCGTCGTCGGTCACATAGTACTCGTCACCATCGGCCTGGATAACGTGCAGGATGGGCTTGCGAGGCACCACATCTATGCAAAGGATGCCCGCAGAGGTGAAATGGCAGGAAGCCTTACTGATATAGGGGTCGGCAGCCACCAGACTGTCGAGACCGCGCAAACTGATATCGGAAAGGCACATCCCCTTGGGAGAGATATGTTTCCGTCCCAGCAAGGAATGTACATAGTCCTCGGTCACAACGCCTCGACTTGAACTGTCCTTGACGCTCACTCTGACATCAGCACACACCTGCTTCTCTGTAGGCTGCGCGTATTGCACCACCGCCCACACCAGATAGGCGACGATGCCAACCAGCAATATGGCTTTCAGAACCGTTTTCATTTCTCCTGTGTCAGTATTTGAGTTATCTCATCTGCATAGTTTTCAATATCACCGGCACCGAGTGTCACCAGCACATCAAAACCGCCCTGACGCACGATGTCGCATATTTCGTCCTTGGTGCAGAGCTGCTTCTTGATGCCCGGACGCAGATTGTCGTAGATAAGACGACTGGTCACGCCTGGGATGGGTTGCTCGCGTGCCGGGTAGATATCCACAATAGCCACATCATCGAGCAGCGACAGCGCATCGGCGAAATCGCGGTAGAAATCGCGGGTGCGGGTATAGAGATGGGGCTGGAAGATGGCCTTGATGCGTCGGCCCTCGTAAAGCTGCTTGATGCTCAATATGCTCTGCCTTATCTCTGCAGGATGATGAGCATAGTCGCTCAGATAGACCATAGAGGGTGTCTTGACACGGAAGTCAAACCGACGATCTACGCCGCTGAATGTAGCCATCGCCTCTCGGATCTCCTCCGCAGTAGCACCACCAATCTGTGCCAGCGCCATGGCTGCTATACCATTATCTATATTGACCGACACAGGAACGCCCAGACGGATGCCGGCGATGTTGCCGAAGGGAGAGACGAAGTCGAATGTAATCTCTCCGTTGCCTATCTGCACGTTCTCGGCATGGAAGTCGCCCTGCTCACGGCTGTAGGTGAAGGTGGTGACTCCAGGCTGCACGTCGGGCTGCATCTTCAGTCCCGTATGTATAATAAGGTATCCTCCGGGGACTATCAGATGGCTATAGTGGCGGAAACTCTCCAGGTATGCCTCCTCGGTGCCATAGATGTCCAGATGGTCAGCATCCGTAGCGGTTATAACACTCGCATAGGGTCGCAACCAATGGAAAGAGCGGTCAAACTCGTCTGCTTCTATCACCACGAAGGGACTTTTCTTGCTTAGGATGTAATTGGTACCGTAGTTCTTGGTGATTCCACCCAGGAAGGCGTTGCAATCCACATGACTCTGATGCAGGATATGGGCTGCCATACTGCTGGTCGTAGTCTTTCCATGTGTACCTGCCACACAGAGAGCCTTGAGCGACTGGCTCAGTGTACCCAGCACCTGTGCACGCTTCTGCACATCAAACTTCTGGCCAAGGAAGTAGGTCAGTTCGCTATGAGTAGAGGGAATGGCAGGGGTGAAAACTACCAGCGTACTCTCTGGCGAGAGAAACGCATGAGGGATGAGTGCCACATTGTCCTCGTAGTGAATCTGTGCACCCTCCTCTTCCAACTTGCGCGTAAGAGGGCTCGGAGTCTTGTCATAACCACCTACCTGCACGCCGATGTGCAGGAAATAACGGGCGATAGCGCTCATGCCTATGCCGCCAATGCCCACGAAATATACTGCTTTGATATCTTTGAGTTCCATTTCTATAATCCTCCTATTTCCTTATAAGTTTGATTGCTTGCTCGGCTATCACCCGTGCCGAGTCCTTGAATGCCATCTCGTAGGCGTTCTTGCCCAAGGTGTCGAGCTTCTCCTTCTGCATCACGGTGCTCAAGGCAAGCGGAATCAGTTCGTGCTCAGCTTCTATATCCTTCACAAAGAGAGCCGCTCCGCGATTGACCAAAGCCATAGCGTTGTGCGTCTGATGGTCTTCTGCCACATTGGGACTGGGCACCAGGATGCTGGCCTTACCCAACAGACAGAGCTCACTGATGCTGCTGGCTCCTGCACGGCTGATGACAAGGTCGGCTGCCTTATAGGCCTGGTCCATACGACTGATGAAGTCGGTCACATAGAGATTGGCTGGTTGGCCCTTTGCCTCAAGCTCTTTCGCAATGTGTTCCTTATAATAGCCACCTGTCTGCCAGATGAATTGCACGGGAGCTGCAGCGATTTGCTTCAGCGAACCCAGCACACTCTCGTTAAGCGTCCTTGCCCCCAGACTGCCGCCGATAAGCAATATGGTAGGCACCTTCGGGTCTAAGCCAAAGGCTGCAGATGCCTCTTCACGGGTCAGAGTAGCATTGAGCAGGTTCTGACGCACGGGGTTTCCGGTAAGCAGGATGCGCTCCTTGGGAAAGAATCGCTCCATGCCTTCGTAAGCCACACAGATGCAACTGGCCTTCCGTGCAAGCGTCCTGTTGGTCAGTCCTGCAAAGCTGTTCTGTTCCTGAATCAAGCATGGAACACCCAACTCATAGGCTGCGTTCAGTGTAGCAGAACTGGCATAACCGCCTACGCCTATGGCCACATCGGGGTGGAAATCTCGGAGTATCTTCTTCACCATGCGCTTGCTCTTGAGAAAGTCAAGAAGGATACGTATGTTTCCGAGCCGCCACAGAGGGCGAAGCAAACCGCGCACGGGAAGTCCAACAATGCGATAACCCGCTGCCGGCACACGCTGCATTTCCATTCTTCCCAAAGCTCCCACAAACAGGATATCTGCATCAGGATGCATTTCCTTCAGCGCATTGGCAATGCTCACAGCAGGAAAGATGTGGCCGCCAGTCCCGCCACCGCTTATCACGAATCTCAGTTTCTTTTCCTTCATATCATTCCCTTTTCTTCAAGACTGATTTTATCTTTTCATAAATTTGTTTCATTTTTAATTTAAAATCTATCTCTTCTTCTATATTCTTTTCATCATTTTCTAAAATATCAATTAATGATATTTCATTATCATCTTTATCTTTTCCAATAGGTTCGTTTAAATATACTTCTGCACCTAATTTTTTAGTACTTCT
>OQWM01001463.1_pt1 | contig 16259 bp, 13 predicted proteins | sample 1691531 | NCBI WGS metagenome assembly OQWM01 (sample SAMN03418257, study PRJEB22391) | human gut metagenome | biome: human-gut; feature: organic feature; material: feces | host: Homo sapiens | place: Tanzania | collected 2013-01
TGGGGCAGCGGCCAGCAAGACGCAAGTGCCGCCCAAGGCACGATGCGGATGCTGGGTGCCGCAACCCGTAAGGCGTGGAGGGCATTCCAAATCGTCCCACTTCAGTGCAGGGCGGCAAATCGGTCTGCGCCACGGGTGCACAGCCAGCGGTGCAGCAATAGGTCCAGCCCCAGCAGCACCGCCAGACAAACAGCCTGTGCGGCCAACGGCGGCACGGCGTAGTCCAGTAAGGTCAGGGGCAAAAACAGCACCCCGCCCGCCAGCAGCCACCCGCCGAACATCGCCAGCATACTGGCGGCGCTCCGCTTGACCACGGCAGCTTCGCTGACCCAGTGGAGGTTGGGCAGGCACAACCCCAAAGCAAGCCCAAGCTGCGCCGTCAGCCACACAAAGGCTGCCAGCACCGCCAACACGGGCAGTCCCTGCCCGGCCGGAATGCGCAGCGCCGCCATGGCGCACCCGGCGCACAGCCACGCCCCCGGCAGCGTGAGCAGCAATTGCAGTTCTGCCTTTGCCCGCAGCACCTGCTGCGGGGTCACCGGCAGGCTTTGCAGCAAACAGAGGGTGCCGCCCTCCAGCGATATCGAGGGCGCTGTGATAAAATTCATGGCAGCTGCGGTGCACACCATCCCGCACACCAGCATGGGCAGGCTCTCGGGCGGGTAAGCTGCGGTAAAGGCGCGCAGGGCAGCAGCTTTCCACAGCGCTGCCACGCCCAGCACCGGCAGCAACAGGCTGCTCAGGGCGCAGTTGAGCAGCCACATAGGGCAAGCACCCAGATGCAGCAGTTCCCGCCGCAGCAATGCCCAGCGCGGGGGCTGCTTTTTTTGCGCCTTTGCGCGGTATACCGCTTTGACTCTGCCCGGCTCAAGGGTCAAAAGCCGCAGGTAGGGCTTTGCCAGCGCCTTGCCACAGAGCACCATACAGGCCGCAGCCAGCGCCAGCAACAGCAGCAATGCCGGAATATTGCCCGCTGCGGCCAAGCCCAGCAGACGCAGCGGTGCAGCGGCACGCCCGGCCGCTGCGCCCGCCTGTACGGCGTCCAGCGCAAGGGCATCCACCGCGTTGCCCACCCATTGGAACGCTGCATAGTAGACCGCCAGAAACAGCAGCGTACCAACCACCGTGACAAGGCTTTTGTGCCGGGCGCGGTGGTTGAGCAGCGCCACCGCCCACCCCAGCAGAACGGCCAGCACCATGGAAACTCCCGCCAGCGCCAGTGCTACCGGCAGCGTTGCCAGCAGGGCACCGCCAGGGCGGGATGCCGCCAGCACATAGCAGACCACTGAGGGCACCCACGCCAGCAGAAGATAAATCAGACCGGTCAGGTATACCCCGCCACAGCGCACCGCAAAAATAGCGCCCGGCGGAATGGGCAGCGCCAGCAGCTGCTGGTTATCCCGGCAGCGGAACAAATGCCCGTAGCTGGTAAAGGCGCTTGCCAGTACGCTGACCGTCAGCGCCGAAAGTTCCATCAGCACAAAATAGAGCCAGTCCAGCCCCTGCGGTACCAGCGTGATTGCCATGGGCAGCGCCATCGAGCCAAAGCTGAGCATGACCAGCAGCATCAGTGCCACAAACAGCAGCGCGTAGCCAAACGTCCCTGCCCGGGAGCGCCGCTTTCCGGTCTTGCTGCTGCGCACAAAGGCTGCGCCCAGTTCCAGAAGCTGTTTTTTGAGCAATGCACGGATCATAGCGCTCCCCCCGTATCCTCCAGTTCCAGAAAGACCTCTTCCAGCGTATCATCGCCGCGTACCTGCTCCATGGCACCCTCGCGCACCAGCTGACCTTTGCGCAGAATGGCTACCCGGTCGCAGAGCTTCTCGGCCACCTCCAGCACATGGGTGGAGAAAAAGATGGCCCCGCCCTGCGCACAGAAGGCCTTCATTTGGGTCTTGAGCTGATGGGAAGCCAGCGGGTCCAGCCCGACAAAAGGCTCGTCCATTAGAATGAGCTTCGGCTCGTGCAGCAGTGCCGCAATGATGGCCAGCTTCTGCTTCATGCCGTGTGAGTACGCCCCGATGGACTGCGCCAAGTCCTGCGTCAGGCCAAAGGCATCGCCGTACTGCCGGATGCGCTGCGCGCGCTGTGCGGCGCTTACGCCAAAGATATCCGCGATAAAATCAAGGTACTGGATGCCGGTCATATAATCGTAAAGCTGCGGGTCATCCGGCAGATAGGCCAGACGGCGCTTGCATTCCAGCGGGTCGTCCCGCACGGAAATGCCGTCCACATAAATTTCGCCGGCATCAAACTGCTGGATGCCGCAGCAGCATTTTAAAGTAGTGGTCTTGCCCGCACCGTTGTGCCCGATAAAGGCACACAGTTCCCCCGGGCGGATATGCAGGCAAAGGTCCTGCACGGCGGGCTTGCCGCCGTAGGTTTTGGTCAGATGCTCTATTTTTAACATGGGCTGCCTCCTTGCTTTCAGGTTCGAGCCAAGTATACACCTTCCGGCGGGGGGAAGGTCAAGCATTTCTCCGTTTTTTCTTGCGTTTTATAAGGGGCTGTGCTATACTTTTTGACGAACTGAACAGAAAACAGCAGGTGCGTTCCGTCACTTTGCCCCAACGGGCAGTGACAGGAACGTTAAAAGGGAAGCGGGTGCAGATCCCGCACGATCTCGTCACTGTGATAAGGGAGTCCACTGTCAGGGTGCTTTTGCACCGGTCACTGAGCCATCCGGCTTGGGAAGGCGACAGCGGGCGTTGAGCTTTCAGTCAGGAAACCTGCCCGCTGTTGGTACCGGGGCTTTGCCGCTCCAGATCACGAGGAATTGGTTGTACCAAAAAGCCTGTAAGATACGGGGTCTTTTTGCTTTGCCATTTCGCAAGCAGAAGACCCCGTTTTTTGCAACTTCTCTTTCCTGTACCCTTCTGTTCGGCGCCGTATTTTACCCACATCAGGAAAGGAAAACAAGATGAAAAAACGCAACATCCGCAAAACGGCAGCCGCTCTGACCGCTCTGGCTCTGTGCGCCGGTGTACTGACCGGCTGCAGCGGGGCTGCATCCAGCACGGCTTCCTCTGTTGCTGCCAGTTCTGCCGCCAGCAGCGAAGCTTCCGGCGCAGACGCTGACGCACTGGCCGCACAGAACGTGGCAGACCTGATCGACGCCATCTATGTGCAGCAGCGCACCGATGACACCGATGCCCAGTGCGAAGCCGCAAAGGCCGCTTGGGACGCTTTGACCGATGCCCAGAAGGAGCTGGTGGAGGGCGAGAACGCCGACCCCGACTATTTTGGCCGCGACACCGGCGATGCTTCCAAGGACGATGCCCGCAACGCCGATGAAATCGGCGAGAACGAGCTGCTGGTGGTGTCCTTCGGCACCTCCTTCAACGACAGCCGCGCTGCCGACATCAAGGGCATTGAGGACGCTTTGCAGGCCGCTTACCCCGACTGGAGCGTGCGCCGCGCCTTTACCGCACAGATCATCATCAACCATGTGCAGGCTCGCGATGGAGAGAAGATCGACAATATGCAGCAGGCACTGGACCGCGCTGTGGCAAACGGCGTGAAGAACCTGATCGTGCAGCCTACCCATCTGATGCACGGTGCAGAGTATGACGAGATGAACGAGATGCTGGATCAGTACCGCGACAAGTTCGAAAGCGTTGCTGTGGCTGAGCCCCTGCTGGGCGAGGTGGGCGCGGATGCTTCTGTCATCAATGCAGATAAGGAAGCTGTTGCCAAGGCTGTTACCGCTGCCGCTGTGAAGGAAGCCGGTTACGACAGCGCCGCTGCTGCCGCTGCCGATAAGACCGCTTTCGTCTTTATGGGTCACGGCACTAGCCACACCGCTAAGGTGAGCTACAGCCAGATGCAGACCACCATGCAGACCCTGGGCTACGACAACGTGTTCATCGGCACGGTGGAGGGCGAGCCCGAGGAGACCTCCTGCGAGGCCGTCATCGAGGCCGTGAAGGCTGCCGGTTACACCAAGGTCATCCTGCGCCCGCTGATGGTGGTGGCAGGCGACCACGCCAACAACGACATGGCCGGTGAGGATGCCGACAGCTGGCTGAGCCAGTTTACCGCCGCAGGCTGCTTTGAGGACGTGGACTGCCAGATCTCTGGTCTGGGCCGCATTGCGGATATCCAGCAGCTGTACATTGCACATACCAAGGCCGCTATGGATCTTCTGAACGGCTAATGGATTCAGAAGCCCTCTCCAGCGCTGCCCTGCACGCGGAGAGGGCTTTCTTTTATGGGCGCATTCCCCGCACGAGGAGAAAACGCCCCCTGCCCCGGCAGCTTAGACGCTGGGCAAAAATTTAGGATACTGAGGTATTTATTTATGCGTTGCAAACAGTTTATTTCCGTTTCTCTGGCCGGTGTGGTACTGGCTGCTTCTCTGGCAGGCTGCGGCGGGACTGCCCCTGCCTCCTCTGCTGCGGCAAGTTCTGTGGCTTCTTCCGTGGCGGTTTCCTCTGCTGTGGCCGAAGCTGCCCTGCCGGACGGCGTATACACCGCTGATTTTGAGACTGACAGCAGTATGTTCCACACCAGCGAAGCCTGCAACGGCAAGGGCACCTTGACGGTGGAAAACGGCGTGATGTCCTTCCACGTCAGTCTGGCCTCCAAAAAGATCGTGAACCTCTACCCCGGCCTTGCCGCCGATGCCGAGGCCAACAAGACCGCATGGCTTATCCCCACCGTGGACACCGTTACCTACGCAGACGGCACCACCGAGGAAGTATACGGTTACGACATCCCGGTGGAGGTACTGGATACCGACTTCCAGCTGGCGTTGCTGGGCACCAAGGGCAAGTGGTACGACCACACCGTCAGCGTGCGCAACGCCGAGCCTAAGACCGAGCAGGCTGCTGAGACCCCCTCAGACGGTGCATACACTGCTGCCGTGGTGCTGGAGGGCGGCTCCGGCCGTGCCACCGTGGAAAGCCCCGCTGCCCTGACCGTGACAGAGGGCAAGATGACCGCTACCATCGTGTGGAGCAGCTCCAACTACGATTACATGATCGTGGACGGCGAGAAGTATCTGCCCACCAACACCGAGGGCAACTCCACCTTTGAAATTCCCGTAGCCGCTCTGGGCACCCCGCTGGCTGTTACCGCCGACACTGTTGCCATGAGCAAGCCCCACGAGATCGAATACACCCTGACCTTTACCTTGGAGTAATCTTCCATGAAGCTGACCCGCGCTCAATTTTTAAAGGCTCTGCCCGCCGCCGCGCTGGTGTTTGCCGGCTGCACTGCCGCACCCACCGCACCGGCTGATACGGACGAACTGGTGTTTGACCACGCCTATCCGCTGGACTACGCCACCCAGTTTACCGCCGACTGCTATGCAGACGGCTCTACCCTGCTGACTATCCCGGACGCGCAGGCAAAGTTCCTTGTCCGTCCGGAGGGCGCTGCCGCTCTGCGCACCGTGCCTGACGGGGTGATCGTATTGCAGCAGCCGGTGCAGAACATCTATCTGGTGTCCACCTCTGTCATGGACTTATTTCTCCATCTGGATGCGCTGGATAGCATTGCCCTTTCCGGCACCCGTGCCGAGGGCTGGTATCTGGATGAGGCAAAGCAGGCCATGCAGGCCGAGCGCATTGCCTACGCAGGCAAGTACAGTGCCCCGGACTACGAGCGCATCCTGACCGCAGAATGCGGCCTTGCGGTGGAAAACACCATGATCTACCACACCCCGGAGGTGAAGGAGCAGCTGGAGCGGTTCGGCATCCCGGTGCTGGTGGAGCGCTCCAGCTACGAGAGCAGCCCGCTGGCACGGATGGAATGGATCAAGCTGTACGGCATCCTGCTGGGGAAGGAAACCCTTGCCGAGGAGGTGTTCGCCCGGCAGGCGCAGCGCATTGCGCCGCTGCTGGAACAGCCCTCCACCGGCAAAAGCTGTGCCTTTTTCTCCATTACTTCCAGCGGCCTTGCCACGGTGCGCAAAAGCGGAGATTATGTGGCGCAGATGATCGGCATGGCCGGGGGCGAATACGTTTTTGCAGACCTTGCCGACAGCGGCAACAGCCTTTCCACCATGAATATCCCGCTGGAAGACCTTTACGCCGGGGTCAAGGACGCCGATGTGCTCATTTACAATGGCACCATCGAGGGCACTATCTCCACGAAGGAAGAGTTGCTTGCCCGCTGCGCATTGCTGGCAGAGTGCAAGGCGGTGCAAAGCGGGGACATCTGGTGCACGACGCCCAGCTTTTTCCAGCAGAGCATGGCGCTGGCAGATTTTATGCTGGATCTCCATGCCGTTTTTACCGGAGAGACAGCCGACCCCACCACCCTGCATTTTTTGACCAAGATCACCTGAGGAGCCGCTTATGACCAGCCGCAAACGCCTTGTTTTTTCCTATTGCTGCCTTGCCCTGCTGCTGGCGGTGCTGTTTGCCGTAAGCCTGTTCTGGGGCAGCGTTGCGCTTACCCCGCAGGCCGTGCTTGCTGCTTTGACCGGACACGGGCAGGACGCACTGAGCGTGGGCATCATTACCCAGCTGCGTCTGCCCCGCGCGGTGATGGCCGCGTTGCTGGGCGCAGCGCTCTCGGCGGCGGGCTATCTGCTGCAGACCTTTTTCGCTAACCCCATCGCCGGTCCTTTCGTGATGGGCATTTCCAGCGGAGCAAAGCTGGCGGTGGCGCTGGTGATGGTGCTGTTTTTGCACTACGGTCTGCTGACCAGTTCTGCTGTGCTCATCCTTGCGGCCTTTGCGGGTGCTATGGCGGCTATGGCCTTTGTGCTGGCCGCTGCCCGCCGGGTGCAGCGCATGAGCATCCTTGTAATCTGCGGCGTGATGATCGGTTACATCTGCTCTGCCATCACCGAGTTTGTGGTGGCCTTTGCGCAGGACAGCAGCATCGTCAACCTGCACAACTGGTCGCAGGGCAGCTTTTCCGGCATGACGTGGGGCAATGTGCGCACGGCGGCGCTGGTGGTGCTGCCCGCGCTGGCGGCAGCCTTCTGCCTTGCAAAGCCCATGGCCGCTTACCAGATGGGCGAAGCCTACGCCCGGAGCGTGGGCGTGGATGTGCGGCGGTTCTCCCGGCTGCTGGTGCTGCTTTCCAGCCTGCTTGCTGCCTGTGTTACCGCCTTTGCGGGGCCCATCTCCTTTGTGGGCATCGCGGTGCCGCACCTTGTTAAGCAGCTTTTGGGCAGCGCCCGCCCGCTGTATGTGCTGCCGGGTTGCTGTCTGGGCGGGGCGGCGTTCTGCCTGCTGTGTGATTTGATCGCTCGCAGCCTGTTTGCGCCCATGGAGCTTTCCATCAGCGCAGTCACCGCTGTATTCGGTGCACCGGTGGTCATTGGGTTGCTGCTGCGCCGCAACCGGGAGGATGTGCGATGAAAAACTCTGTTGAAACCAACGCCCTTGCCATCGGCTACGGCAAAGCTGCCCTTGCGCGGGATATCGCGCTGGGTGCTGCCAAGGGGCAGGTGCTGGCACTCATCGGCCCGAATGGCGCGGGCAAATCCACCCTGCTCAAAACCTTGGCGGGGCAGCTTACCCCTTTAGGCGGCGCAGTGCTGCTGGACGGGCAGGAACTTGCTCGCATCCCCGGCAACGCCCGGGCGCAAAAGCTGGCACTGATGCTGCCCCACACCCGCCGCACCGAGCTGACCACCTGTTTTGAGTTTGCGGCGGCGGGGCGCATTCCCTACACCGGGCGGCTTGGCATTCTTTCTGCCGAGGATAAAAAGCAGGTGCGAAATGCGCTGGAGCTGGTGGGCGCGGCGCATCTGGCCGAGCGGGACTTCAACTGCGTCAGCGATGGGCAGCGGCAGCGCATTCTGCTGGCGCGGGCAGTCTGTCAGCAGCCGCAGGTGCTTTTGCTGGACGAACCCACCTCTTTTCTGGATATCAAGGGCAAGATCGAGCTGCTGACCATCCTGCAAAAGCTGGCGCATGCGCAGCAGCTTGCGGTCATCGTAACCCTGCACGAGCTGGACATGGCCCAGAAGATCGCGGACGCGGTGGTCTGCGTTTCACCGCACGGCGTCTCTGCCCCCATGCCCCCGGCGCAGGCCTTTGCCCGGGAAAACATCAAGGCGCTCTACGGCCTGACGGAAGAACAGTACAGCGCTGTTTCTGACCCACCAAAGCCGGAAAAGCCTCAATTTGAGCACTATGTGCGCAGCGGGCAGAAGCTGCTGCGCTGCGGCTACACCACCGGCACCTGTGCGGCGCTGGCCGCTGCCGGGGCTGCCCGGTTGCTGCTGACCGGCACTGCGCCGGAAACCGTTGCTCTGCGCACGCCCAAGGGCATCGTGGTGGAGGTTGCTCCCCTGTTCTGCCGTACCTCTACAGACAGTGCGGATTGCGCCATTGAAAAGGACGGCGGCGATGACGTGGACGTGACCACCGGTCTGCCGGTGACCGCCACGGTGACACTGCTGCCCGGCACGCCCGAGGTACGCATTACCGGCGGTGCAGGGGTGGGCATAGTGACGAAGCCCGGGCTGGACCAACCGGTCGGGCAAGCCGCCATCAACCATGTGCCCCGGCAGATGATCACCGAGGCGCTGCGCCGGGAGGCGGAAGCCGCCTGTTATCCCGGCGGCTTTGCCGTGACCATCTCTATCCCCGGCGGCGAGGAGGTAGCCCGGCGCACCTTCAACCCCCATATCGGGGTGGAGGACGGGCTGTCAGTTCTAGGCACCAGCGGCATCGTGGAGCCCATGAGCCAGCAGGCCATTCTGGATACCATCCAATTGGAGATGAATCAGGCGGCGCTGCGGGCAAAAGACCACCGGCGGCTCATCCTTGCCCCGGGCAACTACGGGCTGGACTATCTGCACGAAACGTATCCGCAATTTGCTGATATCCCGGTGGTCAAGACCTCGAACTTTATCGGAGATACTCTGAATATGGCAGCGGCGGCGCACTTTGAGCAGGTGCTGCTGGTGGGGCACATTGGCAAGCTGTGCAAGCTGGCGGGCGGCATTATGAACACCCACTCCCACACGGCAGACTGCCGCACGGAGCTGTTTTGCACCCACGCCGCCCTGTGCGGTGCCGACTGGGAGGTTTGCACCGCGCTGTACAATGCCGCCACCACGGATGCCTGTCTGGAGATTCTGGATGCTGCCGGGCTGCGAGAGCCGGTGCTGCAAAGCCTGCTTACTGCCATCCAGCTGCATCTTGACCGCCGCGCGGGTGGGGCGTTCCGGGTGGGCGCGGTGCTGTTTTCAAACCAGCACGGCCCGCTGGGACAGACCGAGACTGCCGCCCGCCTGCTGAACGAATGGAAGGAGTAATGCACATGATACATTTTGTGGGCGCCGGGCCCGGCGCACCGGATCTGATCACCCAGCGCGGTGCAGCATTTTTACAGACTGCGGACTGCATTATTTACGCGGGCAGTCTGGTCAACCCGGCGCTGCTGGGGCTGGCAAAGCCGGGCTGCACCATCTACAACAGTGCCGAGATGACCTTGGAACAGGTGCTGGACGTGATGCGCCGGATGGAAGCCGCAGGTAAAACTACCGTGCGTCTGCACACCGGCGACCCCTGCCTGTACGGTGCCATCCGGGAGCAGATGGATGCGCTGGACGCAGACGGCATTTGTTACGATGATACCCCCGGTGTTTCCAGCTTTTGCGGCGCTGCCGCTGCGCTGAACGCCGAGTATACCCTGCCCACAGTCAGCCAGACGGTCATCATCACCCGCATGGAGGGACGCACCCCTGTGCCGGAGCGGGAAAAGCTGGCAAGCCTTGCCGCACACGGCGCGACCATGGTGATCTTCCTGTCCATCGGACTGATTGATAAGGTGCAGGCGGCGCTTTTGCAGGGCGCGTACACACCGGACACCCCCGCCGCCGTGGTGTACAAGGCCAGCTGGCCAGAAGAAAAAATCGTGCGGTGCAAAGTTTGTTCTCTGGCGGAGAGCACCCGTGCAGCGGGCATTACCAAGACGGCGCTTATCGTGGTGGGAGATTTTCTCGGCACGCAATACGAGCGCAGTAAGCTGTACGACCCTGCCTTTACCACCGAGTTCCGCAAAGGAGAGACGGTATGACCCGCGCCTACCTTGCCTTTACGGATACCGGCCTTGCACTGGCAAAACGCCTTGCTGATGCCCTGCCCGGCAGCGTTGCCCGGTGCGGGCAGGATGGCGTTTCTCTTGCAGCATGGACAAGCACGCAGTTTGTGCAGTCGGATGCGCTGATATTTGTAGGCGCAGCGGGCATTGCGGTGCGGGCTGTCGCGCCCTACTGCAAGAGCAAGACCACCGACCCGGCTGTGGTGGTGGTGGATGAATGCGGGCGGTTTGCCGTGCCCATTTTGTCCGGGCATCTGGGCGGCGCAAACGATCTTGCACGAGCCATTGCCGCTGTATGCGGGGCTGTGCCGGTGATCACCACCGCCACCGATGCCCACGGCATTTTTGCGGTGGACGAGTGGGCAAAGCACCAAAACTGCATGGTGCTGGAACCAGAGCGCATCAAGCTTGTCAGCGGCAAATTACTGGCCGGACAACCGGTGTATTACTGGGCTGATTTCCCGGTAACGGGCACTGCGCCCGCTGGGTTATGCCCCGCAGAAGCCCCGGCAAAAGCCGACCTTGCACTCACCCTCTGCCCCACCGGGCAGGCACTGTATCTTGTGCCGCGCATCGGGGTGCTGGGCATCGGCTGCAAACGGGGCACAAGCGCCGACACGCTGGAAGCCGCTTTTGCCGCTTTCTGCGCCCGGCATGGCCTTGCTGCGCAGGCAGTTACCGCCGCCGCAAGCATCGACCTGAAGCAGAATGAGCCGGGCTTGCTGTCCTTTTGTCAGGCGCACGGCTGGCCGGTGCGGTTTTACTCTGCCTCGCAGCTGCGCAGCGCGCCCGGGCAGTTCACCCCCTCCCCTTTTGTACAGAGCGTGACCGGGGTGGACAATGTATGCGAACGGGCGGCGGTGCTGGACGCAGACGGCAGCCTGTTTTACCCAAAATTTGCCTGCAACGGCGTGACCTTTGCGCTGGCGTGCAGGCCCTTTGCCCCGGACTGGAGGTGGCAGAATGATTGACGTGATGGAAATTGACATTGACCGTCCCGAGAAGGTGGTTTATGTCGTGGGGCTTGGCCCCGGCGAGCCTTTTTACATGACCCAGCAGGCCACGAACACGCTGGAAAGCGTTGACGCTATCTGCGGATACAAGGTCTATCTTGACCTCATCCGCGATGAATTCCCCTGCGAAGAATACTATTCCACCGGCATGACGCAGGAAATCGACCGCTGCCGCTGGGCGCTGGAAAAAGCACGCACCGGCAAGCGGGTGGCGCTGGTCTGCTCCGGTGATGCCGGGGTGTACGGCATGGCAAGTCCCCTGCTGGAGATGGCCCCGGACTACCCGGACGTTGCCGTGGAAGTCGTGCCCGGACTGACCGCTGCCCTCAGCGGCGGGGCGGTGCTGGGCACACCGCTGGCGCACGATTTCTGCGTTATTTCTCTTTCCGACCGGCTGACCCCGTGGGAGGTCATTGAGAAGCGGCTGGCCTGCGCCGCCATGGGAGATTTCTGCGTTGCGCTGTACAATCCCTCCTCCAAGGGCAGGCCGGACTATCTGGCAAAGGCGGTGCGCATCCTGCTGGAAAACGGCAAAAGCGCCGATACCGTCTGCGGTCTGGTACGCAACATCGGCCGGGAGGGTCAGACCGCCCGCGTCCTGACCCTTGCGCAGCTGGAAAGCACTGCGGTGGATATGTTCACCACCGTGTACATCGGCAACGCCGCCACAAAGCAGCTGGGCGGTAAAATGGTCACCCCACGGGGGTACCGCAGATGAAGGCAGTGGTTTTCAGCGGCACTACCGAGGGGCGGGTGTTCTCCCGGCAGCTGGCGGCACTGGGCGCAGAGGTGCTTGTCAGCGTCGCCACCCCGCTGGGCGCGGAAGAGCAGGGCGAAGCGAACGGCATTACCGTGCACTGCGGGCGGCTGACCACCGAAGAAATGACCGCCTTTTTGCAGGGCGCTGCCCTGTGCGTGGACGCCACCCACCCCTACGCGGTGGACGCCACCAAAAACATCCGGGCTGCGTGTGCCTCTGCCGGGGTGGAGTACCACCGGCTGCTGCGGGAAGAAAGCCTGCTGCCTGCCGGGAGCATGGTGTTTGCCACCGCTGCCCACGCCGCTGCGTTTCTGGCCGGGTGCAGCGGCAATGTGCTGCTGGCCACTGGCGCAAAAGAGCTTGCCGCCTTTGCGGCGCTCAGCCCGGAACGGCTGTTCCCCCGGGTGCTGCCCACACGGGATGGCATTGCCGCCTGCGAAGCTGCCGGTATCCCGCACCGGAACATCATTGCCATGCAGGGGCCATTCAGCTATGCGCTGAACTGCGCCCTGATGAAGCAATTCTCCATCCGTTATCTTGTCACGAAGGATGGCGGTGCTGTGGGCGGTTTTGCCGAAAAGGCACAGGCTGCGCAGGATACCGGTGCACAGCTGATCGTAGTGCGCCGCCCGGCTGAAAACGGACAAACTGCTGCACAAATTCTGGCACGCTGTAAGGAGGTTCTGGTATGATCTCTCTGATCGGAATGGGCTCCGGCTGCCCGGAAAGTCTGACTGCGCAAGGGCTTGCCGCGCTGCAAGGCGCAGGGCTCATCCTTGGGGCAAAGCGTCTGTTGGAGCATTTACCGGCGGGGTGCACCGATGACTGCAAAGCCGTGTATAAGCCGGAGGATATCCTTGCGTGTCTTGCTGCGCAGCCGGATACCGACACTGCTGTTTTGTACAGCGGCGACACCGGGTTTTACTCCGGTGCGGCAAAGCTGCTGCCCCTGCTGCGGGCCATGGGATACTCTGTCCGGGTGCTGCCCGGGCTTTCCAGCGTGCAGCTTTTAGCCGCCGCTGTGGGACGCCCTTGGCAGGACTGGAAGCTGGTGTCTGCCCACGGCCGCGCCTGCGACCCTGTGGCCGAAGTTTTGGCGCATCCACAGGTATTTTTCCTCACCGGCGGCGGGGACACCCCCGCCTCTCTGTGTGCCAAACTGACCGCCGCCGGACTGGGCGCTGCCCACGCCCTTGTGGGCGAAAACCTAGGCACTTCGGCGGAAACTATCCGCTTTGGCCTTGCCCGGGAGCTGGCAGCGCAGAGCTTTGCACCGCTGAGTGTATTGCTTATCGAGCGGGAAGCCCTGCCGCCCCGCCGCACGCCCGGCCTGCCGGATGATGCCTTTATCCGGGGCGCTGTGCCTATGACCAAACAGGAGGTGCGCGCCGCTGCGCTGGCAAAGCTGGCGGTGACTCCCACGGACACCCTATGGGACGTGGGCGCGGGCACCGGCAGCGTAAGCGTGGAGCTGGCACTTGCCACCCCTGCCGGGCAGGTATATGCCGTAGAGTGTGACCCGAAAGCCTGTGCACTGATCCAGCAAAACCGGGAGAAATTCGCCGCTTACAACTTGACCCTGATCGAGGGCAAAGCGCCCGAAGCCTTGGACGCACTGCCCGCCCCGAATGCCGTATTCATCGGCGGCACAAAGGGCAATATGGACGCCGTTGTAGACGCTGTGCTGCACAAAAATCCAGCTGCGCGGCTGTGTATTGCCGCCATTGCGCTGGAAACGCTCAGCGCCGCCGTGGCTGCTCTGACCGCCCACGGCCTTGCCGCCGAGGTGACACAGATCGCCGTCAGCCGCACAAAAACGGCGGGCAGTCTGCATCTGCTGATGGCCAACAACCCGGTGTTTCTCATTGCGGGGGCACGGACATGATGCAGTTTCTCATCGCCGCGCCGCGCTCCGGCAGCGGCAAGACCACCGTCACCTGTGCAGTACTCACCGCCTTGCAGCGGCGCGGGGCTGACCCCTGCGCCTTCAAGTGCGGGCCGGATTACATCGACCCTATGTTCCACCGCAGCGCGCTGGGGGTAGAAAGCCACAATTTAGACCTCTACCTCTCTGCCCCGGATACGGTGCGCACGCTTTACGCCCGCTACGCCGCCGGGTACGGCGCTGCCGTATGCGAGGGTGCCATGGGCTTTTACGATGGACAGGGACTGACCACCCGCGCAAGTGCATGGGAGTTGGCCGACACGCTGGCACTGCCGGTGCTGCTGGTGGTGCAGCCCAAAGGGGCAAGCATCACCCTTGCCGCAGAACTGCGGGGGCTTTTGCAGTTCCGCACGCCCAGCCATATCTCAGGCATTCTGCTCAACGATTGCTCTGAGTCCTTATACAAAACGCTGCGTCCGATGCTGGAAGCTGAGACCGGGCTGCCGGTGGTAGGGTATCTCCCCCATCTGCCGGGATGCGCCATTGAGAGCCGTCACCTTGGGCTGAAAACCGCCGGGGAGATCATGGACTTACAGCAAAAGTTAGAGCAACTAGCTGATGCCCTTGTACTGGACTGGGCACAGCTGGCAGCGCTGACCGACCGCCCCGCCCCGGCTGCGCCGCCGCTTGCCGCCCCATGCACACCCGCCGCACGCATTGCCGTGGCGCGGGACGAAGCCTTCTGCTTTGCCTACGCCGAAACCCTGGACGCCTTGCGGGATGCGAGTGCGGAACTTGTGTTTTTCAGTCCGCTGCGGGACGCCGCCCTGCCGGAAAATATCGGCGGACTGTACCTGCCCGGGGGCTACCCGGAACTGTACGCCCGGCAGCTGAGCGAGAACTGCACCCTGCGTGCTGCCATCCGGGACGCCGTGCAAGAGGGTCTGCCCACTGCCGCCGAGTGCGGCGGTTTTCTGTACCTAGGGCAGGCGCTGGAGGGCACGGACGGCAAGGTTTACCCCATGGCGGGCGTACTGCCGGGCAGCGGGCACAACGCCGGGCGGCTGGTGCGCTTTGGCTATGCCGCCATGACGGCAAAGGCCGACAGTATGCTTTTCCGCGCCGGAGAAGCGCTACCCATCCACGAATTCCACCACTGGGATTCCTCTGAGAATGGTGCAGACTTTTCTGTGTGCAAAACCGAACAAAGGCAGTGGAAATGCGGCTTTGCAAACGCGCATTTGTATGCCGGTTTCCCGCATCTATACTGGGCGGGCACTGCCCTGCCCCGCCGCTTTGTGCAGGCGGCGCAGCACTTTTTGAAACACAAAGGATGACGAAAATGACCGAAGCTGAATTGATGCAGTTGCTTGCTACCATCACCCCGCCGGACGAAGCCGCCCGCGCCGCCGCCCACGCCCACTGGGCCAGCCTTGCCAAACCCTTGGGCGGGCTGGGCGCACTGGAGACCCTGCTGGAAGACGCCGCCGCACTGACCGGCACGGCGCAGTTTGATTTTTCCCGCCGGGCGGTGGCGGTGCTCTGCGCGGACAACGGTGTGGTGGCGCAGGGCGTAAGCCAGACCGACCAGAGCGTGACCCACACCGTAGCCGAGAACCTTGCCGCGCGGCGCACCAGCGTCTGCCGGATGGCACAGGCGGCGCACTGCGATGTGCTGCCGGTGGATATGGGCATATCCGGTGCACCGGTGCCCGGCGTACGGGACTGCCGTGTTGCCGCCGGGACTGCGGACTTTACCAAAGGCCCTGCCATGACCCGCGCCGAAGCGGTGGATGCCATAGGCCGGGGCATCGCCCTGACCCGGCAGCTTGCCGCCGAGGGCTACGGGCTGGTGGCTACCGGCGAGATGGGCATTGGCAACACCACCACCTCCAGCGCCGTGGCTGCCGTGCTGCTGGCACAGCCGGTGCAGACCATGACCGGGCGCGGCGCGGGGCTTTCCGATGCAGGGCTTGCCCGCAAGGTGGACGCTATCCGGCGGGGTATTGCCTGCAACAGTCCCGACCCTGATGACGCCTTGGACGTACTGAGCAAGCTGGGCGGTTTTGATATCGCCGGGCTGTGCGGGATGTTTCTGGGTGGGGCGCTGGCGGGTGTGCCCGTGCTGATGGATGGCTTCATCAGCGGGGTGGCGGCGCTGTGCGCCGTGCGGCTGTGCCCGGCAGCAGCCAAGGCTGTGTTTGCCAGCCACTGCTCCACCGAGCCCGCCGCCCGGCTGGTACTGGAAACATTGGGCAAAGCGCCCCTGCTCACCGCTGGGCTGCATCTGGGCGAGGGCACCGGCGCAGTAGCCAGCATCCCTCTGTGGGACATGGCGCTGGCAGTGTACGAGGGGTGCTATTCCTTTGCGGAGGGCGGCATTGCGCCGTATACGCCCCAATGCTGACGCTGGTGCTGGGCGGCGCTGCCAGCGGCAAAAGCGAATACGCCGAAGCCCTTGTGCTGCGCAGCGCTTTGCCGCGGTATTATCTGGCCACCATGCAGGTGTGGGATGCCGAGTGCGCTGCCCGGGTGGAAAAGCACCGCAAAATGCGCGCCGCAAAGCAGTTTGAGACCATCGAAT
>OQWM01001466.1_pt1 | contig 16235 bp, 19 predicted proteins | sample 1691531 | NCBI WGS metagenome assembly OQWM01 (sample SAMN03418257, study PRJEB22391) | human gut metagenome | biome: human-gut; feature: organic feature; material: feces | host: Homo sapiens | place: Tanzania | collected 2013-01
AGAAAAAGGCACTCGGTATCCCTCCGAGTGCCGCCACTTAATCCACAGTAAATAATGGCGCTTTTCCCGAAGTTGTGTTGACAAAAAATCGTTCGGAGCAGATAAAACTTTTACAGGGCTATTTTGACACGATGCTCCTCAACGACTTGGCGGAACACTACCACATATCGAATATTCCGGTGCTCCGATATTTTCTGAAACGGATAATGTCCAACCTTTCGAAGCCTACGTCCATACTTGCGATATACAATGACATAAAGTCTCAGGGGCTGAAAATATCAAAGGACGACTTGTATCAGTGGGTGGATTATGCCTGCTCGATTTTTATGTTTGTACGTGTCCCGAAATACGAGCGATCGTTGGCCAAGGAGCAGAGGTCTCAATGCAAATATTATTGTATAGACAACGGGTTGCGAAACTCGGTGCTTCTGCCTCAAAGTGGGGATGACGGTAAGTTATTGGAAAACACGGTCTTGTTGCATCTGAGAAGAACGATGCAACCATTCGAAAAAGTTTCGTATTATCTCGGGAAAACGGAATGCGACTTTGTTTTACAGAGGGAAGATGCGGTTTCTGAGTTGTTCCAAGTCTGCTGGAGCATATCTTCTCCGGAAACAAGAAATCGTGAAATAGCCGGTCTTCTGGAAGTTTCTGAGGTGACAGGCTGTGATAATCTGACAATCGTTACGAACGATGAGGAATCAGAAATAATTTATGGAGGAAAGATGATTAGAGTCGTTCCTGCTTGGAAACTGCTTCTTAAATAAAACACTCTTTCGCGAAATGTTCAATGTCTGGCCCCCAAATGTTCAGTAAAGCATAAAAGTAGGGAGAAAATAGTCAGATTGTTGGGAGAAAACCCGAAAATGACTACAAATACGCTCGCTGAAGCCATTGGGATAAGCCCAAAGGCTGTAGAGAGGCACTTGGCGAAACTTAAAAATGATGGGCTCATAATCAGGGTTGGTCCTGACAAGGGCGGGCACTGGGAGGTGGTGGGGTAGTTGTTTGTTGCGATAAACAGATTTAGAACGAGAACTTGTACCCGACGCAGAGTGGAAACTCGTGCTTCGTCTTCCAGTAGAGGCTCTTGAGAACGGTGCCTTCCTTGTTCGTGTCGATTTCGAGGCTGTGAACCCAGTTGTACATCAGCGTGAATTCGATGCTGTGCGCACGTGTGATGTTCCAGTCGAAGCCGGCGGCGGTGCGCACGCGGTTGAGGTAGGCGTGGTTGTAGCCGAGGAACTTGTAGTCCGTGTAGGCAGCCGATGTCTCGCTCCAGGTCGCAGAACATTTCGGGGCGTTGAAGATGTTGCGCAGTTCGACATAGACGAAAGGCTCTATGTGTCTGAATCCCTGATATTTCACGGTGAAGCGTGACTTCAGTTGGAGCGCGTTTGGAACATCTTGAAACTCGTTGAGGTCGTAGGCGTAGTGCGTGAGCTGAAGTTTCTCGCGGAGGGAGAACTTCCAATTTCCGGTGTCGTATTGTCCGGTCAGGTTGAGGGAGAAGCGGTGGCGTGGCTTGAAGGTATTCGCCGAATTGAAGTGGCCTATGAAGATGTATTCGCCACCGATTTTGAAATAGTTGCAGACCTTGTATTCAATTCCGACAGAGGCCTGATGTCGTTCAACCCCGGTGAGCGAATTTTTCGTTCTGAGTTCATAACCTCCACTCAGATGCAGTCCCTTTCGGATTTTCCAATCCACTTCCGCAGATGTTCTCACACTGACTCCCGCACTTTGGGCGGAAGCGTCAACTTTTGTCAGCCATGCCACCGACAATGCAATTACGACAACAGCTGTCGCCTTAAAGATTTTTTCCGTCGTTTTCATTCTTTTATTTGTGGTGTTGTTCCTCCCGACCGCTTAACGCGAACCGCGGGCAATGTATAAGACGATTACGATAATAAAATGTTATGCGCCCAAGGCGACATTTTTCTCTAATTAAACAATTTATTTAGAACTCCTGATTTTCAACGAATTGCTTGTTTCGAACAATTTCGTCCATAGTGGATGTCGATTTTCCGTCGTTTTCGTAATAGATTTTGATATATGCCGAATCCTTCAAAAAGTCGATATTTCCGATTTCAACGTCAGTCGGATGCACTCCGCAACGTTTTTCGATGTCAGCGATGAGTTCGTCACGACGGGATGGGACGATTAGGTCGATGCGGTCGTAGAGGATGATTTTTGACGAGTTGCGCTTCAGTTTGCTGCTGCTTTCGAGAATCCATATCAGTATGATTGATAAGAGGTTGGCAGAAACTGCGATTGCGAGGTCACCCCAGCCGAGGGCATAATGTGCGGAAACTTCACCGACATTCTCCACTTTGAACAGGGGTGTGAGTCCGTTGACGGCGGAAAGGGCGATGATGATGAAAAGATAGGTCATCTCCCTGATTGGAACAGTCTCCGTGCGGTAGCGGATGACGCCGAAAATCGCAAACAGACCGAGCGTCAGGCCCACTCCCACATCAACCCTGCCCATTGCGTAGAGCAACAGCAGCATTGCCGAAGAAAATGTCAGGAAAGTGAAGACATAGTCTTTGCGGCGGCTCTTCGGGTAGTAGAAAAAATGCACGAGAATCCAGCAGACAAGAAGGTTCAAGAAAAACCTGATTGCCAGTTCTCCCAGGCTCTGAGCCGTGCTCATCGTCGGGTCCAAAATGCTCTGAATGTCGAGAAGGTCGCCGTCTTCCAAGGTCGCGGCGCTTGTTTGAAGCAGATGTATCATATTTTTTTACTTTCTTTTCGGACTTAGTAATCATTTAAAAATAACTTGAACAATTTGTATATCTTTATGGTCTATATTTCGATTTCATCGCTCTTTTCTACGTTCGGCATAGCCCAAGCAAGCTTGGCTCTGCTCTCACTTATCGAAAAGATTCTTTTCTCATCAGTCGTGTACGTCCAGTACACTCCTTCTTCCAAAAGAAATCTATACTCGGAAATAATTGACAAATCTGATGCAACTTATTTTTTTCATGTTTCTAAGTGGATTTATAACTGGGGCGTAAAGCAATAGTTACAGCAGCCCTTCCGGGAGCGTCATTACAAGCGTGCGTGTCTCGGGGTCGGCTGAAACGATAAAGTCTTCGTGGAGCGGAATAGTCACCGCTCCATTTTTTGTACCCACTTCGATACAAGGATTGCCCGGAATGTCAAGGAAGTCCGTAATCTTGCCCAAGACAGCGGGGAGTGCGGCCTTTTTGCCTGACTCTTCGCCCGTAATGTCCGCATTCACCGTCGCTACTGTCCAACCGACCAGGTCCGTATCGTCTTCATATTCACTGTTATCCTCGACGAAGACGTCCTTCCCGACAAGTTCTTCTGCGTCCTCATAGTTGTGGATGTCGTTCAGACGCACTACGGCTTTATTCGTGCCCTTTCGGGTGAAACTTTCAATGAAAAAAGGAACCGGCAGTCCGTCAAAATAGACGAATACCGGTTCCGAAATTTCCAAATCTTCGGGAGCTATGGACAGAAAACTGAGAATGACAGCACCGTCAGTCCCGTCAGATTTGCTTACCTTGGCTATTTTAAGCAGGCTTTCCAAAGGAAATCTGATTAAGCCTCGGCAGGAGCCTCGGTTGCCTCAGTCTCAGCAGCGGCGGCAGCCTCTTCAGCAGCCTTAGCCTCTTCTGCGGCCTTAGCGGCCTCGGCAGCTTCCTGTGCCTTCTTTGCAAGAGCAGCAGCGCGTTCCTGATTTACCTTTGCCTCAGCCTCTGCAGCAGCCTTTGCCTTAGCATCGGCAGCCTTTACAAGACCGTCCTTCTTCGCGTTTATCTTGGCCTCCTGAGCGGTCTTCCAAGCTGCGAACTTGGCGTCTGCCTGCTCCTGGGTGAGTGCGCCTTTGGCAACACCGCCATCAAGGTGCTTGCGGAGAAGTACTCCCTCGTAAGAGAGGATTCTGCGGGTAACGAGTGTGAGCTCTGCACCGACCTTAACCCAGTTGAGAGCCTTGTCGAAATCGAGGACGATTGTCGCAGGATTCGTGTTAGGGTTGTAAGAGCCGATCTGCTCGATGTAACGACCATCGCGAGGTGCGCGGGTGTCGGCCACAACAATGTGGAAGAATGCGAAATTCTTCTTTCCGTGGCGCTGAAGACGAATTTTAACAGCCATTGTGAATCTGTTTTAAATGTTTAATAAAATTACCTTGTGCTTTCCTTCCCGAGGAAAAGCCTGCAAAGATAGTGTTTATCGCCGAATTATGCAACAGGGCGAAGATGACGATTTTTCGGAAAAATTTAGTTCCGCTTTCTGAATATTCTTGTCTTTATGTGATGGACGGGGATATTTCTTTGTATGCGAATATCCCCTCAGGCACACAGACGCCATGAACACAACAACACTAAAATAAAACAAACAACATGAACAGGACACGAAAAATTTACGAGTCTCCGGCAACCGTGGAGATTCTGGTGAGCCCGGAAGGCGGGTTCGCGGCAAGTACGAACAGCGTGGGGGATTCCACAATCAGCGACTACGAGAAAATCGTGGAGACATGGTAACCGACTTAATCAGAAAAAGAATGAAAAGGAATATGTTTATGTCAGCCATGGCGCTGACCGCGATGTTTGCCGCAGCCGCTGCCCTCGGAATCAGCACGAGGGCTGTCCGCAAGCACCTGAAGTTCACGGTCGAGCAGTTCCGCCGCCATTTTGGCAAGCACGGGAAATAGGCCGGACATCGGATTATTGATTTTCCTGTTCTGCGATAGTATTATCGACGACTTGCTGCAATTGATAAGTGGCGACACCGAGAGGATTGCTGATGCCTTTAAGTGACCACTCGACCACAGTTTTATTTCTGGCACGACAAATCAATAGCCCGATGCTCGGATTGTCGTCTTCGCCCTTCAGCAGTGCATCAGCAGCATTGACATAGAAATTGATCTTCCCGGCAAATTCGGGAACGAAGTCAACCACCTTGAGCTCCACTACTACATAGCATTTCATCTTGATGTGGTAGAATACCATATCTGGGAAGAAAGAAGTCCCATCCGGACCAGGAATCCTCAATTCCATTTGCCTGCCGACATACGCAAATCCACTTCCCAATTCAAGAAGGAACCTTGTAATGTTCTGCGCCAAGGCATCTTCGAGTTTCCTTTCCTCTACCTCTCCCGTAATTGGCAGAAAATCAAGTTTGTATTCTCCTTTGAGTATCTCGTTGGCGAGTTCACCTTGAACTGCCGGAAGTTTTTCATTGAAATTTGATAGAGCCTTGCCTCTCGTTGCGAAGAGATTGGAATCTATCTGAAAGTTCATCTCACTTCGGCTCCATCCATTAGCAATAGTCTCGTCAATATAGAATAAGGCCTCCTCCAGATTCTTGCATCTCCTGAGTATATCGATATGATGTCTCCACGGAATGTACGCTAGCTTCTCCGGCATTGAATTCTTTAATTCGTTACCAACTTGGTAGCGAATTGTATTGCATTTGATTGACTTCAACCAAGTTGAATAATTCTCATCCGGTACGAAACTTCCATTATTCACAAATCTTGACTTTTCCATAATAACCAACGGTTTATAGCCATAGGCAAATATAAGTCAAATGATTTGAAATCGCAATGGAGTAACAAAATCTATGAAAAGGCTCTCAGCGGTCTTTCCCAGACTCTTGGATAGCATTGCATAACTCGCGGAATCGTGCAAAAAACTCGCCGATTCCGCGAGTTATTTCATTTGTGTGTTTGTAGGCTCATGGCGATATTATATTTATTTTTCCTAATTTTGCACAGGATTTGCAATTCGTTCGGAATTCGGAGTCATAATCAGACGGATTCCGGATAGTCACTATAGGAGAAATTTATAATACGTTTTTTATGAAAAGGATAATCACTCTTGTCCTCGGCATCGTTATGGGACTTTCCGTAGGCACAATCGCGCTCTCCGCACAGGAGTCCCGCAACAATTCGGCTGATGGAATCATCGGCAATTATTTTATCGACTATAACGGAGAGCAGTCGAAAGTTCGCTGCTACAAGGAGGCTGACGGCACCTATAAGTTCTTGAATTATTGGAGCAAGAACATGTATGACAAGGACGGGAACATCTATCTCGACACCAAGAATCCGGACAAGGAGCTCCGCAACAAACCATGCAACGAGATGATAATCATGTGGAATCTCAAGTATAATCCAGAGAAGAAGCATTGGAAGGGCAAAATCTATGACCCGACCAGCGGCATCCGCGCTGACGCCACGGTGCAGTTCACCAAGGACAACATGATTGCCATACGCGGCTCCATTATGGGCATAGGAAAAACCGTCAGATGGAAACCTATTGCAGCAGAATAGAAGAAAAGAAATTTTAGGATGGCTTCGAAATATGACAGACTGGGAAAGTGCAGGGCAGTGGCAAGGAAAGTTGCCACTGCTCCGTTCATTTGGCTCATCAAGTTCTATCGGGTCTGCATATCGCCACTGAAACCTCCTGTTTGCCGGTTCACCCCGACGTGTTCGGAGTATGCTTTGCAGGCTTTCCGGAAGCATGGGCCGTTCAAGGGACTGGCTCTTACTGTGTGGAGAATTCTTCGCTGCAATCCTTGGGGCGGGAGTGGGTATGATCCGGTTCCGTAGGCTTTGGGAGCGCGTGTAGTCTGTAATACAACAAAAACAACAGTTAAAACAACGGGATTTACAACCCTTAAGAGATTGGAATGGGCGACATTTGCAACCAGAAAACTATTTGTTTTGTGGCGTTCTCCTATATGTGCAAATCCAATCTCTAAAACGCGCCGCAAAAAAAATATCGGAGGAAATGAAATCTCTCATTTTCCTCCGATATTTTTTTGTATGATGTCGTGAGACTTTCTTCTATGTAGCAGTTACTCCTTGTTCTTGTTTTTGGAAGTGTATTTTGCTGAAACCCGCCGGAGAATGTTGCCGACTTGGGTGAAGACGTCGGAGTAGGGAATAAGTTCCTTGCTGTTGTAGATGAGAAGAATGTCGACAGGGGTGTCCTTGACAAGGTCTTTCTGATGGCGATAGGCCTCGCGGATGCGGCGCTTCATCAGGTTGCGCTTCACCGCTCTCTTGAACATCTTCTTTGGGACAGAGATCATTATCCTCGAAAATCCCTTGTCGTTGCCGGTGAAGCAGAAACGGAATGAGCCCCCTGCTCCGTAATGTCCCTTGGCAAGAAGGTGCGACACGCTCTTCTCGCCACAAATCCTTTCCTCCTTGGAGAAAGTGAGGGGTGCGGTATCCGTCATATCTGTCAGTGGCTATTTTTCGTTGACGAGGTAGTTCTCAAGAGCCTTTGATACGGAAGGGATTTCTGGAGTCGGGGCGGAAATCTCAATCTTTAGACCTGCCTCTTCCATTGCCTTCACAACTGAGCGTCCGTAGGTTATGAACTTGATGTTCTCCTGCTTGAACTCCGGAAAGTTGGCATAGAGTGACTTGACGTCAGCTGCATTGAACACGACAATCACGTCATACTTGTGAAGGTCGACAGCCGTGAGGTCCTGCGGTACCGACTTGACGAATACGCCTGTAGTAAAGTCGAATTTGGTGGCCTCGAACAGCTTTGTTATGGCATCCTTACCGGTTGAGTCGCTGGTCGTTATGAGGAATTTTTCGCCCTTGTGCTTCGGCCCGATGAGATTCATCACCGACTCCGGTTTCCCGTCTCCGAAGAAAATCTTTCTCTTGCGGTATACGATGTGCTTCTGGAGATAGTTGGCGACGATTTCCGTGGTGCAGAAATATTTCATCGTCTCTGGAATCTTGACTCGTAGTTCGTCACAAAGTTGAAAAAACGCGTCAATGGTTGTCCTTGCCGAGAACACGATGGCCGTGTAGTCGGATATGTTGATTTTCTGTGTCCTGAACTCGCGGGAAGTAAGAGGCTCCATCTGAAAAAACGGAAGAAATTCGAAATTGACTCCGAATTTTTCTGCAAGTGCATCGTATGGAGAGGCCGTCTGCGGCTGCTTCTGTGAGATGAGAATATTTTTTGCGCTCATATCTTTAAAAAATCAATGCCGAGGTCACAAACAATGCTGTCGGCAGAATTTCAAGGGCGCAAAGGTACAAAATTGCTGTCAAATAATTGCTATCGGAAGCAAAAATTTGAAATCTTCGTATTAAAAAAATGAAATATAACAGGCCTGTAATACAGTACATTACAATTATAGACACATTGTTGCCGATTCCGGCTGATTTCAGCGTCACGGCTGCAATAAACAGTGTGAACGCGAGCAGAATCCAGAAATTCTTTGGGCATCCGGTCGCTGCCTCGTAGACTTTTGTTCTGAGTCTTCTTTGCAAAACTATATGGCCGAGCGTGATACACAGAAGGAAATAGCCGAGCATAACTCCTGCAACGCACGGGAGATGGAACTGTGGCGGCAGGGCTTCGAGCCATTCCGGTGCATAGAGACCGCAATGCCAGACAATCGTCATGAGGCCCGGAACGCTCGCCCAGAAAACAATGTCGCGGCTGCGCTGGACTTTCCTGCTGTCTTCTATGCGAATGCAAGTGCCGGTCCGGAACAGACTTGACCATAGTTGGCTGAACAGGTTGACAAAACGTGGGAGTGCCGGCAGAAAAATGAGAATCGACACGCCCGTAGCGATCGTCAAAGTAATCTGTTCTGCATCCATAATAATATGATTTTCAATTCTTTTCCTTGAGCCCGTCCTTTCCTCCATGTCCTTTCAGCCGGTCTTTCCATCAGGTCCGTCCAAAAGGATTCTCGAAACCGGACTTTGTCGTGCAAAAATAATAAATATGCGCTGAAAATAAAAGGATAAGGTTACGGATAGATTTGGTTATATTTGCAAGGTGAAGCGGGCGATGGGTATGTGGCTGTCGCTGCGGAAGTTTGTGAATATTTGATTATTTATTGGATTATGGCAGTGGATAACGATTGGAAAAGCAGACTTGGGGTGGTGTTCTCGACCAATCCTGATTTTCAATATCAGACAGAGGAGGAGCCTGAGGCTGAAACACTCGAGCCTTCGAAGCAGAAACTTGTGGTGAAGATTGACCGCAAGGGACGCGCCGGAAAGCAGGTTACACTCGTAACCGGATTTGTCGGAAATGAGGACGACTTGAAGGAGCTTGGAAAGATGCTCAAAGTCAAATGCGGCGTCGGCGGCAGCGCAAAGGATGGAGAGATTGTGATTCAAGGCGATTTCCGAGACAGGGTGACGGAACTCCTGAAATCCGCCGGCTATAACGCCAAACGGGGAAACTGATATATCTTTTGCAAATATTACCAATCTATTTGTATCTTTGTGGGTTATTCGACAAATAAAATGGATAAAAAAAGATTCAATCTTTGGAATTATGTGACCTCGGCAGTCGTTTTTTTTATTTCCGCCGTCACATACCTTCTCACAATCGAGCCCACCGCATCATTTTGGGACTGCGGAGAGTTCATCGCCTCGTCATATAAACTTGAAGTCGGACATCCGCCGGGAAACCCTGTGTTTCAGTTGATTGCACGTTTTTGCACAATGTTTACGGACAAAATGCATGCGGCGGTGGCAGTCAATTCGATGAGTGCGATATGCTCCGCATTGACGATATTTTTTCTCTATCTCACCATCGTCTTTCTCGCCAAACGCATCGTCAAACCCGGTGATGACGGGAAATATTCCATAGGTAGAGCCATTGCCATATACGGAAGCGGAGCCGTTGGAGCGCTCGCATACTGCTTCTCCGACACATTCTGGTTCTCCGCAGTGGAAGGTGAGGTCTATGCGATGTCCTCGCTCTTTACGGCAATCGTGTTCTGGGCGATGACCAAATGGTATGAACAGGCGGACGAGCCTTACGCTAACCGCTGGATTGTGCTGATTTGCTTCCTGATGGGCCTCTCGATAGGCGTACACCTGCTGAACCTGCTGACGATACCGTGCCTCGTGTTCCTCTATTATTATAGGAAGCGTGAGGACAAGGGATATACATTCCGCCAACTCGTTGGAATCTTTGCGCTCTCGTGCGTGATTCTGGCCCTTATTCTCTTTGTGATAATACCTTACCTTCCGAAGATTGCGGCCTATTTCGACCTGTTCTTCGTGAACACGCTCCATCTGCCGTACAATTCCGGAGCTGTTTTCTTCGTTGTGTTGCTCTTTGCGCTATGTTTTTGGGGCCTTTTCATGACAATGAAGAAGCAGAAGGCGTTTTTCAACACGCTGTTGCTGTGCTTCACGACCATCGTTGTGGGATTTTCCGTATTCTCGATTGTGATTATCCGTTCATGCGCACACACGCCGACCAACGAATACCAGCCCGATAATCCTTTCACCCTTTGCCGCTACCTCAGCCGCGAACAGTATGGAAGCACACCGCTCATCTACGGACAGTATTTCGACTCGGACTATTACATCGAAGACGATTGGTATTGGGCGCCGATGGACGGAAAATACATCAAAGCCCCGTCATTCGGAAACATCGTCTATGAGGGCGGCGACAAGATGCTTTTTCCGCGTATGTGGAACAGCGGAAACGGCGTTGATGACCGTTACAAGCAGTTCTACGGCTCTTATATGAAGAACGGAGGCAAGGCAGGCGGACACTACCGCAAGCCGACAATGGGCGAAAACCTCAGTTTCTTTTTTGACTATCAGCTGAACTGGATGTACTGGCGCTACTTCATGTGGAACTTCGCCGGTCGCCAGAACGACGTTCACAGCCCGAGCCCGGGAGAGATTTTCGAGGGTAACTGGGAAAGCGGTATCCCGTTCATAGACGAAATACGGCTCGGCGACCAGAGCGATGCACCTGACTATCTCAAGGAGAACAAAGGCAAGAACCACTACTATATGCTGCCTCTGCTTCTGGGGCTTCTCGGACTGTTTTTCCAGTTCGCGAGGGACAAGCGGGGCTGTTGGGTAACGTTCCTGCTGTTCTTTATGACGGGAATCGCGATTGTGATTTACCTCAATCAGCCGCCTTTCCAGGTGCGTGAAAGGGACTACGCCTACGCCGGTTCGTTCTATGCTTTTGCGATATGGATCGGGTTTGCCGTGCTCGCGATTTACACTTGGATTGAGGAACTGCTCGCAAAGAAGAAAGCCTCCTCAGAGATTGCCGGAGTCGCAGTTTCCGCGGCCGTGACACTTGTCTGTCTCGGCGTGCCTGCCCTGATGGGAGCAGAGAACTGGGACGACCACGACAGGAGCAACCGTCGCACCGCCGTGGAGATGGCCTACAACTATCTCAATTCCTGCGGTGAAAACGGCATCTTGATAACCCACGGCGACAACGACACCTTCCCTCTCTGGTATGCTCAGGAGGTCGAAGAATGCCGTCCTGACGTGCGTATAGTGAACACCTCACTGCTCGGAACCGACTGGCACATAGACCAGATGAAATGGGCCTGCAACAAGTCAGCCCCGCTCGATTTGAGCGTCGGCCCGCGCCAGTACCTCTACGGCACAAACGATTTCGTTCACATCTACGACACACGCGACAGCGCTCTACTCCTTTCCGACGTGATGCGCGTCTTCCGCCATCCGTCCGCGAAAGTTCCGCTTTCGTCCGGCAAGATGGTGGATTACATCTGCTCACGCAAACTCGTGGTTCCGGTGAACAAGGAAAACGTGATAAAGTACGGAATCCTCGACAAAAAATATGAGTCTCAAATTCCGGAATATATAGTGCTGACGATGTCATCGAAGAAGGACTATATCTCCAAGCCGGAATTATTCATGCTCGACCTGCTTTCGAACTATCAGTGGGACAGGCCGATACATCTCCTGAATATGGGCGGTGACCTCAATATGGGCATCAAGGACTATCTTGAATATGACGGATTCTCCTACAAGTTTGTCCCTATCCGCAATCGCCAGCGCACTTCGGAGGTCGGGTTTGCCGATCCGGACAAGCTCTACGACATGATGACGAATGTCTATAAGTGGGACGCTCTCAGCCGTCCGGACTACTACGCCGACAACCAGCACCTCTACACTTTCTGCGGTGTCCTCTCGCAGCGTGCCCTTTTCGTGAACGTGGCGAAGGAGATGGTTAAGGCCGGCCATCCTGAGCGTGCCGTGGAGATGCTCGACAAGTGCCAGGCCTGCGTGCCGGAGAAGAACTACCCGCTGGACATTTCCTATCTCGGATACTCCAACGAGCTGATGGTCATGGATATGATTAACCTCTACTATGTCTTGGGAGAGAAGGACAAGGCCTCAGACCTTGCCACTCGCTTCCTCGACAAGATGTTCCAGTCCGTCAACTTCTTCTTCCAGTTCTACGACTACGCCAAGGACGACTTCGAACGTGCCCGCAGCATAGTTCTTATGGTTCAGGACATAGCCAAAGACAGCGGCGACGAGGACGTTGTAGCCCTCGTCGACGCCGGTTTCGAACGTCTCCGTGCCGATTATGGCATCAAGGACGAGTAAAAGCAAGGACTTCCCAGTTCCCCTCCTTAAGCAGACTCGCCCACTTTTCTTTATAGAGTTCGACGGAGCCGGCAGGGACATACAAAGTCTTCAGACTCTTTGTCGGCCCCACTTTGTTGGCTCCGGTGTTGGGTTTGAATTCTGCGGGAGTTGCACCAAGGCAGACGATTTTGGAGAGGTTCGGAGTGCCTGAAATGCAGTTACCCTGCATTGTTGTAACAGTTGCCGGTATGGTCAGGGACTTGATGACTGAGTTTTCATACAAGGCCCACTCCCGGATTTGCGTGGTCCCGTCCCTTACCACATATTCTTCGCCACTTCCACCATTCAGAGAGAAAAGAGTGGTAAATGAGTAGTCATAAAGCGCTCCATTATCGTCAGCTTTGAAACTCGTGTTTTCCGCATTCACCTCCCAAACCATTTTGTCGCAGCCGTTTGCAGGGCTTCCCGAGATGTTGGTCACTGTCGCGGGCAGAACAATCTTATTATAGTCGCTGTAGGCGAAAGCCTTGTTCATTATGGTCTTGATGCCTTCCGGAAGACGAAGTTCGCTGATTCTGCTGATTCCGGTCTGTCTACTGCTGCCGCCGCAAAAGCCAATGTATTTGCTGCTGTTATCAAGCCCTTGAATCGTTTCGTTTTTTGCAATCGTGCCGCTCAAATCCACAATAATCTGGTGGTCAAGGCTTCTGGTCGCTTCAATTATGCTGCGGAACGTTTCTTCGAGCAAACGCGCACTCGAAGGCATCGTTACTCTGACAGATTCCTCGGCTGTTTTAATCCAATCGAAATCTATCTCGCCCTCAAGTTCGTCAACATACATCCTGTTGGGATCGAGTTTGATTTTCGTCACAGGGAAACTCACTTTACTTCCCGGTTTAATTGTCAAGGGGCTCTTCTTTATCAGTTCGCAGCCACCTTCCGTGCAGTTGATTGAGAATTTGAGATTCTCCATCGTCCTTTCCCCTGCCAATGGAACGATAAAGACGATTTCCGTAGGATTTGTCTCATCCGTGCTCACCGCGAGAGGATTTCTCATATCGAGGTTCAGATTGCTCACCGAATGGGCGTGTTGAAGCGACGACCATTCTCCGTTTTCCTGCACGTAGTAGGTAAACGCTTTTTTTGCGAGTCCCCCTTTGGCATTGATGACACAAGAATGTACTTTTGTTTCAGTCTCTGACCATATTCTCAACACTATGACAGCTCCCGCATATTTGAAATCAATATTCCGGCTTCTACCGATTCCGTACATCGGCAATTGCAGTTTCCGCCGACATTATCTTCATAATGTTGGGTCATTGGGAAATCAAAATAGAAACCTCCGTTTGAGGGATTACAGCTGCAAAAAGACGCCGGATAGAATGCGAAAAACTCTTCGTCGCCGAGAATTTCCTCGTCTCCGCTGTCGAAAATGAATTTACCGACTTTGCCTCCTGCCGCCTCGTCCACAAGTTTATACACTCCGAAACCTGTGGCATATCCTCCCTTAGGCTTAAATGCGTTTTCCCGATGATTGTCAGACAATTGCACGGCAATCCTGTCGTCTTTCACCCAACTGACATCGACTCCCTCAAGAGCGGTTTTACTATTTACCTCTTCAGCAATAACTCCCGTGAGTGCCGGTGAATTTTCAGGACTTTCTGGCACAATGTTTTTCGTACATTCCGTAAGGCAAAGAATCCCCATTGCCGCAATGCAGCATACTAAAATTTCCTTTTTCATAATTCAGAAATCCAAACAGAATTAATTCCAGTCAGTTTCGACTGCGTTAAGTTTTTCGAGCCCATTGGGGCTTGATACATAAGAGTCCGCAAACCCATCCCGAGTTTGTACACAAACGATCTCTATCTCCGGAGCGAGATAGGTGACATTTTTCATAGACAAAAAACACTAATAATTAAACACTAAAAAAATGTGGTCCTTTTGCATTGCAAAGGGGTTCGTTTTGGTGTGCAAAAGGAGTCCTTTTACACTTCAAAAGGAGTCCTTTTGGAAGGCAAAAGGACCCCTTTTGAAAAACAGCAGCAATCCTACATATAGAATAAGGTATAAAACATTGCCGACCGAACTTGTCTGACACCGCTAATCATAGGAGGCTATAGCGTCCCCGCTATAGCCTGAGCATTCTGAAAGCACACACATATTGGTGATGATTTGCATTGTCGCTTGCCCAGGAGAGTGTGTCAAAAGTCGAAAAAATAAGAATAGGGCTATTAGTAGGAGGGTATAGCATCCCTGCTATACCCACTCAATCTACTGAAAATGAAGGCAGAGTGGGTAGGGCAGGGATGCCCTACCCTCCTACATTTGTTGCATTCAACCCATATAATTGACTTTTGCACCCCCTCCTCCTACTGTCTTTGGCGGCGCAACTGCCTTATACGTTTCAGCCGTCGCTGCCGTTGCACACCGCGCAACACTCTCATTCCCACTACGGGCCATGCCGGAATATGCTTTATCTGATGGCGTACCATCGGGATGTCCCACAACAGCATGAGGGCGGCAAAGAAGAGTCCGGCTATCAGAGTCCATCCGAACAGTATCTTGACGCTTTGCGCCAGAAATCCCTCCACAATGCCATTCATCATCTGCGGGAAGTCGACCGCCCTGGCACTCAGCCGCACGCTGTCGACATAACCCGAACAACGGGCAAATCCGTCGGCAACGTAATACTTCATGCCACGTCCGTGCAGCGCCGCACCAACGAGTCCGCCGACAAACATGTGCAGCACGTTGAACACCGACAACGCCTGGAAGAAGTGTTCGAACGACATGATGGCATGCAGACACCACATAAAAGAAATGCACAGAACGGCGTAGCTGAAGCCGCGCCAGAGGATTGGTATGCGCAGCTGTTCGATGCTGATGTTCGAGTCGACGAGCACGTAGAATCCGCCGGCATAGATGCAGAAAGCCACCAGCGCCAGCGCTATCAGCTTGTACACGTTCCATCGCATCAGCTTGAGCCAGCCTATCGAGAACAGACATCCTGCCACAATGCCCGGCAGCGACCACTGGTTGAGCGCCTCATAGGTATGGTCGGCGTAGTGCATCACCTCCTCGTAGTACACCATTTCGAGCACATGCTCGCACGAGAAGAGCGCCTCCACCACTCCGATGAGCAGTATGACGGGCACCACATTGTGATAGGTCCACATGGCAGGTTCGATGTACGGCTTGGGATGGTGCATCATGCGTTGCAGACATACGGCGAGCGTGATGAGCATAGTGCCCGTTACGAGGCGGAAGTCGGGCGAGTGCCACCAGTCGAGCCAGTCGCCATAGTTGAGCAGCCACGCCACTTGCAGCCACAGCACACACCACAGCAGCGCGCCCATCCAGTCGATGCCCTTGAGCGGAACGATTTGCGGCATGGCGTGGAAGGGGCGTGTCAGCAGCGCCTGCACAAGCAGCACGACGAGCATCAGCGCCATGACGAGCCAGTGCATGTAGGTCCAGTGCATGTCGAAGGCAAACCATGCGGCGAGATAGCCAGCCACCTCGATGGAGCAGAGCAGAATGATGTGCAGTATAGGGAAGAAAACGCCGAAATCGCGCTTGGGCGTCATCCACAGCTGTATGGTGGACATACACTCGAAAGTGCCTTGTATTTTAGCCATCCCACACACCACACACAGCGCCCACAGCAGCGGCAGCGGCATACGGAATGTAGCCAGCAGATTGCACACCACAATCACGGCGGCAGACGTCATGAGCAGCAGCTTGTTGCTGAAGCGGAACTTCATGCGGAAGAGCACGGGGAAGTAGAGCGCCATACCGATAAGCGTGGCGTACAGACACATCTGCACGTCCTCGCGCATTATGCCCCACTCGCCCACTATATTGTTCA